>JGI24021J15306_10010959_pt1 | contig 11275 bp, 5 predicted proteins | sample Ectturendosymbi1_FD_15306 | JGI IMG/M metagenome (IMG submission 15306)
TTGCATTTTCGATAAAAAATTGGGGTATTTTTGCTTTTGGAATTTTGTGTGACAATGTGATGTCATCAGATGGTCCCAATGAAAATTTGGGGGCCTATAAGGACACAAGCGCTAGTCCCGCGTTTTTTAAAATTAACTTGACGGAAATCCGCTTCTTATGAGCCTCTCTAGCACAATCGCTCGCTAAGTTATGGCCAAAATTGGTCCAAAAGCCCCAACATTGTCTTTTAGTATTATTTATGGGTTGAACTTCGGTCAAAACCCGGCGAGCGACTGCGCTAGAGTCACTTAAGGGCTCAAAAGAAGCGGTTTCGCGCCTAGTTTCGTTTTGAAAAAATGGGAAAAATTGGATACTTTTGGAATGGGAATTTTGTGAGTCAGTGTGACGTCACGAGGTGGTCCCAATCAAGATCTGGGTCATACGAAAAAAACCAGGAGCCATTTAGAAACTAGACGCAAGTCTGCTTTTTTGAGCCCTTGAGTGACTCTCTAGCGCAACCGCTCGCCGAGTTACACCAGGTCTAGCTCCCTTTGAGGCCCATAAAAGCCACGTAAGTGGCTTTTGGGTCGAATTTCGGTCCAGTAAAGGCGTTCACCGTTTATTGACACTGCAAACATTGTGGTCTTGGTCGCAATAGTACTGACACATTACGCACCTTTATCTAACTCATCATCGTCAGGGTTGATGAAGATTGAACTGACTAAAGTCTCCGCGTCGTTATCGAACTCGTATTCGAAGTCATCCCTGTTCGGCATGTATGCTAGCTCCAGCTGCTGTTCTTTGCTGACATCAACCGGCTTGAGAGGAATTGAAAATATCGATTCTGCGAACACCACAACCAGTGAAATCACTGGAGAAAGAAATTGTGCAGCGGCAACGAATCGGAAAAAGATTGCAGCAAAACACAAATTTAGAATTACCGGAAAAGCATTATAAGATCTATTATATATCTAAAAGTGACTGACTCAGTGACTCTACACCTAATTCATCCAACAGATTCTAGAGGCACAAATGTTCGAGCAGGTATCACATCGTCCACCACGATTAACCACCTACACGAAAAACGCCATTTAAGCTTCGATCAGCGACTGTTGAACTGAAACTACTGCGAAAATTCTTAAAAGAAATGCAACCTGTTCTGCTAATTCTATTCCAACTTCCGAGAACGGTTGTAAAATACGCAGTGGTAATTCACGAAGTTGTTCATCCTTAATAAAAATAAAGCTGATTCGAATCAACAGATAACACTGTTAGCTGAGCAAATCAATTCTGACAAGCACATTTTGAAGTTTCAGAAGTTTTGTAAGTGAAAATCGGCAGAGGATTTTTAGGTGTAAGCTTATATACAACGAACAGCTCGTGGATACGTGGAGTTTTATGGTGAGTCACCCCATATTCTTCAATGCAGTGGTTCCCAAACTTTTCTGGCCGCCTACCATTTGTGGATCCCGTGCTGTCACCACGTACCACCTTGTACCAGGAAAACTCAATCTGCTAAATGTCATTTCGATCAATAGTATGGAAAACCAGAATTGACAATAAGTCAACATGAACAAAATGGCTGTAAGAAATTATAATGGCCATTTTTAGAAACCAACAAGGGAAGTAGGCTACACAAAAACTCAGGAATTTATTAACAGAACCTCACAGGTAAAACCTATAGCTGTGAATATGCTGTGAATATATTTTTGGTGAAGAAAAATAGAAAGTAGGCCTATTCACATACAACCTTGAAAGCCTTTGTGTACCACTAGTAGTACGCGTACCACAGTTTGACAACCACTGCTTTAATGTAACCAAAACCACTTTTGTTTTGATTTCTTCGAAAATGATTGAATTCCACAACACAACAGTTTTGTGCGTCAAACAAAAACTTGCTAACTAAACAGTCACATGCAAAAAGATGAACTGACCATGCAGTGGTGGTGTATGATCAGTCATTCTGTTAGGAATGTCCTCTGGCACAGTCAGCCGACCAAGATAACTGTTGATGTACACCTGCATGTAGTGATCTTCAACTTCCTTAGCTGTTTTTGTGCCAACACATTCAGCAACATCTTCCCAGTTGCCCAATCCAAACTGCTCAACACTGTCAATCAACTGTTGCTCTTCTAAGGCACACCACTCTGACTCAAATAATGAGAAGGTTCCATGATCCTGAACAAAGAACTGAACAAGTATTTGACAATGCTCTTCCTAGGGATCGACATGAAGTAAATCTGAAGATACATTTCTATACCACTTTCATGTACATCACCTAGACAACAAGACAAAAACTTTACAATCAAGAACAAGCAACTTAGAATTTCTAATTGTCTTGTGCAAAATGGCAGAATCAGGATGGCTCAATTCTAGAGTACATTTTACAAGTGTTTATACCAAAACATAATTCCAAGAAGTGTGTATGAGAAATCCACTATACTGTAAACTGTTTTAATCATTTAGGGTTGCTCAAGATGATATTTCACTCAAGGCTGTTTTTGATTTCATCATGGAAGTTTACACTCTTCGTTGAACAACAAGTTCAACAGCTAGTGTGCATCTTTTCAAATATGAAACATTTTGTAATTCATTTGTCTGGCCCCAGTGCCATTCCTTATGACGTTAATTTGTAAAAATCAATCACATTTCACACAAAAGTCCAAGACCACGAAACAGTTTCACTCTGACAAAGAATGTTGTAACAAGTTTTCACTAACAAAAGCACAGCATCATATAATTTAAAAAATATCATATGATGAACTTACAACAAGCATGTATTTGTGAAGCCTGGTATGGTTGTGTGACTCTTCACCAGATGCAAAACACTGCAAAATGCATAATTTTAGCCATATTATTCACTTGAGGAATTTCACAGAGCTGGCATAAATCTTTGTTTAACACCTTCGGTGTGGTGTGAATGCCACACGATTATTCCAGCTGGTGCCGGACAGTTTTTAGCTTGTTTTCATCCAAGAGCTATACACAGAATTGATAACTCAAAAAGTACTCACCCGATTGACCTCAAATTTTTAGGTAAGAGGTATTTTCATGCGAAGAACATTAATCTAAAATTTGGTTGCAAAAGACCAAGCATGTTAAAAGTAATTGTGCCCTACTCAATAACTACTGAACCCAAATTAGCATGTTGCCAGCCACGTGCACAAACAATTATTCTGATGGTCAGGAACAGAGTCTGGCTGCTCGATGCAACAAATATTAACTCGCAAAGTTCTTGATGTACTGGATTCGAATTTTCAAAATTCATAACAATTCAAAAATAATTCTTGTACATTTTGGTTGCAAAAATTTTAGTTTTAAAAAAGTTATGGTGCTTCACAGAACAGCTGCTCAACCCTGCTGAATAGGATAAGTTGTGTAGCCTACATACGTGTGTAGTTACGACATGGAAGTACGTAACTCCGAAGCTTTTGTTAGAATTACTTCAAATTTTCAGAGATGATGAGAATACGTATGAATGTTATATGTGGAAGTTTTCTGTGCACCAACACAACTAAAAAAAGTTATCCTTATATATGCAACAACTGTCAGGACCTAAGCGTTTTCTAAAAAGTGTTATAGCCTAAGCAGAGCAAACTGTTGCTTGATACCAAACAGCATAACTAAAAAAGTTCTTGTTGATATTACTTGAAATTTTCAGAAATTATTTGGTAGGTATGGAGAACATTATTGTAAATTTTCATTGCAACCAAATGACTACAAAAAATGTTATCGTGTGTTATCAAACAACTGTTCGCACCTAACTTTTTTGAAAAAGTCTTGTAGCCTAGTAAGATGGTTTGCTACCAAACTTCATAACTCAAAAAGTTTTTGGTCATTTTGTATGAAATTTTCAGGATTAGCGTGTCTTGGTATGAAGAACATTTGTTGAAAATTTCAATGCAAACAAACAAGTATGCGGAAAGTTATCGCGTTGGCATTTATACATGTCAATCCACACCCCGCATATTCAATTTAATGACACATATATGCATCGTTCCACACCCTGTGCATTTGAACATATGACACATATATGCGTCATTCAGCACCGAAGGTGTTGAAAAGCAATGGGAGTTGATTGTCAATCGGAAATTAGTGCTTGTTAGGCAGTTTTGAGCATGTGCTCCACCTTTCACAGTGAGATCTCTGCTTGTTCACATTTAGATCTCTACTTACTATCAATGAAATGCACTGATATTGATTATCTGTGTGCAACATTTTGGTAGAAGCACCACCTTCTTTTTGTTTAGAGACTGATTTGAGGACAAGAATCAAATTTGTTTCCAGCCACAATTGAAATTGACCAGAAATTTGTTTCCAACCAGAATTGAAATTGACCAAAAAAATCCCATCATAACCACAATTATTTAAAGGTACTGCTTATTTTGCCAAGAGCAGCAAAACCTCTGCTGGATAGATTTCGTTGTTTGAACCCAATTGGAACTGAATTCACCTTTCTCCACATATAACGCTTAGTTTGCCACAGTGGCACGGTGAACATAGTCGAGGGATGTGTCTATGGCTTCTGTGCGAGTGCTCGTCAGTTCAGCTCTCACTATTGCTGCTTTTGGTTTCCTACTGAACATTACACTTTGGACGGGAGTGCTTTTTATGTACTTAAAAATTTTTCTTTATAACTTTCATGGTTTACGGTTTGGTGTTTAGGTTTAAGTTTTTTTTTAAAGATTAGGTTTGGGGTTTTACATCATCTGACAAGGACGATGTGCTCATCCAAGCATATCATCCTTGTCACATTACCATATTTGACAGCAAAATAAACTCTACCTTATTTAAATACTTGCTAGGTAGCTACAAATTTGTTCCAAATGCAATGAAATCCTCAATGTTTATGTCATGAAGGAATAGACCACGCAGTATAGAAATTTGGCTGACGAGTGTAAATTTGCAAAGCATTTGCACAAGGTCTTGCAAATAAGTAAATAAAACCTTTCTATTCATGCAAGTTCACCAGTTCATTTCATCAGGCGTAGCCAACCTGTTTGACTCATGGGTGTAAAGGATTCTAAAATTGGACAGCTGGCCTCAGAGCATATTGATGGATTGTTTGGATAAGCCAGTATAAAAGAGATGTAAATGCAACAACAAAAGGTTTTGTCCTTTGACAAGTAAAAGCCAATCTACACTGAGGAGTTGCCAGGAGTCGCCGCGCATGATTCTTTATTTGCTTTATTGCACCCAGGAGTTACTGTGCCAACCCGTGCACAAGCATAGAATTACCCGACACAACAAAACAAACAATCGTGCGCGACTACTCCTGGCAGCTCCTCAGTGTAGATTGGCCTTAGAAGCATAATAATGCAATGTTTACTGCAGTACATGTTTCACAAACCATCATTCTACAATGGAATGTCAGACATACCCATTGATTTAACTTAAGTGAAATTTTGAAAATGAATTTTAAAATAAAATTTACACAAGTTCAGTGGTGTTGCGATCAGAAATACTGAGCAGCAAGTGCACAAAGCTTCACACTGTGGCAGCAAGCAACAATAGAGATCACATGCCATGATCACTCTATTATTGCTTGTTTGCGCCACATGTATAGTATGTGTGTGTTATTCTTCGCACACATCCGTTTTTGGTCAATCGCACATTTCCAACCGCAAGGTTGCAACAGTGGGCCGGACGGGAAAGCTCAATGGGCTATATGTGGATTGTAGTTTCTCCATTCCTGACTTAAATTAATCTTCCTATGTCACAACAAAAAGCTCCTGTGAACCACTACATTATACCAGCAAAGTGATCTGCTAACAGTTTGTGGAAATTCAATGATTTCCAGCTAGAACCAGAAAGAAATCCTAACTTTCAACCAGAACAAAATTGTGATACATATTTTAATGAGGACAAAAAATGCTGCAAACAATTGTAGAGCTTGCTAGATGCAGAAGAGTTAAATGACAATCTGCGGCAGAGTTTCATTTTAGCTGGGCTTGTATTTCCTTTGTTGCTATCTCTAGATCCTTGTAGATCTGAGCATCTGACCCACTGAGAGAGACCAGTGGTAAACAACCACTCCTTGCATAATGTGTTGATCATCTGGTAGCTCTTTCTCATGTATTGGCAATATTTGAGTTGATCCTGGACAGTAACAAAGCTTTTTCAACAGTTGAGAGGAAATGACTCTGAGCAATAACCCCCCAGTTCTTTAATGTCCTGGCATCCTTGTACTAATTTGTTGTTTCTTGTTGAAATACTATTAACCAAAGAAAATCAATTAACTTTATTTTAATGGCAATGGCTACAGGTTTGCCAACAGACCTTCACTTTTAAATACTTATTCATCTGATGGCTGTAACGTGACAGTAAAGCATAACGAGTGTGCAATGGGCTGCACTACGCTCGGTAGAAACATAGTAAACCTAAACAGAATTCCTAAACCTAATCCTTAAACCTAAACCCTAAACCCAACCTTAAAACCTAAACCGTTTTTAAACCCTAAACCAAAACTTAAACTGAAATTCTAAACCCTAAATTGAAACCTTAAACCTAAATCTAAAAGAAAAAGTTAAGAAACTTTCAAAAAATGTTAAGAAAAAGCAGTCCCATGAAAACCCCTACTACCAAAACGAAAGGCGCCATGCTGAGAGTCGAACCAAAAACCATTCACATAGTAGTCATAAATGAATCCACTCGACTACCATGATGGTGCTGCTAGATTGACAAACTCAGCATTTTATTTGAACCGCGTCACCAGTGGCAGGCTTGTAGCCACTACCTATTTTAATACAACTTTCAATCCATGTTGGGAATAAGTCTGAAATCTGTTACAAAATTCCTCTGAACAAATCTGCTGTACAGATTCTGCACAACACAAATATTATATCCACAGATATATTTACAGACAATGTAAGCAGATTTACAAAATAAATTGCCAACTAAATTCTAATATTCACATAAAAAAAGGTTACCTGAACACACATAGCCGTATCTCTGCATTCCATACATTGGACATGCATTTGAGAAATATCTGCATCACAAAAGCAGCAATTTGTTTTTAATACTACAGGAGGCTGTGCCATTGCACAGGCTTAAGCTATAGTCACTACACCACCAACTTTAATATACATATAATGAAATTCTGCAAAAAAATAACAATGCACGAAAAAGTAGAAGTACCAATGAATTCGAAAAAAATATAGAGACACTATATTTGAAACTTAACCACAATTGATGTACACTTGTTGGCATGTCTGTGAATGTGTCAATTTTTTGTATAAGACACAAATGCAAAGAAACTGTTGCTGTGTGGAAACAAAAGAAGTGATTGACACAATCAGTGTTTGTCAAATTTGTCAAAAACTTTTCCAGTACCTCATTACTAAACCCTATGGACTTCATGTCTGCTCATAAACAAATAAATAAATTACTGCATCATAGTCTTTGTAAGCTTTAGGCCAGGGGTCTTTAAACTATTACTAATACTATGGTCACGAGCCAAATCCGGACCACAAATGTGGCAAAGCTATTTCATCTGGCCTGCAAGGACAGCACAGTACAGTACCAATATAACGAAAAATTAATTTAATTGCAAAAAATTTGATGATTTGGTAGAAAACGAAATTGTATGAGGCCTATCAGAATGCAATAGCTATTGCGTGGATTTGATTCATGGTAGGCAATAGCCACAATACTATAACTTGTCCTATTCTATGCAGATGCTGATTGACTTAAACAGAATAGCGTAGACCAGGGATAGGCAAACATTTTCTAGAGGGCCACATTGAAAACTTTATTCATTATTGCTACCAGGTGTATTACATTTGTCTACTTCAATTACAATTTACGTTTCAAAATATATAATGTTGTTATTTATACAGTAACCTTGTATTGTTTTATTTCACACTGACAATGTCGTACTATTGTGTACACAGGTGTGATAATATCTCAAGAATTATAACCTACTCAATAAAATTACTTTAACATAACTCAAAATATGTACTATATACAGTATATGGGAATGTCCTCCTGGGCAATCATTTGCCCACCCCTGCTGTAGACCAAGCAAGAATCAACTGTACAGAATTTTCAATGAAACTTGGTGAAATCATGGTTTGATATGATTCTGGTTATCAACTTGTTAGTTAAACATTTTATCCACAGATCACCATTTTTATGATGCATTTTGACAGACCGAAAAATAGCCCGCGATGACCTCAAAACAAAACTTACCAAGCATGCAAAATTCTGAGTACACTGCCATTTTTTTATTCAGCACAGGTGTCAGAGATAAACATGGATTTGGATTTAAATCCGGCGGATTTGCAATTTTGTGATGGATTTGCATTGAATTTTATGAATTATGCTTATCTGGTGTCAAGTGAAATTCCTGACTTGCAAAATGTCTGACTTCCCGCCATGTGCGCATGCAAAGAGCAATATTCTTCATGTCAAATACGCTGAGAAAACTGATGATCAAGGATTCCGTGTTTAGGTAAGTGTGTTAGGTTAGGGTTACAAAAACAAAAATATTTGAGGTCTAAGACTAAGTCCAATATTTTTCAGTGGTGGTAGTTATTCTCGTACTGTAGCTTGTTGTGGGCATCTGAAATCTAACCAGAAACTATTAATTTACATTTATAACACACATCAAAATTGATACAAGCATTGAGCAATGAAACTGCAAATGATGAAGTGAAACAGGTATGGTATGCGGATGATAGCTCTGCAGTCGGATCACTGGCAGGCATGAAAAAATGGTGGAATACTTACAGGCCTAGTAGGTACCAGATTTTGGCTACTGCCCTAAACCTGCAAAGACAATCCTCTTAATAAAAGACAGTAGTCTAATGCAATCCGCACAAAAACTCTTCGAAGATGATGGAATCAAAATCACAGACCAAAGTGAACGTCTCCTTGGATCAGTAATTGGAACAAAATCATTCGGGGAACAATACATTAAAAACAAGGTTGAGGATTGGGTAAAAGACCTTCAGTTGCTATCTAAGTATGTACAAGATGATCTTCAAGCAGCATACTCAGCGTTCACCACAGCAGTATCCTCCAGATGGACCCATTTCCAAAGAACAGTGCTGGATATGAGTGAATTACTTGCACCACTTAAAAACGCCATAAGAGATCAGTTGATTCCCGCTCTCGTAGGATGAGAGGTAAGTGATGCCGAAAAACAAATACTAGCTCTTCCTTTCAGGCATTGGGGGCTAGGTCTGAAAGATCCTCGGGAAACCGCCAAAACAGAATATGAACACTCCACTCAGATCACTGATAAACTAACAGCCAAAATCTACACTCAAAAACTTGATCTTGACTATAACCCCCAAACTAGCAATTAACCAAACACACGAAAAACAGAACATGTCAAGGGAAAAATGCAAAAACATCAGTGAACTTTTGGGGGGACTGAAGCCTGAGTCACAACAACTCATTGAAGGAGCAATAGAAAAAGGGGCATCTTCTTGGCTGTCAGCCTTGCCAATCAAAGCGATTAGATATGCACGAAACAAACATGAATTCAAGGATGCCGATCTGCATGAGATATAGGTGGAAGGAAGGTGAAAGGCATACCCACCCACTGTGCTTGTGGAGAGACAAACTCGGTGGATCATAGCCTCTTATGTAAACTGGGTGGTTACACTTCAGTGAGGCACAACTCAGTGAGAGACTATTGAGGCACAGATAATGAGAGACTCTTGAGGCACAGATAATGAGAGAGGTCTGTAGGGATGTTCAGACTGAACCCACACATCTGCCAATCAATGAACATGACTACGAAAGGGATAACACTAATTGGAGGGCCGTGTTTCCAATTAGAAAATGTGAACTTTCGGCAGGCTGGGGGGCTGCTGCACACAAGACAAAAGGGCGGGCCCTTTTTTGCAGCCTGCCGGGCCGCTTTTTTGTACAGCCCTCCAGCATGCCCTTTTCTGCAGCCCACTTGCCCATCCTGTGGTGCAGCCTGCCGGCCCGCCCTTCTGTGCAGCTCGCCAGCCTGCGGAAAATTCATGTTTTTCATGTGGCAACATAGCCCTCCAGCCTGCCGGTCATCCGTTTAGTATTATCTTATGAAAGAAAAGTCAACACTACTGACAATGTAAGGTTGGATATATCTCTGTGAGAGGACTGTGGAATAGCTGTGAGAAAACTTACTTTGACATAAGGATCACACATCCTACCTCACACTCACAGTCCTATTCTTGGAAATCTCTGGCAGTGATCTACCAACAGCATGAAAAAGAGGATAAGTACAACCAAAGAGTGATAGCCAGAGAGTCTTCATTCAATCCTTTTCTTCACAACAAGTGGACGAATGGTACCAGAATGCAACAGGAGTCAACAAAAGACTGGCAGAAAAAATAGCTGAAGAACGCAGGGAGCTATATGCATCTGTCATAACATAAATATTTTAAGGACAAAAAAGCTTAGATTTGCCCTTTTAAGGAGCACCCTTGCGGCAATATCAGGATTTTGAGACAAACGAAGTGATGTCCACTTCCAAGACCTCATGGACATTCACACTGACTTCAGCTTAATTCCTAGGCCCACAATCATACAAAGCTGAACGATGGTGTCAATGACATGACATCAGATCAGTTATGTCTGTGAAATAAGTAGTTAGTTCACATAAGTCGTGACTTTTTATGAAACTCTACCTTATTACTATTAGAACTAAATACTTCTCTTACTTACTAAACATATTTTGTTTTTCATGCACCTGACACTTCATTGATTGGAAAAATGTTTCCGTTTGCTATTAATATTACTGTTACCTGTCCATAGCCCTTCTTACAACGACTATACCAAATATAATATAAAAATATACCAATACCAATTATACCTATAACAAAAACATACAATTTAACACTATTTTTTGATACCTTTTTGTTGTTTCACGTAAATGATTAACAGTTATGTTGTGTACTGCCATCATAGAGATGCTGCAAGCTCAATTTCTACTTTCTTAGTTTAGCAGTGAGATAGTGGAGTGACAGATTTATTAGCCACTTCTCACTACAAAATTCATCCTTCCAACACAGTGTATTTTCATTTCTTTTGTGGTCCAGAATATTATTATTATGCTCTAGGCCAGTGGTTCTCAAACTTTTTGAGATCGCGTACCACCTGATGTTTTTTAATCATGTTGGAGTGTACACGCGTGGTTTCAGAAGAACTATTTGCTCAAATGTACTCAAGATTAATATAGCACGTAAACGAATTAGCAGCATTAGCATAACACACGAACGAATTATAACACAGAAACGAATTAACAAAGCTTTTCGAATATGACAGGAAAGCTGCTCGCGTACCACCTGAAAAGCC
>JGI24021J15306_10010962_pt1 | contig 11275 bp, 6 predicted proteins | sample Ectturendosymbi1_FD_15306 | JGI IMG/M metagenome (IMG submission 15306)
CATTTGATACCTTGATCAAAACAATTTACATGCTTTTGTACACCACTGAGCATCTCCATCCGACAATTTTAGCCATTTACTTCAGAACCTGATGTTAGAATGTCTTCATTTCTTCCCACTGCCGGATTACTCTTTGATGATAAATGGACGTTGGTATAGCTGGTGCGCTGTTTCAGTGTTTGGCATTCCCCTGTGTTCATGAGTGTCTGCAGGGGGGACAAAAAGGGAATTTGCCACCACCTGGAAATTGGGACTAAGAACCAAAAATTTCCAGAAAACCTGAAGTCAGCAGCTTAATTGACTTAATTTTTGCAATGAAGGTTTTATTTTCTGATATGACACTCACACTGCACAAGAGCCGATTCACTGTTGTGGTGTCATGCAATTTTGAGCTTGTAGTTCACATCTGTCTGCTACATTGCCAAGAGGCAGGTTGCGAAACCTGGGTGCGGATAGTTCTGAAATTGGCCTTCATTACGTAACAGTAACATGGCAACAAAGTTTCACTTCAAGTTGCGTTAGTAGGCGTTTAGCTGCATGTGACTGTTGACGACATCTATGGCAGGTAATGCAGCGAGGCAATGACTGCTGATTGCAGTAAGTCACGTACTTTTATACGATTTGAAAAGAAACCTTTCTGCCAACGAAGCGCATTTTTGGGATTCTTGCCGTAACATGGGTCATTTTCTTTGTGGTGCAGAAATGGTAAAGCTTCATGTGAACGCCCATTTGCACTGCATCTTTAGGAGCCCGAAACGGGCAAGCAAAATGTCGACTTTACCAATTAATGGAAAAATTTCTGTGAACGCCTATGCCTGTGTTGCTTATGTTTATAATGTAACATCTGCTTTGTACTGTGCTATAAATAAACATTTTTGTATTGTTCGATTATCCTTTGTTGCAACCTTTCGGTAAACATGTCTTTCAATGTGCGATTCACCGGGAACCGGGTGTGCATGAAGACTTACACCCACATATATGTGGCGCGAACATGCGAAGGCTAAAGCGCATATAGATGTAATATATGTGAATTTTTGGGAAATAAATTTTGCATTCCCAAACGGTGGCCAATGGGCCCCCTTCACCAAAGTTTGCCCCCCCTGGATCAAACCTATAGTTACGCCACTAGGTGTAAGCAAGGAATCGATCAGCAATTTTTAATAGAAAATCGATTTCACGTCAAATTACGCATCCTCAGTCCTGAAAATTGCAAGCAAAGCTTCCGGGTGAAAAGCTGAAAGGCTGAAGTAACAGAAGAGAAAAAAAAAGTAAACTCAAGACTACGGTCAGCATCTCGTAACACAAGCTCAGAAAACATAACAGCTTAACAAACTGACTGACGTCAAGAATACTAGTGGCGACAAAAAGAAACTATGACTAATGAAATAAGAAAATGTTTTTCTCAAGAAATAAAATTAGAAAGACGTTTACTCAAATAAATAAATGACTGAAACATCTCACTAGCTGACGCTAATGAATGAAAACTTCTCCAACTAAAAACTAAAACGTGGTGAAATGATTAACAACGCTAGAGAAAAATCGTAAGCCATGTGTGGAGGGGAAACGTATGGTGGGAACGCACTTTTCTTTGTGTCGTCATGAAGTTAAACGTATGGCGGGAACGTACTTTTCCTCCGATGGAAACTATTGCGTTACATCATAAAGATATGAAGCTAGTCAAGCCATGTACACCAGATGTTATTGCGCGGTCCGTCAGAAAAAGTTTTTCATCAGTCGAACTGCAGAACGAATGAGCAGAAAGCGAGATATTAGTGTTTAGCTAGCGCGATGACAAGATCTGTAATGCCATCAGGAGCTAAAAATGGCAAAGTTTCTAAGAAGAAAAAGAGCAAGACTCTGGCAGTGTTAGCTGAAACGCCACGACTGAAGCGCCTTTTCAGTAAAGCTTTAAAGCAGCAACGTTAAAACAGTGGCGTTGACCAGAGCACCTGAAAATGTAGGTGAAAATCACGGCATAAATTTCGAAGCACCTTTCACACTCAGCCTGACAGTCCATATACACATGTTATTTTTCCGGTGTTTTTGTTTGTAATCTCTGGTTTCTGCTTATTGTTCGGGCGAATGTTATTTCTTGCCGAGTCAGTCTCTAGCCCAGGGGTCTCAAACTCAAATTTCGCCGTGGGCCACATGAGCACTTATAAGGTAACCCGCGAGCCGCATTATGACGCTGACGCAACAATGGCTGTACTTGAACTTCCCATAAACAGCTTTTGCATCTTATTTCCTATGAAAAGTTTCATAAACTATAGACACATCATTTCTTACCGTCTCTACGTTCGCATTAAATAATTCTAGCCGTCTAAGGAACTAGTTCACTCGCTAGCTAAGCACTTTTAAACACCAATGAATAAACAAAATAAGGCAAATGTTATTCATTTCAATGATTTTCATGCCCGCTTCTNCTCCAGGGTAGTCACTGGGCAGCAGCTCTACGAGGACCCGAAATACCTCACAGTCAACAGCAATTTCACGTAGTTCTGCTGGCNCCACAACAAGATCGTCCAAGCAAGGTCGGAGTTGTAGTCACTCCAAGTAGGCTTTGGACGACCTCTGGGCCGCTTTTCCGTGTGTTTAGCCAGCAGAAATTGCCTCGCCAGTCTTTTGTGGGACATTCTGGACACATGATCGAACCAGCGTAGCTGCGATCTGTCAATTCGGAGAAGTGGTTCAACATTCAGGGCTCTAGGAATTCACAGCTGCGCATTTTGTCGTGAGGTGTCACACCAGTGGCGTAATGACGGGGACAAGGGGGCACAATGCCTCGGGTGCCGAATCACAAGGGGCGCCGAAAAATCCCAACAATGTCCCGCATTTTTCCTTCAATACATTTATTCCCAAAAGACGTTTTTCCTTCAATACATTTATTCCCAAAAGACGTTTTTCCTTCAATACATTTATTCCCAAAAGGCATTAGGTTCAAACATGGGGACGCTAAACTTCGTTTTGCCCAGATCGCCCTCTAACGTCGGTACGCCCTTGTGTCACTTCGCACTCTTCGCAAAAATCCCATTTTTGCCGCTTGCACCTGAGATAATATTTTTTGGTCATTATCCAAGATTCATGCCCATAGGTAGGGATCGGAACAAAAACCGATTTTAAAACTGACAGGTCTGCGGTTTTTGAAAGCTCCCGTTTCATAACCACAGAGCGATTAAGCTCACGCAGATCTGCATTTGCTTTAACAACCTGTGTATCAATCTCCTCGCTCCATTTTCCGTCACTCGTGGCATAAATACCACCCATAGGTACTTGAGCGTTTTTACCTACTGCAGTGTATTGCCGCTCACTTGCAGCATACACTGCCTTGGATTTCTAGAGAGACATCATACCCCGGTATTCTTAGTGCTGATTTTCATTCCGGGTCGGTCACATGCAGCAAAAAATGGATCAAGTGTATGTTGAAGGCCAAGACGTTAGCAGTACCAAATCGTCTGCAAAAATTAAACGGTTGATCTTGCAGCTCCCAACTGTGACACCCATGTCGACTAGACCGTAACTTTCTATTCCAGCTATGTCCAACCCAAATGGTTTACTGAGTTAAAAATTATGTCACTATCTTAACCAGGGCCGCACATTTAATAACATATTAATAAGGGTCGCACATGAATGGCTTACGTTGATCTTATCAAACTAAACTCAGCTAAATCTAATGTCCTGGAAGCGTCTGAATCCTAACTGCAATGATAGCAGACGTGATGAAGTGGCACTGTGGAACACCTACATCAAAAATGTCAAATTCAAGATTATCAAAATAAGGACGAATTGCAATCTAGGATACTTTTACCGCAGCGAAATCATAAAGTGGACCGAATAAAACTTATGACAGGGCCGCATGCGGGCCGCGGGTTGGACACAGCTGGTCTATTCAATGCACGTAGACTGTGCAAAGGAGTGGTGACAGCATCTTGAGGAGGTCGACAAAGCATGTGTAGCCGTCTTTGCCACACTCCCAAGATTTCACAAAAACATGCCTGAGAGTGAAAATTAGGTCTGTAGTGCTACGATCGGAACGAAACCGCGCTGGGTATCATTCAGTTTTGATTCAGTTATTTCACTGCATCTTTTGTGAAGGCACTTGACAACATAAATGTTATTTGTTTGAAACTTCCCAAAAAGCATCGTGGGCCGCGTGTTTGAGACCCTGCTATATAGCCTACGAAAATATTATTTCTTAGTAAGAATGCACTGTAGTGTTTATATCATAAACTCTCTTCTCTTCTTGTGGCTAACTGTATGTGCAGTTGAGCACTGTATTTATTCGATTGTAAGCCGCGGCTTATAAAGTTTCTTTCAAAATTTCACGCAGTTTGCTATCAAGGACGGATCACATTTTTTTAAATTTTTTACTGTATCAAAAGGTATAGATGACGCTCAGTCTTTCCTTGGCTACGTTTTGCTACTTTCGCATTCGATTTTCTTCGGAAACACGTGCACATCCGTCACAGGAGGGAATGTGGTGAACAGAAGGCAGTTGTAGTGGTGTAAGCATCATTAATACGGGAAACGCACGAGTACGCGAACGTCGCGAACGCATCTTAGAGGCTTAGGTAACCTATGTTCAAGCGCGGTTTACAATCAAGGGCAGCTTACATTAATTTTTAATACCATTTCGTGCGGCTTACAATCAAAGGCGGCTAACAATGAAGTTAATAAGTCAGGCACATAATTGAATACAGGAAAAAGCAAACGAGAACGTTGCGAATCAGCGAAAACATAAATTTTACAAACGATGACGTCATGAAATACGTCATAGGGGCCCTCGAGTGAAAATTGCCCCGGGACCCCTACCCTTTAATTCGCTTCTGAATATACCAAACTTTCTTCAGTAAGTCAATCTAGTAGTTTTTTACAATCAGCGCTCTTACCATGCGGAAATCAGCGAAAAAACAACAAACACATGTTCAGACGATTCCGAGAAAAGCTACTAGCGGTAACGTAACTCAAGATAACGGTAGTATTAACAAATTCTGAAGAGGCATTCGCTCATTTGCTTCTTCATGCCTGGTGACCTTCTGTTATTTCTGACGACCGGAATAAAGAAAACGGCTGTTTGGGAAACACATTTGTGTCTGAGCATTTAGAGTCTAAATGCTGTGTCTAAATTTTAGACACTGTCCAGTCTCAATGGACCAAGTCCTTTGCGGTCGTTGCATGCTTTGCGTGTTGCAGTCTTGGCAATTCTAGCTAACAGCGCTGCCCGGGCAAACCATGCCAAGAGCGCAAAACACATAGCCGATTAACTCTCTGATGCGTTCTTTCTAACATGCACACATTTGCATTAACACAAATGCCGAGATATGTTTTAAAAGTACTTTGTTGGAAGAAATAATATGGCTTCTAGCTTCAAGAAATTCATCTTTGACTTTTTTAAATTAGCTGAAATCTCTGATTTCTTATCTTTTGCACTCATAATAAGTAGTGATTAACCGCAAAGCAAAGCAAAATTTAATCTGCAAAACTTAGGAGAAAATTAGACTGGTTACCGTGCTGAAAACATAAAATTTGTTTCTACAGATGAAAACTTCAAGAAAGTCGACATTTGTTTACACTGCATTTTTATACCCTCCTGAAATACACATGCCATGCACATCAATGCTAGTTCGCTACCAAATGATAATCACTGTCATGCTATGCTACTACTAGGAAACCTAGTGCTTCATAGTGGACTTTATCCGTAATCCATTGGATCTTGCTAGTAAGCCTGATGGTTTCCAATAAAAATTCCTACTATACAATGGCGTGCCGTGCATTTCACGCTTAATTCTGCAATGGTATCATATCCAGGGGCGTCAGTGGTGGATCTAGGCGGGGACGTTTAGGGCAACTGTCTCCTCAAACACTGTGGCGCCCCTATGACAAAAATACGCTTCTTTTTGGTGCCTATCAAAGTAGAAACCAAGGCAAAAATACTCAGTGTGAATTAAGCAATGCTTTACACTTCTTTGAACTTCAGTATTTGCGTGACGGTCTTTGACCCAGCCTCTTACCGATTGGAATCAACATTGCTATTGTTTCGTAATAATACGCCTGTTCCCTTATTTTTTTCCGCGTGAGAACTTCCCCAGTGTTACCAATTTGGCTTTGTTGAGGCCAAATTTGTAATTTTTGGCTTCTTTCAACTTCTTTGGCATTTTTTACTTTTGAAATAAGGCCCAATGAAATTTGGCTTTTTGGCCTTTTCTGGCCAATTAGATTTTTTATGTCGATATGGCAGATTTTAAGATNATTTTTGCAGATTTCTGGGCACTGGCAGATTCTTGNCTCTATTTCTGGACACATACNAAAAAATGTTGTTGGAAACTCTGCNCAAGAATTTTTAATATCTTGTTTTGTTGTTTCATGCTTTTGGGTTTACAGTTTCAGGTTATCTTCCAGCAAGGCCAAACGTTTCGAGAAGTTTAGTAATGGAGTGGGATTTATTCTTTTTATGTATGAAATATATTTCCTTTTCCAAAGCGTGCTTGTGTGTTTTAAACGTGTGGTTTTGTATTTATCTTGTATTTGGCTGTTTTGGTACCATCTGGCTTTAAGGTTGATCCGGCCTTTTTTGTTTTTGACTACCTAGCAACCCAGCAATCACAAACACGATCTCTTTCTTTCCCTAGCACAGTTCTGGACTTGCCGTTGGGCTGTGCAAAATTGCTCTGCTTTTATTACAAGTTCATTTTTTAATGCTTGGTAGTTGGTTGGTGGCAGCTTTGAAAGGAAAAGCAGTAGTGAAGATAGGAAGGCAATAAATATGGAGAACTTAAAACTGATGCGAGATTTTCAAAGCCTGCAAAGTGAAAAACCAGTTTCGGGTGTGCTATCAGTACAGTCCGTGAGTCCACTCCGCAGTACGTCTGCATCTTAGTTTTGTAACACCAAGGTAAGTGGATGAGGTTCTTGTCGGAACTAATGACCCTGATTGAACCATATTGCAGCATGTGAAAAGTTACAGCAACATTTGTACGTTAGCAGCCGGGCGTAACGATGTTAGATGGCACTCAGGGCAAGAAGCAAGTTTGGTGACTCCATGCTCGAACCTGATGTCTTTCGGAAGCAAATGCACTATTGAAGAACGTAGGCTAGCTGTGATATTGTCGCAGGGGCGTAACGAGTGGTGGNAAACGGGAGAACAATTCCCCGGGCGCCGAATCACTATGAGAGCGCCGAATGACTGCGGTGGGCGCCAAAAAGACCCAACANTNTCACAAGTACTTTCTTCAATACAGAACACTTGTTTCCNAAAGACCTCAGGTTCGAACATGGGGAAGCAAACTTGCTTCTTGTCCCGGGTGCCATGTACCCTCGCTACGCCCCTGCATTATCGGGACTTTTCGGTGACCTACGCAGTCATCAGGCGCCCCTCGCAGAGATTCGGCGCCCCCATAGTGATTCGGCTCCCGGAAAATTGTGCCCCTTTTGCCCCCACCTTGTTACATCCCTGTACGTTAGCAAACAACTTGCCGGTTTCTGACAGCGTATCTTATTGTCTAGATCAGCGGTCTCCAAACTACGGCCGGCGAAGAAATTTTCTCATTGATAAAAAAACAATATACTGCATTTACGAAAATTTGTTGATTTGGTAGAATATAACATAACCCGAAACAATCACAATACGTAAGACGTCCTGACCTCGCCATGTTCTGTATTACCTTATTTGGCCCTCGGACAAAAAAGTTTGAAGACCCCTGGACTAGATCGTTCCGTGTAAATCACATAAATTTGAGTAGAAAAGCAGAAAAACAATGCAAATTTTAACTTTTTCTCTGGTATCTATGGGGTTGGCTGAGATCCATGGTTTTAAATGGGTTATAGGCTCTTTCTCACTTGTATTTGCTGGCCTGTATAGCAGATCCATCGTCAGATCAACAGCATTGGGGTTGGCTTGAAGCATGTTTGGGGATTCGTGGTAGTATGCACAAAATCGGAAATTGACTTCATCAGGGAGACTAGAGCTTGAGTTTGGAGGCATTTACTGTGGATTTGATGGTGCCATCCAGACTGACCCTGCTTCTTTTGAACAGTGTCACACTTTTTCTTCCTAATCTGGACGAGGGGGATTGATGTTTATTCTTCACATCAGTAGTCTAATGTCAAAATATGTGAAACAGTATTAAACAGTTGATTGAAATTATACAGTATTAGTGGCTTTAGATGTATTTTAGGGCAATATGCTTTCAGGCCCAGTGTGAACCTATCATGCGATTATGAGATCGTTTTCACGTTAGCCAACAGAACTACCTAAAATAGGAGTACAATGCCATAGCAAATGTCTTTCATTTATTTTTTGTTTTTGAATTGTCGCTTCAGGAATAAATATGTTTTCCATGTGCATGTAACTGCACAAGCTTCGTCTGGAAATGTGATCGTCATTTTGCTATTTATTCGGTACCTAGCTTGGAAATTGAGTTGTCACTTCCTAGTGTAAGAAGAACCATTCTACTTCCAAACAATTCGGAATACGTTTCATACATTGTGTTTTTCTGATATGTGGATATCCAAAACAGCGTCAGATGCTAGCGCGCAGCATGCCTTTAAAGCAATGGCTCCCAAACTTGTTCGAGCCGTTACCCAAATGAAGATAGGTATTATGTCTTATTACCCTCAATATTTCGCAGTGATCGCTCATAAAACAGAACAACGTGGCTTTGGTTCCGCGGTAACACCCGAAGAATCGCATGTTACCCCCGCGGGGTTATTTACCACCACTTTAGGAACCACTGCTTTAGGGCAATGATCCTCAAACCCCAGGCGAAGCTACAAAATGTACACTCGTGGTGACATCACTCTCTTTTTGGGCATGAGATTGGTGGATTCTTTCCATAGAAACACTGTTGCGAGAGTACTCCCGAGCCGCGGTAAAATTGTCAAACATTGACCGGTCGGCGGTTATAAAAAAGTTGAGGGCCACTGCCTTAGTGTATATCTTTCAAACACTTATTGAAGATACAAAACATTGTTTTGGACATTGCGTTCTCAGTTATGCGTAGCTTGTGAAAACTAGGACCTATATTTTTGGATCTGCTTTAAACTTTTTGTGAATTAATGATAAAAGGCGATTTTAAACTGTGGTGATTCCCTGAAAGATCGCATAGTTTGACCAAAAATAATAGCCATTTCCTTGGCCTACAAAATGTAACCACTTTTATGTGATACCCAACGATTGTTGCAGAGAAGCTGGGATATATACGTAAACAAGTGAAGACTTTTTGGCGCCCCTTTATTTGACTGCCCCCTCAAACGCCTGGTCTGGATCCGCCACTGAGGAGTGTAGTGCTAAAAAGAAGAGGTGTGGGAACGGCGTTTCCACACCAAACAAAAGGAATACTTCACCAAATAGTTCGAAAAAAGTGAGTTTTCCTAATACTGCCAGAAGGACAGACGGACATTTGTAAACACACCGGTATGTTTAAAAATGTCCGTCCATCCTTCTGGCAGTATCAGGAAAACTTCGTAGATTTAGAATGCGTTTTGGGCTGGCGAGTTGAAGAGGATTTTGTTAGTGGGGAAATTTTGTTGAACTTCATAGGTTTCGTGGATTGTCGAAGATTTTGATATCCGTCTGTCCGTCCAACTAAATACGCACAAAGTTTCCAGATTTTCCAGTAAATCAAGAGATACATTTTTTGACGTGATGAAAATAGGGGTGTTTTTGTATGGGAGGCGAGGAGTGGGTTTTAAGTGTTGTAAATGGGGGTTTCAAGCGTAAATTACAAAACAAAGTTATCTGAGTTAGGCAACTATCGACTTAAATTCAATTCCACATGGTTTTGTTTTAAATTTTACTTTATTGCATGGACAGACAAACCGGTTTGTCAGTCCATGCAATACAGTAAAGTTTAAAAGCATTTAAAATTTAAACGTTTTGAAATATAAAATAAAAAGTTTTTTATCTTTTTGAATGTTAAATTTGATTTAGATGATGGCGAGTATAACCTACTGTAAATCTAACTGTACTCCCTGATTTTGGACGTGATCATATCTGAGCGTTTGCGATAAGTTTTTGTTTTTTGATGTACTTTAAACATTTCAATCCGGTTACCTTGAAATCTTATGAACATAACCACACAACAACAACTGATTGACGTCGAACGCATTTTATTTTTTCAACGAAAAGCTCCAGGGCACGTAAGCAATCACATCAAGTCCAAGCACGCGCAACGATCTCCGCCAGTTTAGTCAGTGTCTCGTTGCTGACGGCCTTCAAGTACAGCCGTAAGGCAGAATGCTGGCACGACTTTTGTCGATCGGCAAGCTGAACGCAAGCAGAACATCCGCAAACAAGACTAGTTTCCGAGTTTTACCATGGCGCAACAGGCGTCGAACTGCAGATCTTTTGTTGACGTTTTCAACGTCAGCCTGCAATCCAAGCGCTTCGCTCGTATCACTGTTTCCAGACTCGTTGCGGCTCCGGCTCTTGATTTTTAATCTGAGCGCCGGCTCCAGCCCAGGTAAAATGCCCAGCTTCGGCGCTCCGGCTCCGCAGCTCTGGTTATAATGCCTAGAAGATGAGTAACATAACTACGGTATATTGCTATATAAACGTTTTAGCATGTCGGTGTGCTTTTGGTTATTGCACATGTGGTTCCCTTACTTTTGTCCTCTGTCCGATGAGCGTAACAAGTAACTGTGAGAGCAAGCTCATTCTAGTATTTGGTAATCCAGTATCATTGATTTATGGATTTCTATCAAACCACTTTTTAAATTCGTTTTTTTAACAAAATGGAGGATAATAATCAATAAAAACAAAAGGAAGGTTATATACAACAATGGTATACCTTCAAACAAATTATGCCTATATTGTGACCATCTTGCTGAAATACAGTAGGCGTTTTATCATCCCATATGCTTACATCGTAGCTGGGTGTGCACGTTTTGTTGTTTCAAATCGAAAACACATTCCACAGAAACACTGTAACATTGTCCGTTATGTCATACTACGCCACTGAACAACTCTTTAGCACAATCGCCTAGCGCAGGGGTGGGGAATTAGTTTGGCTCGGGGGCAACTTTGAGAAGGTTGCGTTTAGCGGAGGACCGTAACTTCTGATGCAGCGTTTATCAACCGTTTCCTTTCGTGACCCCTTTGGCAATGTTCCCTCTAAGCTGCGCGGCTGCGCGGCCGCGCAGCTGGCGTATAACCCCCGCGCAGTACTTTCGTTCTGCATAAGCATTGACAAGACAAGCTAAATACGTGCTTTCAATCGGAAGCAAGCCCCGCATTTGAGATTTGACAATATTGTTTTACAAAATCAAGGTGCAATTAGTT
>JGI24021J15306_10010965_pt1 | contig 11274 bp, 6 predicted proteins | sample Ectturendosymbi1_FD_15306 | JGI IMG/M metagenome (IMG submission 15306)
TATAGACAGTGTGGCAAGATTTCTCAACCGCAAGGCGCTCATACTAGATCTTAAGTAATTCTTGATCAGTTTTAGTTTCGAAAAACTCTTCTCACAGGTAGCAACACTAATGGAAACTGTGAGGAAAATCCGTAGCAATATTGCTATATTTGGAACAGAGTTTCCAAGGTTATACTTTTGAATAAACCGAAAAAGTTCAAGGATGCCTTCTTTCACCACTGTGAATTGCACATCGGCAACATCGTATAACTGTGATGCAACAATAACGGTTTTCTTAATTGCACAATAATGAACAAGCGACACAACAATTATCAATATTTCGTTTTCGGCTATAAACTGCAGTCAACCTCCTGTACAACTAACTGGCCTACTTGGAATCTGAATGCAGCACGGTGATCTAAAAATTTTCATAATGACGCATCAACATACTCAAGAAAGAAATCATTTCCCCTAAAAAGAAACGAGAAACCCTCAGGGAACCGTTAAAACTCACGTAACCCCACTACATGTTTTGCGGAATACTAGGGTACCACGGAACCCCTGTTGAAGAATACTGAGCTAGACTATATTTCTCCACACACACGGAAATCCATTTTGACGAGCACACATCCAACTACTCATTTATTAGATTTACACAGAAACGTTTTTTAGGCCCAACAAAGCGCTTTTACTCGCAGGTAAAAAACTTAAGAGCATTTACAAAAGCTTAGAGCTTACCACAGCCACACGTGTGCCCACAGTCATCCACCTTACTCCTACTAAGTTCTATAACGTCATATAAGGACTACGATCAAACGTCAACGACCCAATACTCGATCAATCAACCGCGTAGTTAATCAGTAAAATTTGACACCAAGTGAGTTGATAAGCATGTTGAGAACCGTGTTGCAGCTTCGTGTAAAAAAAGCCTATTGATATAACATCCCTGATACACTATTGTTTATTGTTTGGCTAAGATAACAATCGCTTAATTAATTACTCAATCAAAAACGTCCTTCAACTGCGAGTAGTGTCCCGACATCAAAACCACTTTTATTCCAGTACAGCCTTTGCAGGTTTATAGCCTGCAGCAGCATAACCCATAGTGCCGCCTCCATAAAAGTGCCGCCAGGGACGGACCACACCCCCTGTCCCCCCTTAGCTACGCCACTGAGAGAGAGATACNAATGAAGCAACCCCAAATAATAAAACTAAGTGGTACACACATCATTTTTAAGGTAGAGTAGTTGAGAGATCCAGATCTCAAAGGTTAGCTGCAGAACACTGGGAATGAAGATTTAGTCATTGTAAATGCTGGGATATAACCGTTGGAAATGCAAACAATTCCATCTTACTGCGGTGTAATTTCGACAAGTACAAAAGTTCATAAGCAAGGTTACAGTATATATTCACTAGGTCGTTTTGTGATTACAGATGTCCAGGTATGGTAGATACTGTAGTAGAAAGACTCACTCAATTTTGTGTCTACCTGGGATTTTCTGTTCAAATATGGGGTTTTGCGCGAGTCTATATGAGATTTTCCAAAAAATCTCATTGGCAACCCTGGATTTGGCATCTATTCACTAGCCATTGGGTAGTGTACTTATAGTCATTGTTTACAAATGCGGGAAATGATTTACGCATTTATTTAACTCTCACGGTGACCAACTACAGTGGAGAACGGTCATTTTCTAAACTTAAGATGGTAGAATGAACAAAGGAGCACCATTACACAAAACAAGCTGAACAACATAATTCAAAAGAGTATAGAGCAGGAACATCTATGTGATATAGATACTACTGCCAGTATCATAAACAAAATCGGTAAGGAAAAATCTAGAAAATGCATTAGGTTTGCTGCTTTTGACAACTGACTTCGAAACGTATACTGTGTGACTACACTGTTTAATTTAAAGCAATGATTTCAATCTGTTGATGAGTCTGGAAGCATTAATTACTGTCTCCGTACTGTATTTGTGAGCTGTACACTGTAAAGTAATGTATTCCTTCTTGGTAAAAAAATACGTATGTACTTTTTGGTGAAAAAGATGTGTAGCCCATAAAGTCCACCTGTTGNTATTCAGGACTAGGTTTTTCGCACTTGCGAAATTCAGTATACTTTATGATAGTCATAGGGATGTCCACAGAATTTGTGATTTAACAGTTTTCACTTCTTCAAGCGTATTTTCAAGTTAGAGCCCCACGCTGTTAATATGCTACGGGCCCCGCGCTACCTTAATCCAGCACTGGCTCCACCACGACCGGAATGGAGCATTTCGGCGATGCTGTTTCGGCAACGCCGTTTCGGCACCGCGCTGTTGGAACAGGAGTTCACATTCCGGGAAGCAGCTGTTGGCAAAGGATTGGAAGTACGAATAGATTCGTATACCGACAGGCAACCGACAGAAAGAAAGAACGAATATACTCTTAAATTAGCTGTGAAATGCAATCGGAGTAACTACGCCAAAGCTGAAGCAGTAATTGCTGTCCAGGATTAATTTTTGCAACTCACAAACGCCTCATGCCAGCAAAAAGAAACGTCACAAGCCATATTTCCTTCCACACATGGTCACGGTCGCACTAAGCTCTTCCAAACTTCCGGCTGAAGAGAAACCACAGCTGCCCTCAGGATGACAACAAAAATGCTTGTCAAGCATACATCCTTTGCAGTCTAACCACTGAAGTATTTCAAAAACACACTTTTTTTCGTATAAAACATCTGCAACCACCATCGCCGAAACGTCCCGTCACCCGAAACAGTGTCGCCGAAACGGCATCGCCGAAATATCCTAGACCCACCACGACACCCTTTTAAAAACCTTTAAAAAAAACACTGTGTGACGAGGACAGCCAAAATAGGGCCTCTTATTCTATATCTTCGGAAATGGAGAAAAATCAAGACAGGTGGAGATGAACGCAACAGAAATAATTCAAGAACGTTATGCTAAACTTCACCCAACCGGTAAAATTTAATCGATTACGGGATAGGTAACAAACCATAAGCAACTAACCTCTCGAAATTTTTCATGTTGTTGCAATATAAGTGAAAACGTTTGTTATTTCATAGAATGTGTGCTGGTATTCTGGAACAATGTCGAGACACCTGTTGTTGTTACCAGGGGTGTAACGAGGTTAGATGGCGCCCGGGGCAAGAAACAAGTTTGGCGACCCCATGTTCGAACCTAAGTTCTTTTGGGAGTAAATTTGCCGTACTGAAGAATGTACTTACGACGTTGTTGGGACTTTTAGGCGCCCCAGCGATCCGGCCCCCGAGGCATTGTGCGTCCCTTGCCACACGCTCGTTGCGCCTCTCGCCCAAAACAAGCGGGTTTTTCTGAAAGAGTTTTTCAGAACTACAGCCTTTGTTATAAAGGAAACCTTCTAATATTGTTGTGTTATTCTGCTTTGTACGGTGCTTAGTAATTACTTCTTATGCGTGCTGCCCGTTGGGCAAAAGCGCTCGTGACCTGAGACTTCCTTGGTTGAACTTCTGAAACTGAGAAAAGTGTAGGTCTAGTTAACAGGCAGTAGCGACAGATCAAAATGGTTGCAATGAATGAAACGATGCAACAAGACCGCGAAACGCAATCCTATAGGTTGGAATAGATCCAAAAAACTTCTCTGAATCAACATTTGTTGGTTTTCTTCACTTCGCATTTTTGTGCGACCGATGGTCTATGACATTCCCAAAGATAACTAATCGAACTACTTCTTTCTGTAGCAGTTGTGTTTGCTTTTAGTCAGAAAGCTTAGACACTGGTTTATAATGGCATACCTCACCGTCAGGTCAGCAAACCTAGGAGTCACTGACTTGCCAGCCACTCTTGAGAGTAGGCAATGCTTGAAAAACTTACTCTTTTGTTTTCTACACATCTACTTTACCATATCAAAGTTTTAAATTATAACCCAAATTAGTATGTAACATTTGTACGAATTTATTAGGAAACAGGAGTCATGCTTGGCAATGATCTCACAGAGACATCATGGTGAAGTCACACTGCCAGGCAATATTTCGAATGCCAGGATACCTGTTCTTTTGTTTAGCGGAAAGTATACGAAGATCTGTGTCTGATGTCTTCATTGACCTTTTAGCGTGAACGGTCGGCGAGTTACGGTCGAAATTGCCTCGAGCCACTGCAAAGGATGGTATATTTTTCTCCTTGCAGGTTGACATTATATCAGTTATTACAATTTCCATTTTCTTATCATCTTCTCAAAATTAATAAAATGCCTTTGCTTTCACACTGCAAGCGAAGTCATACACGAGCGGGCAAGTATGTAGGGCTTACACGCTAAAGAATAAAGGTACCGGAAATTAAGGAAGCGATTGCATGTGCTTGCGCTAGAGTATAGGTCTTTGTATGAACGCGTGCAGCTCTTATTCTGTCTAGGGCCGCAACCACGGAGGGGGGAACCGGGCAATTGCCTACCGCGAAATTTTCAAACATTGGTTTAGTTGTTGGGTACAACGCAAAGTAACAATCATTTCCCTCTCCCGAAAATATCAGCTGCTGAAACCAGGGCCGGTGCTAGGTGGTTTCCTTCCAAGCTTGGATTTTGGGGCTCTCAACATACAATATGTTGCATTTAACCATAATATTTATATAAATAGAAACGTCGAGTTATTTAACAAATGTTTATAAAAGCATGTTTCAATGTGTATGTATACCTATGACATATGAATGGCTTCCTAATATCTGAGGTAATCAATCGGAAGATCTTACGAACATATTGCGTGTTTGCCGCCAGGCATTCTTCAATCAAATTTTTTGCTCTTCTGGTGTTAATTTATTAGGAAAGCATCCTATCGTTTCAAACTATTACATGATAGGTCGTTTTCAATGAAAAACAAAAATGGGTACGAAATGTCGATAAACAACAATAATCAATAGCAAAATCTACGCATATATGAAAAAACGCTTTTGAAAAAAAGCGACGACACTGAAGAGTTCAACATTCATAGCAGTTCGGTCAATCAAATTGTAGAGGTACTGTAGTCATTTAAAATCGAACAGTTCAAACAGATAGAAAATCACCAGAGCGTAAGCTTAGTTGAAATGGTTAATCAAATAAAATTTGCTTGTACAAGCGTGTAAAGTGATCGTTAACTTCATTACTTAAAAGAACTGCTTGACTTTACCATTGAGGAAAACTTTATCATTTGACATCAGGAAGTTTTCCTAAATTCACACCAGAAGAACAGAAATTTGATTGATTTAACAAACTCGCATAATAGCAATGAAACTTCTGTTAGAAAGCCACATGTACAAACACGTTTTCATTGGACAACTCGGATGCAAAATACACTGGATATTGCAGGAGCGGGCTACAAATACGATTTTGCCTGATTGTATACTTTGGAAACTGGCTATTCTATTCCTGTACAGTGAAAGGATACAAGGTTTATGACAAAATTTTCATGAATAAACACGATATCAAAAATGCTTACAATCAATGTGGATAAAGCAACTTTGCAACCACAACTGCCAGCTTACCAAGGCATATGATGACAACGAAGCTACCCACAATGCACTTTGCAGTGATTGACTTAGATAACAGGAAGCTGTGGGTCGTGGGGAGATCAGTTTCATTGACGTATTAGATAAACATAAATATTGAAAGGGTAAATGTGTGAAATCAGTTCTTTGGTGAGTTCAGTTCTAGTGCATCTATATGCGCTAACAAAGGTTCTCAGTCAGATTTTGGGGCCCTTTTCACCAGGGACACTCGGTCGGAGAATTCAGGGGGGCTTCCTCCCGGTCTGCACTTGTCACGCCATAACGATTGGCCGCTTAACTTATTCAATCAATCAATCAATTGTATTTTTACGCGTAGTATAAACGTGTCATGATTGAAGATAAAAATACGAGGATTGGCGAAATGGCTGTGAGGCCAAAAAGTCAGCCAACCCTTAAAAAGAACAAAAAGAAAGGCAATCAAAGGTTATCATTAACGCAAAAAAGGAGACAAAAGGAGAAACAAAAAGAAAACACAAGAAGTACAACAGACAAAGCATAATATTCAGCAAGAATCGAAGTACAACAAACATTGGCGCAAACGTCTCACTAACCAATTACAGACAACCGGTAACTGCCTGGTTATAACAATAAAATATGCGACACATACTGTATATACAATATCAAGGAGCAATGAAAACTATATTTGAAAAAGCAGCTGCTGATATAATTCTTTAAAATTACGGTATGGTCTATTTGATAAGTATTTCGGAATGGCAATCCACAGCTTAGAGCCTCAGTAAACAGAACGTCGTTGTGGTTCAACGGATTTCCACAAAGGAACAGCTAGTATCTTGTTATCAAGTTGTCGTGTGTGAATAATGTGATGTTGCAAATAATGTGATGTTGCAACATCTTCGCCAAATTGAATCAGTTCATTGAGGAACATGGTTTTGATTGGATAAAGTGTAAGCCACTTGCTGCCAATGGAGCAGCAGCCATGCAAGGTTCTACTAATGGGGCTGTCCAAAAATCAAAAACGTTTCCTTTGACTGTGTTTCAATTCATTGCATGATTCATCGAGAACTTATACTTAGACATTGCTTCAAGAAAACAGCCAGCGTTCAGGTCAGGAGATAGTTCTTGATGAGGTCAAAAATTTTTGAATTTCATCTGCTCATGCTCAAAGAAGCATCGAATGTTTTCAGAAGTGTGCAACAGCATGGAAGCAGATGTAATGAGGTTATATATCATGCTGAGGCACGATGTTTATCCAGAGAAAAAGTTTTAGAGCGGGTGTTTAATCTGCGGCAAAAGTTGCGGACTTTCCTTGCTCAGAGAGGACACCCACTGGCCATTAATTTTAAGGGCACTTTTTGGCTTTATTTGAATCTGAATTTTTGCCTTGCATCGTGCAGCCCTTTACAGATGAGGATTTGACTTGGGCTATACGCCAGTACCAACAAAAGCGTAGAAAACGGCAATGACACGGCACACAAAATTCAATGAAAGTCGGTCTTGCAGCTTGCGAAGTTGTACAACACTCATGTGAATAAAAAACAACGTGTGTGGACAAAAAAACGGATCTAATTTATTATGAATGCTGTCGCTGAATTTCATCCACCAGTTATGAAAAACGAGGTTTTAACCCTGTTTCAAGGTATTCTCTCATAGGAGGATCAAAATCCTTGATTGAGTTTGCCTTTTCATTTAATTTCGACAAGAGAAGAAAACCCTCACAAAGGTGGGTTGTTGGCATGCGAACAAAAGCAGAAATCGTTTTTTGACTGGGATTTTGGTGTTCAGGAATGCTGATAAGTGATATCCAAAAGCGGCGAAGACAGCGACTTTTGCATCGTAAAAATCGCTGAAGTTTTCCACATTTACAGAACTTGATTTTAGTGCATGGCAAGGGTGTACAGGCTATCGAGCAAATTTAAAAGTGTGTACCAATATAAAAAAGGTTGACAACCACTGGACTAGCGTACGCGAAGTGTGATTGCGGCGCATGATTTCTACTGTTGCTTGCTGCCGCAGTGTGAAGCTTCCGATTGCAATAGTGATAGTTTGATGTGTATATATGCTCTCCTGTGACTTCTTTTGATAGCATGCGATCGCATATCTTATCTACTCATATAACTATTTTCAAGCTCGCATTTATATGTGTATTTCATCTCAAGGATACAAGTAGAAAAATCCATATCTTTTATGGGTATTTATTCGTTAATGTGAATTTTACATACATTGCGAATAGCTCGGTTAATTCATTTTATTAGACAATCTAACAAGGTTGTATCTGCAATTACCCGAATTAGTATTGCACAGTGCAGGTGACATTAAAACAGAAATAGACTGTACGAAGCAGATCCACATTTAAATAGGCTGCAACTCCAGTGCTGTGCTAACACATGCAACCTTTTAACCCACGCGAGCAATATGCAGATCCCAATTTAACAGCGAATCTATTGCAACACCTAGATATTTAATACTTTGAACTTGTTCTGTTGTGAAACCACCGCAAGAGGGTTTGAATGGGGAGGTTAAAGACGAGTTTTAGAAGAGAGTATGAATTTAGTTTTTGTGTACTGTCTATGGAAAGAAATCCTTTCTCAGCAAAGAATCAGACATTAAGATCTTACAGAGTATATATTTCGCCTACGAAGTAGGCATCACCAGTTCCTATTTAAATATAATTTTTGTGTAATTATTAGCTAATTTATTTGCATTCATCGAATGTTGAGTTTTTTCTTGTTCCAAATTTATTTTAACTTGCAGCTGTACTGTATTACTATGTGACAGAAAGAGAGTTGCGTCGCCAGCGAAGAGGTAAGACTTTAAGACTTACATTTAGTTACCGCTGGCAAATCATATGTAGATTATAAAGAGCATTGGGCCAAGCTTAGGACGTAGGGCGAAGTCACGATATACTCGAACTCGGTTGCAGGCAAAAGAAAGGAATTCTGCCGGGACCGACGAAGAAACGTTATAGGCGAACCGTCGTTATATTCTGTTGCAGTCCTGAGATTAAATAAAACACAAGGTTATGTGTTGTGATCTATTCACTTCTTTTCATATAAAAGTATATCAATGGATATTGCAAATTGAAATCTTTGCCACGGAGAAAAATATCTCAACTTCGAACAATGTGTCTCTGAAAGTTCACTCCACCAACTTTCCCGCGACAAGATTTTTTATATCAAACGAAAACTATCCCTAATTCAATTGCTTTCGCGATACTATTGCCGCATGCATGGTTCATCATGCCTCATCCAACTCTATCCCATTCCGCGGGTGCGACGAGGAGCAGTTTCTGAAGAAAAAGAGTCGCTCGAGCTGAACCTGGTACTCGGAGCTTGCGGTGAACAAATATGTAAAACACCAATAAACCTACTCCGAAAAAGATCAGAGAGTAAATGTATAGAAAATGGGGATTGTTGAAAAAAGGAACAGCAACGAAGAATGCAGAAATGGAAGTCATCAGAATCGGAACCAGAGTAGAAACCTACGTAAAATAAACATATGCATTTGTTATAGTGGTATGTATTTCACAAATTCATAATTTCTAATACGAAGTCATGTCTCTGTTTATTTCAGCTATTTCAAAAAACGTCATAAAACATACTTTTAATGTTCATTTACTGATAATGCATTTATTTGGCGAAACCATATTAATGAGCAACTAGCAAGCGCCAACAAAATAACAATAATTAACAGTAAGTTACAACTTGTCTTCTTTTCCGTAGATCATATTAGGTTAGAAAGCATAAACCACGCAACTAGTAACTATAAAATCGTGGGATAAGCAAAACAAATAAAAGTTACATTGGTGATGATTATGCTGTGTTGTTTATTGGGTTGTTCTACCAATCACTAGTTGGCGCATTTTGGGTATCAACAAATGCAAAACGTAAGAAGATTGATGACAGTTGAAAAATGTCCTGCGTAGCAAACAAAAATCGTCTTTCCATCCAATGTTAAACCAAAATAAGGTAGTTCGTAACTTGAACTATCTGGCATGCGATGAACTACTGACGTAGAGCACAGCAACTGCCCATTCAGCAAATACGGTTTTCACCTCCATTTGAAACATTGAGGCCATATACACCACAGCCATATGGTAGCTCGTTTGCACCATGTCAAAACTTTGCCATGCCTTGAAACAATCACTGTGAAAAGATTTTTTGACAGAAAAAAACAAATATATTTGAGAAAAACAATTCAATTGAGCAATTCTTTGAAAATTTGAAATATTTTTTCTCAAAAAATTATTTTACGAAAGTATGTTTTCCAACAAAAAATGTTATTGCAATTTATTTTTTTGAGTTACTGCGCTCAATTCCGCCAACGAAGAGCTTATCAAATAAGTTTCCGAACAATGTTTTTCTTGTATCATGGATTGCATCTTCGCTTTTCACTACAGTTTTTCATCTAAGAAATCATGGCTCACCTTGTTTCTTCTACGGTATGTTGCTTTGCATCCTCGAAACGCAATCTGATGTCTTTATATTAATTTCCTAACCTAAGCCTAACCTGTCAAGTACTGGAAAATGTAAAACACTCTTTTGATACTCACGTCAATGTTACCCAGGGCTATAACTGACACAGTCGTAGCCTATCTAATTCTAGGAACAACCATCATTCTGATGCAAGTTAACAACCCTACGACAAGGTCTGCTACTAGCGTTATTGCAGACATACATGATGACCTTTCCTAATGCATGTGGTCTCATATTCCACTTCACACCGATGACATCTATCGACTGCACGTATAACTATCCTTGCAAATGACGCAACAAATCTTGCGAAACAGTTACAGAAGGGATAGACCAGCGTATTTCAGAAAATTTTAGTTGGTTACTATCTGTGTTGTTCAGCCTATAGCGACATTTTCACTATCAACTTCATAAATTCTCTAACTACGTGCCAGTGTTTTTGTAATGTTTCATTTCAAAAACTGTTGCAACTGCGTAAGTTATGCGAAAGCATGTCTTGTACCTTGTATGGACGACTGAGGTTTGGCATTTTTCTTCGTAAAATGAGGACTGCTGCAGAAACAAGTCCAATGAATGTCCAAGACACGAAGCCAAAGGCATCTATCATAGAATCGATTTGGCCAATATACACCAGAATTAAACATGGAAAGGCGTTTAACATTAAACCAGGAAGTGGAGTGTAGCGACGAATGTGCAGCATTTCGAAGATCTACATGAAAAAAAAGCTTTGTTTCTCACATCAATTGGATGTTTTTACTTGAAATATTCATCTGGGCCAGCTCCAAAGCGTCATCTTTTTCTTGTATTTTACTAGAGCGATGTTGCCAATGCTGTCATGTCGCTGAATGCAAAGAAATACTTCCACAGGCTTTTTTTGCAAAATTAAGTTTAATTAATTTAATTTAATTTTTTCTTTGTGAGCAAACGCGAAGTCCATAGTATGAACACACACACTCTGCAGAACGCAGGTCGATAAAAACAGACAAAACAGCACGTAGTGCAAGGCACTGAAGCCAGCGGAATCACAGGGTTACAGACACTTTTTGCAACTGCATGAAAGACAGAGCCATAGGGTTACAGACACATTCTTAAACACTAAAGTTAGCTAACACGTAACACTTGCTACAAAACTACTGCGGAGTAGGGCGCCAATTCCTAAATTGGTCGAGTCTAGGTAAAACGCGAAAGCATTGTGTCATGTTGCATGACACGCCATCAATCAAATGGATACAGCAAATTTCGATCACTAATTCACAGAGTAAAATGCAATTATAGTGTTCAAAGAATAGGGACGAATACAAACAATCTGACTGCATCAAAGCATGTAACCATATGTTGTTAGATTT
>JGI24021J15306_10010968_pt1 | contig 11273 bp, 3 predicted proteins | sample Ectturendosymbi1_FD_15306 | JGI IMG/M metagenome (IMG submission 15306)
TATATTTCGCCTACAAAGTAGGCATCATCAGCTCTTATTCAAATAGAAACTGCAAGTAAATTGAGCAATCAGCTACTACGTGAATCCACAGTGCCACGAAACATATTTGAATCAGTTTTACAAAAGCTTTTTTACTTCAGCATTCACGTAAATTCAAAGAGCTGAGAAAGCACAGCTAAATTCAACCAACAGGTGCTTGCATCAGTGATTAGCCATGCTTCGACCACCGATGCATCATTCACCAAAGAACCCTGTGGGCCCGGCGCAAACGAGCAGAAATGGGCGCCGCTGACTATTCGTGACACTCCAAATTGAGTAAAAAAGCGAGTATAATGAACCTGAACTGGCAAATGCAGTACTAGGCTAAAGACGTTTGATAACTGAAAAGTGTTCAACTTTACTAGAGACCGATGCTTTTACGCTGAAAAGTAATATTTATTTTTCATTATAATCAACAGTATTAATAATTAGAAAAGTTTTGCTCCAGACGATTCACCCACTGGTTTTTGGGCTGTTTCAATTACCTTTCTACAAAGCTTCATGTACCAATCAAGCAAGGTAAAATCTTGTCTTCCTCTTATGACGTAGCTACTATCAGGGCTGTGGATTCGGAACCCAAATTTCTGGCTCTGCCTCTGGCCCCAGACATCTAAACTTTTTTGGATCGGACCTCTGGGATCCAAAGATTTTTTGATCCAGCTCCAATCATCCAAAATTGCTTGGGCTTCGACTCCCTAGCCTTATTTTTAAGATTAACTTCCAATAGGTTTTAATACGTCGCATTGTATGCTGCGTACTGCAAATTCATAACGTATATGAAACGTCCAAATGCTCAGAATGTTTTTAAAAGTTCTTGGCTTTGACTTCACATCCCTGGCTGCTATCTGTGAAGTTGCTATCAACAATATGGGGTTGACTCAACTACTTTAACATGTTTAACCAGACACGGGCAAACTACTGACGCGAGTAGCCCGCTAAGTTCTTCAGTTCGACCTGCTGAACTTATCCAATTTATGTCAGTAAAGCCAATTGCTTTTTCATAATCCCTGAAATGTCCACGTTTTTCTAGCACAGTGCGTTCACCGAGCCAATCATTCCTTGTGCAAGTGCGGAGTATTTCTCTGCTCCACGCTTTTTGAATTTTCTTTGACACATTCACACCGCTTGAATATAATCCACTTTGGTCACGGCCGATTTCGCACTTGTTGAGCGGCGGTTTCACTAGCTAGTACGCATAGACCAACAGCAATACAACGAACGTGAATGGTAAAAATGCTATCAGGCATTTACTTAAGACAGGATAAACTTAATAGTGTGGTTTGTTTAGGTGGCACTGCTTTTCTAAAAGCAAACACAAGGAAGTTTTTCAAAATTGAAATATTTAACTTATAGAAATGAACACCATGTGCTCAAAGCAACCAAGCTTATGCTTTGTGACCTTCACAAAAGCTTGCGTACTCCGCGACTTCATATTCAAGCCAACCAACTTTTAAGCAATCTTTCTGCATGTGATTCTTAGTGTTGTGAAGTGTACATCAACTGGCGGTTGGTGTGATCAGAAAACAGACGAAAGGATATGAAAATCAATGAACACAAAAGTCACAAAACATTACGAAACCAAATATTACCAGGCTCGAAGCTTTTGCGATTTTGAATCTGGAGAGTAAATCAAGCTATGTACATGTGAATGTTAGCGTTGACAGAGAGTTGTAGCAGCAAGCAGTGACACTGGCAGTTTCTCAGGAAGGAAAGCCTGCTTTGTGAAAGTGTACATAGATACCTTTTTGAGTGTTTAAATTCCAGACTGTGGCGCCACAAGCATATTAGGCCATATCTAGCCCAAATTTTCAAAACTACTCAAAAAAATCCCAAAAGACCAAACAAAAATTTTTGCGGACAAAATGCTTTTGAAAACGGCTAAATTATCACAATTCAGCCACAAAAAGGCCACGCTTCCAGCCATAGCCTTGATGTCACCCGAAACCAAATATTTGGCTATTTTTCCTGGCGCATAACAGGCCATAACTCGCCAGCCAATAGTGGCAGAGAGCTGTTCAAAGTCAAACCGTTAAAGATGCGGATAGTCTTGTAGTTTCGATTTAAAAAAAATAATAAATATTAATTATTTTGTAACTAATCGACTTTTAATTAATTACTTAATTAGTCTACAAATAATTTTAAAAAATCTATAGTTACTTATTCCCCTAGGGGATTAATTTGTTGTCTGTGGGCCACAACTTGCAAACCACTAACGCTAGAACGCGAATCATAGGCTCTTAAGATTAAGTCCAGTTTCTTAAAATAATTAATAAAAAATTGCTTTTTTAATTTTATTCTCAGACCTCGATGATATCATCCAAAACACATTTACCTGCCCCAGTTGTGTCGTCCACTCAAAATATGTTCAAACCCAAAATTCCCAATTTAAAAAAATCAAAACTCCAAGACTTGTGCTGAATTTAATACTACAATCAGCCTGATCAGCACCGCGGTCTTATCTCAGGGACCTAGCTCTTCCCTCCAAATCAGCATAAACGGAACTGTGCGGAAGTCAGTCGAACAGCTCTGTTATTTGGGGTCAACAGTCGACACGCAAACTCCCTGATATTGAAGCATTGACATTCGCACAGGCAAGGCCGCGACAACGTTTGACCAACTTCGTCTACGTGTTTCGTTTCATGGCAACCTCTCCATCCGGAGTTAAAATCCAGGTGTACATGACCTGTGTTGTCAGTGTACGACTCTATCGTTGTAAAACGTGGAAAACATACCGGCACCAAGAACTCCGTCTTAATGCTTTTCACCTGCGTCGTCTTCACTCTATCTTGGGCTTGTCCTGGAGGGACTGCATGCCCAATACCTCGGTAATGCAAGCGACTGATTCCTACGACCTCACAACCATCACAAAACATCGACGTTTACGATGGGCTGGTCATGTGTGCCGGATGGAGGACAACGTCCTGCCAAAGCCAATGATATATAGCGAACTACCCAATGCTCCCCGACCGACTGGGCGTCCAAACTGCGTTTCCGAGATGTTCTAAAGCGTGACTTCAACGCATTTAGCATAATAAATACCCCATGGGAAAAACTCACTTGCAACAAAAGAGAGTGGAAGTCAGCCATTGAAAATGGAAAATAATATCGAAAAATTATTCTTAGATTGTGAGCGCCGCCTTGCTCATCGTCGCACACGACGGGATAGGTCACAATGATGATGGTGAAAACTACCAAAACACGCCCAGCGCCACTTTAGCTACAGAGGTAGACGGAGTCTCATTTTTTGACTTCGCATCCACTCCTCCACAAATCATGGAAATATTCAAACCCGACTCAGCCTTGCCTCCGCAAAGTTCCAATTCAACAGAAACATATGCGTGTTGCTTGAATGGTGGGCTTAATGTAACTACAAGCCTTGCAACTTTCTGCTGTTAAGAGAAAACTCTTTGACTGTTTGATACAACCAACTTCAAGTAGACTGACATAAAACTAACTTTTTGTAGTTGGTGTAACATTGTGAATTCGGACATGTATTGTGCTTTATCATGGCCTAGTTTAGGGCATTGCGATGTGCATTTGAAGTAAAGCATCATACCACCTAAAGAATACTGCTTATCAGGGACCGAGTTTGCTAAAAAATTTTGGGGAGTACAAACATAATTGTTTGAGTTTCGATGACGTCACCATGTTCACTCAACCGTATCACGACCTTTTGGAAAATTGGTCAAATTGGTGGTACATTATGGAATTGACCATTGTGGTGGTATAGCAAATAGTGCAACAAGTATACAATGCTGCTATATCTAGATATCCAGCATTTATTAGCACTGAATTTAATACGAAAACACATTAATTCTGAGAGATTAAATAGACACAATTATGCTCAACAATTGTGATAATCAATTCTAATTTGCTCAGTTTCGATAAATAAAATATCCTGCTACTAATAATCACCACATAAATCAAATAAAAAAACAAACCAAAAGATCTTTTGGTAAATACTAGCAGTGGCAACCATGCGCGTAGCCAGAAATTTTATTAGGGCTGGGGAAAACAACAACCGAGTTTCAACATTTTTAAACATTTTTAATGCTCCTTGTTTTTAAAGCATCATCCATGAAACGTGCTTGTTTTTGGCGTTTTCTCCTGAACAACTGTTCAGATATAAGCTGACAACTATAAAGTTTGCTTTCATTGAATTGACAAGTTTTAACAGTTTTGACAGTAAAGTTCCAAGATTCTACTTTGGATCAAATGCCACCTTTGCTCATAAACCTTTCCTGCAAAAGCGCTGGTAAACCTCTCAATGCCCAATATTGCACTTGAGCAAAAAGTCATCGCGGCCGCCATTACGACTGCGCTTATACTGTATTTACACGCTTCGGATCCACGCCAACGGAGCACGTTAACTAAATCCGAGCAGCGACTTTGCTCTGAGGCATTGACATCCGAAGTTTAAGACTTCTACAAAACTTTCGCGGATATCAGAAGTGGATCCCGTTGTCGTTTAATTGTTGAGCAATTAATTCAGGTCTGTAGTTGATAACCGTATACGCTAGAGTTATTCAACGCGTTTGAAAAATGTTTAGATTTTTGATAATCCGTAAGATCTTTTGGATATGTTGAACTTATTCCGTAAAACCTTGCAAACTTACTTCATTTATGTTGTTTGATGAGACTTTGCTAAATTTAACTGACTTCATTGAAATATAAGATGTAACTAAACTGTAAAAACAATAGAAAAACCAGTATTACAAAATTTATTGACCACGCTCAGCTGCAGGTAAAGTTAGTTTAGCACTGCACGTAATTAATTTGTACAAATCACGGGCTTCTTGAAAATAGAATCACTTATCTGCGGAATTTAAAGCCCTAATGAGAAAAACTTCAAATTTAGTTACATTTTAATCACATGCGCTTTGCTAACAAGACAGATTGCAAGCTCAAGGATGGATATTAGGGAATGTTAACGAGGCAGTCACCTCGGGCCCCTCTTTTTCAGAGATACCGTGCTCCCCTTGAGAGTTTTGCACCATTGTTTAGTTAAAAAGTTTATGTACCACTCCTAGAGCCACATTTAAAGAAGCTATGAAGCAAGTCGTATGTTTTTTCAAAATAAAGCAAAAATTATGGGAAAATGGGCCATAGGAAGCAGCTTTCAATTGTGAAGCTACAAAACTTTACAAGATTTTGTTCCTTTCGTATGTGTCTTATGCTCTTTAATTTGGTTCATAAATTGAAATGTGAAACAAAATTAACTATTTTATCCACGGAATCCCACATCTACCTTTCACAATGGCGATGTTTGGGGGCCCCTTTCTGAGAGCTTTCCCCTAAATTTTATTATGTACCCCTGTGCAAGTTATCTCAGTATCTTTAAGTAATGACAGTGTCAATTCCCTCAGCCCTTGTAAAATGAAAAGGATCTTACTACCTACGTTAGATTTTGCTGCTGACTCTTCTCGGTGCAGTAAATTGATTTGAAATAATTTACTGTAGGATAGGGTGGCAATTAACATCAGATGAAAGTTTAAACACTGAGCTTATGAACAGCACATCGGAGTCTAATATCTTGAAAATATTGATTTTTTGCTTGCCGGCAAGGTAAAGGGAAATTATTGATGGAAACTTTAAGGCTCCACATAATTGTGATTGAACCGTCACAAAACATGTCATCACAAATAAATATCTAGAATGAACGCTATTGTTGCTGAATAGTTACTATGGAGCAATGAAGAATATTTTGAAACTGAATCGCTTCTTAGCCAAAGTTTAAGCTTCAAGACATTAAGTTTATATCACCGCCATATTCACGCATTTAGTTTTAGAACTGTGCAACAACAAAATCTACGACATTGATCACGCTGACACTGGAAACAAGGATAGGTTATATCTGTAACACCGACGGTTATCACAGAAGAATTTGCGATGGTCTTGAAATGAAGCTTACATAACTTTTAAGTGGAATACAGCAAGCTGGTGCGCCAAAAATAGCTGCGTGAAGAGTTACTCCAATTGTTTTTACTTGCAGTCATTAATTATGATTACAAAAGGTCAAATACAAGTTTGTGTTCGACCGAAAGCTGAAGTAGGATAGGTTCCTTGAGGCAGTTTCGTTGATTTGCACTGAAGTATTTCTTTAGCTCATAATTCAAATATTTTGCTAGCCGGAAAACTTTGGAATTGGGGGTGGCATTGCCCCGTTGTCCCCCATAGCTACGCGCCTGGTGGCAACCGTATTCTGATGGCAGACTACAGACCAGTGCAGGAATTCTTGATTGAGCGAAGTGCATGTGCACACCGATTCGGTAATTCAAATTAACTAACACAATTTTTAACAATCGTGAGAAGTCAGTTTACATAGGAAATCTGCATACTGTTTACAGATAATCCAGTGATAATGCTCATTTTTCTAATTTATTCCCAGTTTTTTGCTGGGGAAACGTTTCCAACAGTGAGGTAACCGTGAAATTTGCACAGTTACATTACTTTTTATCTCAAAATGTTGGGGGAGGGAAAAGATATTATGTCCCCCCTGTCCAAAAGTTGGGAGCACATGTCCCCCCGTCCCCCCATAAACTCGGTCCCTGCTCCTTATGATTGTTTTGTAACATTTTTAATCATTCATCTATATTCTGTTACAAGACAATAACTTCCCACAAGGCTCGGCATGCATGCAGTACAGCTGCGAAACATCCTCTTGACGCAGTTTTTGCATCTTAAATTTTTGCCTTGTGCTGTTACACGAAAGTACCTTTGCGACAATGCACTAGTCAATGATAAGTTCAGAAGTCTGAGGAAGCTTCAATCGGTGTCGGTCAACAACAGCTTCCATTTGTTGATACTGCTTGCACTACTACATACTATGTCAACACAACGAATGTTATGCAGCACTCAAGCCCGTTCCACAGGAGGCATTCGGGGGCAGTGTCACCCACATTTTTGTGCCGCGGCAAATTTTGTTGTAGCCAGAAAAATTTGTTTTAAACATACAACACTTGGACCTCGTTTATCCGGACTGCTTTATTTCGTCAAATAATGTCGGTTTAGCGAGGCATCCGGATAATCGGAATCCGAAAGTATAAAAGCAAAATTCTTCCAGAGCAAATGCCAACTGTATCGACAAAGGTGACGATGTAAGTAGGCTACAGTAGAACTTGCCTAAGCGGACGCCCGAAGGGAACAGAAAAAACGCTATACAGTCGATGTAAAGACGAACTGACAACTTAAGCAAATATGTAGACTGCATGTGGAACATGATTACATGAAACACTCTTAGTTTTTTTGTTTATTAGCAGATCCGATCGATATACTGTACGTATGCTAGTATGCATTCAGAATGAGATTAAACGCGAAAAAGAACTGTACAGGAGACCTAACTGCGTCCTGCACGTTCTGCCACTGTTACATTCATTGTGCGTAGAAAATTGACTTTCACACTTTCATTGCAATTTAATAAACAACTAAATAACAGTTGGCGTAATCCGAATAAGCGTTTTTTTTCTATTGATTTGACATATCCGTTCCTAATTTCCCTGTCGGAGTCGGACAGCGAGGTTTCTGGATTAAAGGAGTGAAATGCATTGGGAGAAATCCGTTCCCACCAGTTGTGTCAGATAGCGGGGATTGCGGTTTTTCGGAGCTCGGATAAACGAGGTCTGACTGTAATAAAAAAAATCTTGCCCCCTTATAAATACATTTCCGCCACCAAACCTTGAAACCTGGCTACGGGCTTGGCTGAACTTAGTGTTGACTGAAGGAGCCACAAGCTATAACTGACCTTCGTGCATTAACGTCTCAAAACAACATTGTTTAAGTGCAAGCCTGGCAGCAGTAAAATACTAACTAAAAAGTAGAAGTGATAATGGTGTAATCTGTGAAATTGAGATATGAAATTTTTCACACTTATTTGTCCTTAACGTTCTTCCACATATACTGACACCAATACGTACATTGATAAGATGCATCAACTTGCAACTAGAACGACCTAATGTTAAAGCCAAAAACTTAACCTGACGACAATGTCGAATAAAGAATCAAAAAGTTTCCCGTGCACAAGCCTCTGGTTCTGATACGAAGCTAGGAACGAAGCAGATAGGCGCAGTATTGCTTCAACTGTTTGGCAACGGTTGCAACAACAACTACGTCTATTGTAATTGTTGTAAACCTTTGTATCTTACATTGGTTTTGATACGACTGTCGCAACACAAAGCAGGTGTGAAAGCTGCTTAGAACAACCTTTGCCAAAAAAATCACCACACTTCAAGTGAACAACCTGTGACATCCGGAGCAAATAGCCAGCGCATTCAACAACTGAGACACGTTTCAGAGTTCACTTGCGCGCATCTAATAAAGACCTATGCATTTTTTATGAAAGAATGAGCTGTGCATCATTGCAGATGGCAACGCGTTACCTGCAAAGCCGATTGGCTTTCACATTTTTAAAACCTGTTGAAAAAACAGAACGTTCGTGAACTAGTCTGGTCACTCCGTATCCGAGAACTAGATATCTGATTCGAATTCAGACGTCAAAACTTACAAGTTCACATTCCAATTAAACAGCACTGAACTGCATGTGTTGTTCATATTTTATTTTTCTAATACCTTACATTTTTTCGTTTTTATTTTATCGCAAAATCTCACAGCGGGCCCCACAAAATTATCATTGTATGTGGGTTGGAAGCTAAAAAAGATTGGGAAGCGCAAGTTTAGGAGAATGCAGTATTTCTGAATCACATGCCTGTGAAGTTTTGAACATACGTCTTCACACAAGCGCTTTTGCTCCAACTTATGATGGAAATCGAAATGTTTTGTTGCAGGTCATTCGGTATCAACAGGTAATTTGATGCACTTGCAAACTGTATACCTGCTTTTGAATTCAACTTTCACCACTTTTTTCTGTCTCGCCGTTTTCTCACCTTTCTACAAAAATTCAGCAGGTGTTCATGTCTGGTGGCCAGTGTTTTTAAGGCGTTTTGAGGGAGTGACACGGTATCTCAAAATACAGTAAAATGTTGCTGCATAACCACCACCGAAATACACTTAAACCTTGCTTCATGACCATCTCGGTATTCAGACGAAATAGTTAAATGTCATAATGGCCACCAATGTCAAGCCTTGAAAAAACCTGCTGGTGGAAATACCAGACATGGCTCTGGCACCGGTTTAATAATGCAGTGCTGTACATCGTCCATTGAAAGCTTTGGTCGATTACGAGGGTTAACATGGTTGAGAGGTCGAACACTGATTTTTATGTATAAAATCTGATCATTTTTGCAAAAATTGATGTACTCCCTAATCTGACTTAAAACAGCTTAAAAAGTCTAACAAAGAAAGACATGCAAATAAAAGCTCTAGGTTTTCTATAAGCTTTCGAGGAATCAGCCGCTTGGGCTCTGCTTTCATCTTTTTGCGATGATTCGAACTTGCGCATCTATGTGTTCAAGTAACTTCACTCCATGGGTGAAAGAAGCAAGGAATCAATCGCAAATTTTTAATAAGAAATCGATTTCACGTAACACTACGCATCGTCAGTCCTATCATCTGCAATCAATGCTAACAGGTGTGAAACGTTGAAAGGCTAAAACAAGGTCAAAGAAAGTAAACAACTTCAAGTGCAATGAAAAAATAACACAACCCCAACCGTGACAAACAATACAAGAAAATACGTCTAGCTCAACCACATGCATACGCTGACGTTTCAAAACTTGTTGCAACAATAACAAAAACTTAATAAAACCCAACGCCAGCTAACGATTATTATTAGCATCATGGAGAAAGTCGCTTTCAGATAAAAGTAAAGTAACTTCTCGCATGGCGAGACTTCCGAAATAGCTTGAATCAACATGCGTTATGATTCACAATGAGTGCGCAATACGCAAACTCAACGTTCGTTTGGTCGCTATAGTAACCAAGTCACTGGGGGCAAGACTGACTATGCGTAGTGTTACGTGAAATCGATTTCCTATTAAAAATTTGCGATTGATTCCTTGCTTCTTTCACCTGTGGAGTGAAGTTACTTGAAAGAAAGACATGCTGGAGATTGTCCCAACCAGCGTGCTATTTTTGCGCAGAACTGCAATCGTTCTTAACTTACTGAAGCACGAGTCCTCTTCTGCAGTGTTTCAGCTAAATAGAAATGTGAGTCGCAACGCATGCACGTAGCTGCGCCCGTATTTTGCATTATTCCACAGCGTGCGGATGGCACCGCGTGTCTTGTTAATAGTTGTCACTACGTAATTGCCGCCTACCGCGTGGATATCTAAAATGTCATTTTGAATTTTTGCTTGAAACCCACATTGAAAACTCAAATGTAACAAGATTTTTTTCAAACATGCCGGAACTTCCTTGCTGCTTGCAGCACTTTTTGTATTCTTTCGTTTTAGCGCTGCCAATGGTCATATACGCGCACGTCAGATTTGTTGATGTTCTACCCCCTTGTGAATGTGCGCTGGGATTCGGCGCTGTATAGCACAGGTAACAAGAACTGGTAACGTAACAAACTTTGCAGTTTTAGTTGTGATGCACTCTATCCATCTGGCAAGTGACGTTGACACCCGTGTGAACCATTTTTACTATCAAAATTTGCATAAACGTGTTGATACTGCTAAATACATAAATTAAAAGCTAACTATTAAATAGACTCCTGTAACTCATCCATCCAATGCAGGAAGAGGCCTCAGGTCGTTTGTAACTAGTTTTCACAAAATGTTTTATGATTTCTCTGGTACAGTATGGACATGGCATCTGCATGCACTGTACATTTATATTAATGAATAATTACATCAGACACCTTGCACTGCCAGCTAGAGTTTGTGGTACACTAGTAGCTACCCTAGCTAAAACCTATTCTTCATTACATGTCGATTGCTCATAAGTAGGGCAACCAAAAGTCAATAAAGTCAAACTTTTCTGCCGTTTCTAAAGTTTATGAAACGTCCACAAACCAAATTTCACGCTCATACCATGAGGGAATCCCAAGTTGTTAGGTCAAAAAAAAGTCAAAATTTATATTTAGGTCAAAATTTTCTTGCAGCACGCTTTTTTTCTCTTTATCTATATTTTATTGAAACTACAACAGATATTGATTTACTTTTGCAAGTTCAGCTGCAATTCTATAATAATAATAGGTTTGTTGCGATTTCTGACGTAAATATGTTGTTTTGCCCACTACTGGACGATTGAATATTATGTCGGATAGGTGTGGCAGGCGAGAAATGTCAGTACTTGTTTTGGTAAATGCTCAATCCATTATGCATATAGCGTTTCAGCTT
>JGI24021J15306_10010969_pt1 | contig 11273 bp, 12 predicted proteins | sample Ectturendosymbi1_FD_15306 | JGI IMG/M metagenome (IMG submission 15306)
GCCTTATAATAAATACTACGGCCAAAGCAAACGATACAACTGACATCTTGCAAACGTTTCGATAACAGTTGTTATCGAAACGTTTGCAAGATGTCAGACTTCATTGATATCTCTGTTGAACAATTTTCACCATTTTTCTACAAATCAACCAATGATTTTAATTCTAAGGCTATTCAGCGCTTCCACTTTTCGTGTGCCAAAGTCAAGCAGTGGTTGCAACAAAAAAAGTGCTGCCTTTCTTTAAGTTTTTTATATCGTCGCAATTTCGCATCTTTTGAATCCTTCCTGAACGTGCTAACGTTTAATTGGATGCTGCGAAACTTTCCATGGTTAAAAAACTTCAAACTTTTAGTGCCAACTGATCTTTCCGAACCAGAGTAGCAATCATGAGTAGCATCACACATTCCAGTGGTTCCCAAAGTATGGGTCCCGAGTGGGAGTCTTCTTTTACAAATATGGAAAATGATTTAGGTATTTATTTATCTCTCATGGTGACCAACTACAGTAGAGAACGGTCATTTTCTAAACGGTGGAGAACGGGCGTTTTCTAAAATGTTTAAGAACGAACAAAGTAGCACCATGAGATAAAAGAGGTTGTCCAGCCTGATTCTAAATAGTATTTGGAGCATGAACGTCTTTGTGAAAGAGTTACTACCAGTACCATAAACAAATTTGCTAGGTCAAAATCTAGAAAATGCGGTCTTAAGCAGTAGGTTTGCTGCTTTATACAATCAACTTTAACATTTATACTTAGACAACACTGTATAGATGTAGCAGTGATCAAATTTGTTGATGAGTCTGGAAGCATTAATTACTGTACTTGTGAGCTGTGCAGCACTTCATAGTAAAACGATACGTATATACGTTTTTGGTGAAAAAGATATGTAGCACTTACTGTCCACCAGTTGCTATTCAGGACCAGGTTTTTTGTACTGACGAAATTCAGTATGCCTAATGATAGTCACCGAGATGCCCGCAGAATTTTTAATTTAACAGATGTTCCAGTGTATTTTTAACTGAGGGTCCCGCGTCGTTTATATGCTGCACTGTAGCTACAAGCTCTGCGCTTAATCCTGCATAGGGTTGACAACTCTACTGAATACACTACACGTACAAGTGATACAACTACGGCGCAATACCACACAAAAATCGATCACACAAGAACTAGGTGTTGCAGATTGCTGGGTAGTTCTAAGTTTACCGTAGCAAGGAAAATTAGGATCAAATAAAAATATAAATTTTTACAAGCAAATTGAACTACCTAAATCCAGTGGAACTATTACCAATCTCAGTTCGTTCAACGTGGAAACAACTCATCAAATTTGTAAAACTACCCAGCACTCGATTAATTCAAAAGACAAAACTTAGTCACATCCAGACAATCTATGTGATCCAGTAAACTTTCAATGCACTTGACAGTCCGCGAAGTATAGCAAATATAGAGGCACACTTTCAGTCAGTGGCATATTTTCAACACAACGAGCGTGAACAATGTCATACTAACCAAACCGTCATCCACTGGTGATTCCACTGGTGACGAGTGCATTCCATGCCAAGATCAAGCAGTCAGTAGCACTTGAATCATCACTGCATCTACAAGCAGATTGAACTGAGGGATACCCAAATTAACCTTAGGCTGTGATTACTAGTGCAAAATCAGATTAAAAAACAGTATTCTATTTGTTTTCATCACGTCTAAGAAACTCATTCCTGGAACACGACAAGAAGGGCTGTTGCAGTGTTTCCAGCAAGAAAGGAGGTGGACTGAGCGAAGCTTCTTCCTGAACAGCGTCGTGGATATTTCATCAGCGCAGTCTTGCTACATTGCGCTATACGCCAGGGACACGAGGGACAACTTGCTTTCTTAAAGTAGAAAAATGTCTCTGGAAAGGTTAATGTTTGTACGACAAAAAACTGTTACCGCACTCACCTTAGGTGAATTTGGTGACATTAGCCACCAGTCTGTCGTCTTGCCGTCACTGTGTTTTAGACAACTGGGTGAAAGCCCGTAGCCAGGTTTTAAGGTTTGGGGGCAAAATACATTTTTGTTTTTATTATATATTTAAAGTAAATTTTTACAGCAAAATTTGGGGGCACAAAAATTGGTAGAAGGCGTTGTGCCCGGGTGCCCTCAACAATCATTCTACGAAATGATATCGAATTAAAATATCGATGTGAATTTTTTAACACATACGGAATCAAATACAATTGCGAGCAGGTGGTGAATTTTCATGGGTTAAGCACTCTAAACTACATCTTTTTTTTCAGTTTTTGCTATGATATTCACTATTCCAAATTACAACCCACAATTGCTTTGATTTTATCCAATCACATGTCTTCTTAGAAAATTACACATGCCAGTTCCTTTGTTAGTACATTTTNTACCTATCTTAATGGAAGGNCCTTCCTGTAGCACAATTTACACAGCACAGAATTACTCAGNGCAGCTTATTCGAACTACGCGCTGTCATACGTTAATATACAAACTGTCCCAAAACTTTCCGTTGAACTCAATTTGCACTGTTGCGACCTCTCCATTAGCGTTGCGCTGAATGCGCGGTTCACCACGAACGAAATGTGTGCGAAGAACAACACCATATCTATGTGGGGCGAACAAGCAATAATAGAGCGATCTCGTCGTGTGAGATCTATTGTTGCTTGCTGCCACGGTGTAAAGCTTTGTGCACATGCCGTTCGGGTTTTCCGATCGAAACAAAATGGTGCTGTGACCAGGATGTGAAGTTCGTGCCAGGTGCAGACTTCACAAAAAGAACGTGCGATCGGTGCAGTTCGTTGTAAAAAATAAGGGATATCGTTGCAGCATTTTCGTTGGTGTTGCGTTGGATGCGCAGTTCACCACGAACGGAATGTGCTCGAAGAACAACACCATATATCTGTGACGCGAACATGCAATAATAGAGCGATCTCGTCGAATGAACTCTATTATTGCTTGCTGCCACAATGTGAAGCTTTGCGCACATGCCGCTCGGGCTTTCCGATCGCAACAGCACACGTGTTAAAGACGACGTCATTTTTACGATTTTTAAAAACGGAGTCATTAAGGTTGGTTATGGCAAAGCGGGATCGAAAATGTCCACAATATGCCCTCAGGAAACTTGATGAAAAACACAGCCTATCCCAAGTGTAGGAATTGCCGCATGAGTACACTTGCAGTAGAATCAGTGCAAAGCATAAATATCGATTAATATTTCTTCTTTGCACTTAGACAAGGTCGGATGTTTTTGGCAAACCTGTTAATTTTTTTCTACTTTTTTTGATTTGCCTGCTAGCAGCTAATTGCTATTACCTAATACTGCATTCTACGCTGGGAACCTTTTTTGCACGAAGTTATCTTGAGTTGTAATGACAAACTGATTTCAACTATTTCATGTAAATGCTGATATTGCAGAGAAACATGGAGAACTATGAACTTGTTGGTGTGCTGTGGTAACAATTTATATTGCAATCTTCGGTGTTTCAGATAAGGCGTTGCTGATTACAGTAGTTTGAAAGTGTTGAATGAATTTTAAAAATCTTGGTATTAGCTCTTTACAACACCCTTCAGCACGTTTCGAGATAGAAAGATGAAACATTTTATTGTTCGGCACTTTTGCTGAAAGTTTTCTCTGTTGCAAAAGAATGAAAAGCTCTAAGTCACTGCCAGTTGCGCCAAATTGTTTGTCCAACGATGGCCGAGCGAACACTTCTGCCATATCCAACTACACGCTTATCGGTGATCGCGCCTTCAGACTTGATTTCTAGACGCAGTTTTGCGAGTCTTAGTCTCGGTCACAAACTATGCATGTCTTGGTCACGAGTTCTTCGTGTGGGGCTTTGTGTGACGTATCACATTGCCACTGAAAATCTTCAGCGGTTCAAAATTTTTGTTGTTAACTTGATTTTATGATGAAGGAAAAGCAAATACAATTTGATAAAAATGACTGCAATTCGACGAAATAGAACTTACGAATTGTGGATGACTTTTTGTGACAAGTTTATGGTGGGAAATGCTGGCGAAATCGAAAACTTTTCCGATCTTGAGTCTCGATGTCGATTGTTGAGGTTGCTGCCTCAGACATTTTGAGCATAAAACGAGTTAAACCTTAGAGGGCGCACAGTGCTTCAGCAACATTAACATGTTTTTCTCGTAGAATATGATAATTAGTCAACATGAGGAACCGGATTCTCACTAAAATTGAATGAATGTTTTCGCAGTTTTTTAATTGTGAGTTTGCTTGGTAAACTTGTTCAATTATGTATGATCATAACTGAGAGAGTTGCACTGCTTTGTGCGTTAGTGCGAAGGCGTTATGGAGATTTATCGATTCGTCTTTGCGCAGTTACAATTATGTGCATGGGACCTTATAGAAGAAAAATGTGTTTGTTTTCATCAACGTTGCACTGCGAACTTTCGTCAAACCCTTTCTTATGATGTTGTACAGCATAAAAGCTTCGCCAGCATTTTGGTCTCTTGCTTTTAACCTATATTTATTGCACTTCATATTTTTTGTGATTCTCACCTCAGCAATTTTCCTTTTTATGATATATGTTAGGAGGAAATTGAGTTTTTGTAAGGAATCAACACGGAGGAAAAACCTTGGGAGCCACTGTTTCAGACAGTTTTCAAAGTTTGTCCGGAAACTATTTGAAATCAAAACTATCTGGCTGGCGGCAACAACGCCAGCACTAATTTGAAAACGTAGAGTAGATTCCATCTTCTGTGAAGCGTTTCATGTTTTCCTGATTGATTGACTGCGCAGAGGTGAAGAAGAACTTAGAAGTCATTGTCGTTCCCAGACACAATTCAAACGTGTAGTGATTTGTCTCAAGTCGCACCTGGCTGACAATATTTACATCTGGTAACGACCGAGAAACGATGCAATGGGCGTTTATTGCTGAATTTATCAGATTTAGAGGCTGCAGCGGATTTTGCGTTTTGGAGAAGTATAACTGTAGTGTTAATTTAAGCTTCAGCGTAGAGCTGCTGTTTCGCTTCGCAGTTACAGTTTTGTTTCACATTGCCGTCCATAAAAACGATTTTGTTTCGCAGCTGTCTGTGCAATAGTTGGACTTTTCTCTTGAAAGCATGAATTCGCATGTACTGGACTTCGTATTGGCATTCATGCTTTTGTTGTTGTGTCCGAAACTTCTGGATGCTGCGCTTTCAGACGCGCTCGAAATGATCGAACCTATTGTCTTCGTTCTGTAAGTTATCACTTGAGTCAGCTCGTAAGCTTATAGAATATTCTTTTGGATTTTTATTTATAAAAAGCAGAAGGGTAGATTTTTCTCTTTTTATGAGTGGTTTTCCTTAGACTTCGCTTTCTTTTTCCACAGTCCGATCATCGTTCTGGTCATGGCCATTGTTACTGTCATCGTCCTGATGTCAATTCACATCGCTTTCGCCTTTATGCCTACCAACCGCGTAGGATTGCAACGCATTCAACGCCGATTACCTCCGGAAAGCAATCTGCCCGAGGTGGATGGAAGTGGGAATGTGCCGTTAGCGGTTCAGGGAGTGTCATCAAACGAAGGCAACCCGGGCAACTCAGGTGGAACTGAGAATGAAAAAGGTTTTGTCGAACGTTTAATGCACTTCAACCAATGAAGGCGGCAAAGGGGAAGGTGTCGGGAGAGCAGCAAAAAGTTCAGTGCGGCAAAATCAGTGAGAGCAGCCCAGGCAAGTTAGGTGGATACGACTTTGATACTCCACATCAGTTGTTACTAGCGTCTTGTTCTTCAATATATTTTGCCGTTTATTTTTTCCATGTATTAATGTCGGAAGTTTCACTTCATTCCCCTGTGTGAAGTTGTGCATTGTTAAGTTCCTTGTGGTAAGATTCCAAGTAAATGCCATGACAAGTTTTGCCTAACAGTGACTATTTCTTCAAACTGGTTTTACTCAAGTTTGGTGCGCCGAGTTTTTTAGTGTTAGTATTTAGCATTACTGTCGGGATTTTTTCAGAGTTTCCACACATTTTCAAGAAGTATTTTCCATACTTTCTTTTTTCAATACCTTTTCAATACTAAATGAAAAAAATTTGATACCATCACTTAATCATAAATTTTCTAAAATTTTTATTCATGGAACACAATGCAAAAAACATCTGTAAAGTTGTCGTCAGCGGTTAAGAACAAAATTAAAATAAACATGGCTGAGTTTGGAATTTCCGTACTTTTCAGTAACTTATGTATCGTGTCTTCCAGCGAAATTCAATATTTGTTTCGAGGTTTTGACAGGTTTCACAACTTAATACTTTCAATATCGCGTCATGGCATCGCTGTTGCTTGCAAGCGGTACAGTGTTCTGCGTTTTGAAGTGCACGAGGGAGCAATGTAATAGTGTATCACTATTGGTGCTGTTTTCCAGATAGCTTGAAAGGTTCAGTTGAACAGTAGTATAGAAGGGTATTTTATATTGACAGTGTCGTCGACAAAGTATTTTGCCGAGAGCGGTTTTATGTTTCATATTTCCAACACCAACAGGGTTATACGCACCAAAATAAGGGGCCTTAGCATGTAGTGTGTAACAAAATAAAGTTGGTAAGACTCTGACAATAAACCATCGCTTTTAATCGTGATTGATTATAGTAAAAGATCTGCTTCTCAAGTGACGGCAACCGTTACCGGACTGGTGTTTGTGGAGAGTTCGAAGTGTGACGTTCGGAAGCAAGGATAGTTTCTTCACAAATTAAAATGAATAACAAGTTGTGTTTAGTTGGGAGCGATTTCAATGCCATTTCAAGATTGCGATTTGCCGCTTTGTAAAATTGATGTGTCGCAATATTATGTATAGAATGGTAGAAACATCCGATTCACGGAGGAAACATCACCATTCCTGCTTTCCAACTCTCCAGCCTTCGCCACAAACTGCAACACTACTTTCGCAAGCTGCTTCGGTTGCTCCAAAGCACCACAATTGAAATGCAATATTGCATCTGGCTCCTGATCAGAGATACTGACGACTGGTACATTGTAAAGTAGATAAAGACAGCCAAATATTTTACAACGAAGTGCGTTTGCAGCCAGAGTACCGAAAAACCTTTCGGATATCGAGAAGTAACAGAATAAAATGTTTCAGTAAAAATAAAAACATTACCGTGAAAAGGACCTGATACAAAGACCAGTTCAGTTACCTTTTGTATGTCAAACGCCATGCTATAAACCAGTGGTGCTTAACCTTTTCACTACCATGACCTTTAAGTGATTGTCCTTGGTTTCAAGCCCCCCTGACAATAAGCAAGTTATATGGGCAAATGCATTTATTGGTTAATTTATCGATTAAACTTTCCCTGCTGCAGAGCGCATAAAGGCTCAAACCCCCCTTAATTTATTGACGCCCCCCCTAGGGGTGCGCGGCCCCTCTGGTTAAAAAACACTGCAATAAACCATTCAAGCAAACAAATGCATGCCAAACAATTGTAAACGACAAGACAAAGCAAACGCATATTTTCTAAAAATTAAACACGATGTATCAGTTAGTAAAAAACCATTTATTCATATTACAATACCAAAATTCTTGGTATTGTTTCGGGAATGCATCATGAGAATTGTTTTGAGTGTTCTACGATTGCCTGAAGAGTCGCTCCTAGATGAAAAAATGTCTTTACCTACGTTTGTTGAAGCTTATTGCCTAAAAAATTGATTAGGTGGGTACTCGGTTTGATGAAAATGAACATCAACCATTTTCTGAAAAAAGTCTGATGTTGGCAACATGTCATGTTGAAGTGTGTGCATCAGTTTAGGAGAGAGAGATCGTGAAGTTCCAGAAAATTAAGATATGTACAAAGGCGTAATATGACATCCGAAATACTTATAAGCAGTAATTCGTGTGTTATTGTGTAATACTTCTAATAATGGTTGCAAAACGTCTAAACTTTTTAGGTAACTAGTTTGGTCGTCTCACGTGCACCTATAAAGCCAAACTAACGACCTGTTTATCAAAACTTGTAAATATTTTGCACATGTCTTTCTTTGAAAGTAATTGCCATTAATAAACTTTTATTTGGAAATAAGAAGTTTCAGATTTTGTTATGTTATTTTTCAAAGATTTTGTGAACATAAATTATGATTTGGAGTAATTTAAATACAATTTCATTAAACGCAGCCTGTTTTCCACTTTATTTAGTTCTATCTATGCTCGAGTCTTCGCGGGGTGGGTTAATCCGCAGAACTATGCGTGCGGTCGCAGGTTGAACATGGTGCGGGGCGGGCGCGGGATAAGAAATTATTTGTGCGGGTAACTGAATGTTGACCCAGTGCATGTGCACGTGACATGAGCAAGAAATTTAAAGCTACAGAGAGCTTGTCGCACAGGGGCAAAGCGATGTTCTCCATGGCGAGACCACACGTTGGAGTTTCCAGCTCTTGGTGGTCTTGCAAGAAATACACACGTTCTTCGTGATGGCAATTACCGCTGATATTCAATGAGTGTGCAGTATGGCTGGGTATGTCATAAACAGAAAGGGAGCAAATTTAAAGAGTCCGCAGGTAGACAATCAACTCTTTTTTAACAGTGCTCTTAAAGCTAAGAACGAAGCGCTCAAGGTGCCTATGAGGTTCGCCATTTTTACTTACAGTGTTTTTCACGAGGTGCTGACTTTGAAATGAACCACTGGTCAGTTGCCACAATCGATGAAACACGTTGCATGAGTTTTTAATGGTTTTCAGACACACAGTGACAGGTGCAGGTTTGGGACGGGGTGGGGCGGGCGCGGCACGGCTTAGAAGTCTGTGGGTGCAGGGAAGGATTTCTCAAATCCCTGCGTGAGCGGGGCGGGTTTAAATTTTGCGTGTGTGGGAAGGGACGAAAACAACCCGCGCAGGATGGTCAAGATTTTCATCAGACAGACAAAGATACATATCTTCAGCATGTATTAGAGCATAACATAAAGACGGATAGAGGAAAGTCGCTATTGTACATGACAAATCAAAGCGGGTCCCAGGACAGACCCTTGAGGTATGCTGTTTGAACTATTTACTAAGCCCGGTTGCACGTTTTCTATTCTTATAAATTGCTTGTGATTGGACAAATAGCTTCGAAAACGTTGTAAGGCAATTTCCTGTAATACCAAAGGTATTGATGAAAATTATCAAATAGAAGGTTTTTATTTAACGGTATTAAATGCCTATAACAAATCAAGAAATATGGAGCAAGAATATAATCCGTTGTCAGCATTGCTCAACAGATTAGAGCAAATGCTTTCAAGTTGAAAATTTAGACCTAAAACCATATTGATATTTGGATCATAACTTACACTCTTGTATATGATAGAACACTCTATCATATAGAATCCTTTCAAAAATTTTATTTTACCTCAGTGAAATAGATATTGTCCGACGAACAATGCAAATATTTTGGTTTCCAGATTTATACACAGGTATATCGTGGGCCACTATTAGGCAATCAGGATAAGAACCTTCATTAATGTACTCATTAAAGATGCGTGAAAGAATTGGCTCTGGGACTAACAGAGGCACCTTACTGATCCTAGTTGGTATTACATTTTCATTTATAGCTTTACCTTCTGAGAAATTCTCTGTTAAACGTAGTACTTCTTCATCATACATTTCATGCAGATAGAAAGACGCACATGTGCGCTAACGGTATGCTCAGGTACACAATTTGGAGCAGGCGTTTTTCAGCCATTTTAGAACCAATGTCACTAAAATAATTATCAAATTCCTTTGCAATATTTAAAGATTCATACAAAAAGTGTCTTTGACAATTCATTGTATTTTGTGGAACTTTGTTTGCTTTGCATTTGAAGTTTTTATATGCCTAAGATTCTGCCTAATTTTTTGAACTGATTTTATGAAAACTGAGTATTTTGTTATAGTAATTGTATTTAACTGTTAATTTCCCATAAAGACTATTTCTTAATTATTTATAAAAAGTGTAGGCATGTGTTTGCTTTTTGTTATAAACTTTATGAAACATTTAGTTTCTCCCCTTATTTTAAAAATATCAGCAGACACCCATGACTTTTTGGATAATTGCTGTTGTTTTCGTGAAGGATTTTAAGTAAAGGGACATGGTCCTCTAACACGGCACGAAACACTCCATGGTGTAACTCAAAATTGCAATTTCACAGGAGTAAGCTGATCACTGATCAGTACATAATTTGGAATTTAACTGAGATTTTAAGTCAGCAAAAGATCGTCTACATTGAGGCCATGCTGTTTTCTAACTTTGTATTTAGCTACAAAATGCGGCAAATGATCTAACAGATCATTTATTGGAATACAAGAAGCAATGCTGGATTTGAAGCTCTATTTATCACTCTTCATTTTTTGTGGTTCTCACCTCAGCACATTTCTTTCTGTGACTTATGCTGGGGAGGAAATAAAAGTGTTTATAAGGAATCAATACGCAGAGAAACCTTGAGGTAAATGTTTTAGACAGTTTTCAAAGTTAAGTTCGTCCAGAAAAGATTTGAAATCAAAACTATCTGGCTTGCAGCAACAACGCCAGCACTAATTTCAAAGCGTAGATTCCATCTTCTGTGAAGCATGTCGTTTTTTCTTGATTGATTAACTACTCAAGAGGTGAGGAAGAACTTAAAAGTCGAACTACTCAAGAGGTGAGGAAGAACGTAGAAGTCATCGTTAGCAGAAACAATTCAAAGTGCTAGTGATTTTGACTCCAACCGTCATGGGTTGACAATGTAGACGACTGAGAAAAGATTCAAAAACCTTTTTGTGACTTACTAGGTTTTGCTAGCAGCTGCAATGGGTTTTGCGTTTGAAGGACGTGGAACTGTAATAATTATTTAATCCACAGCGAGGAGTTGCTTTTTCACAGCCACAAATTATTTTCACACTCTTGTACATGAAACATGCTTCAAAAATAGTTTTGTTTTGCAGTTATCTGTGCAAAAGGTGAAGTTTTCCTTGAAAACATGTTCACGATAATAAGTGAAATATTGTTGGCATTCACCGTATTATCGCTTTGCCCGAAACTTCTGGATTTGAAACTTTCAGACGCATTGATTGTGATTGAGCCTCTTGTCGTCATGTTGTAAGTATCAGTTATGTCACTTCGGAAGTTTGTAAAATCAGTGTGGTGGAGACTAGGCGTGTTGTCTTTGTTCTTCATGAGTGCTTTCCTTTGGACTTGCTTACTTCCTGTCTTTTTCCCCAGTCCGTTCATCGCGTTGACCATTGCCATCGCGACTGTCATTGCCCTGATGTCAATCCGCATCATGCGTGCAAAGTGCGTGCAAGCCGCAATGAACTTGAACACAGAGTTGCAGCGCCTTCAACGCCGATTA
>JGI24021J15306_10010970_pt1 | contig 11273 bp, 7 predicted proteins | sample Ectturendosymbi1_FD_15306 | JGI IMG/M metagenome (IMG submission 15306)
CGCTGCCATTAACGCTTCGGCGTGCGCCTTGCTGGTCCTCGCGACAGCCCAAAACTGCAATAGTTGTTCGTATGTGTTCGGGAGAGCTCTTGTATAGTCAGGCCTCAGACGTTTAGATATTATTCTTTACCAACCTGCGGTACGAATCAGTTCCCAGAAGGCAAAGAAGCGTGCATATGTGGAGGTTGCGATCAGTTACGAAGGTACAAGCGAAATCTCGTTCTCAGACTGCGTGTACGTCGTGCATCCTTGCCTGCTTGCCGTACAGCCATTACTGTGACAAATGCCCAGGAAAAAATCAAAAGTTCGCAATTCAGTGATACGATGCTTTTTTGAAATTTGTGGAGAAAAACAAATAAAGCCTGGATTTTGAACGCACTATCAACCTCAAGCAAGTTCCATCGTAAGATAGCGATTGATACAAACCCAAGCGATTTGACTATCGTATGGTACCGCCTTGTTGACCATAGTGCCGACCTGTTGCAACACGCCCTGATAATAAGCGAACGCTGAAGTGGCGCTTCGTCGTAAGCAGCCTCGCCTTTAAAATTAAATCGCGAGCTGCGTCGAACGTACCTATGGCGGTGATTCAACCAGTTGCCGCATCCAGCAAACTAAGAAGCGTGTAGTTGTCCAGCATAATGAAGCATCTAGTCGTTGGCTTCCGGAGCTCCACGCGCATCTGCATTATTGATTACCGAGTGTGCAAGGCAGTGATGCTTCTGTGACTGCTGCGTTTGTGGCGTGATTGTCCGGCAAGATCTCCAGTCGTTTATAGCAAACTTATGCGAATGATTTTAAACGTTGCAAAACGGTGAAACGCCATTTCAATTGCAACGTTCTTCCAAGGAAGCCAAACTTTCGATACGTTTTTTAAGTCAGCGTTGCAGTTGGTAAGTCCTCGTCTGAAGCACCCATACAGATTGCAGCACAGCTTGTGCTGACTCAAAGCTTGACTCAAGGACTGCAATATGATGTAAAAGTAATTCAAACCATCTAGCAGAGGGTAACGGATTTCTTTGTTGCGGTTTCGTCATTGCTGATTATATGCTTGTAAATGCTTTAGATATCTTGTTTTTAGGAAGCTCGAGTGCTGTGCGCCAGGATACCGTTAATTCTGTACGTGACTAGCAACAAACAACTTCCACCGTGAGGTTTTTCTATTCCCTATTGTTTTGTAGCCAAAGCTTTGCCAGTTACATGGTTTAAGTCAAGTTCGTTTCGGCAACAAGACCGAGTTGATGTTTATGGTCATGAGTACTTCGACGCTTTTCATCCCAATCTGCTGAAGCTGGATGCCCTGCGGCAAAGTTTGTCATGTCTTGCCCACGGTTGTGTGCTTCTCGTCGTATCCCGGTACAAGTGAATGAAACTGTCGTTTGAGGAGCGTGAACGTTCCGAGGCAATCTTTCTAATTTAACTTTCAAACGTTCTTTATCACTTCAGAATCGTTCATAACCAGACATTTTCTAGCTTAACCAGATAGGCAACTGTTCTGTATCCAGAGCTATCTTGGTGATTTTTTTGGGTGTTGTGTAATTAGAATATTTCGAATTTTTTATGATCTGTACTGGTTATCGCCCTGGAAAGAATTGATTGTGGTCAGGCAGTTCACGGCTCACGCTTGGCAATCATTTGCAGCGTATTTTAAAACTTATCTTTTTTGTGTTGTTCTTTATCTTGATTTTGGATGGATCGGGTCTACTTGCGGTCTTCCATATGATTGCCATCCCCCTCGCAATCAAAGATGTTACCACTGAAAATCCTTGCAGAATATACTAATTGTCGGTAGACCCGGGNCCCGCAATAGTGACGTGTTTTGATGGCACGTAAGTCGTTCTGAAATCCGAGTCAAAGTTAAAACTGTTGCTGTGCATGCAGAAACTTGTCAGTTTCGTCCAACTGACAAAGTTCCTGTGCTTGCATTGGAATCAGTTGCGTCATCATATGGCTCTTGTTTACTGTTTCCCTCAAAACGTGGCCTGACTACTTTGCGGAATATCAACCAAGCGCATTTTCAGCCGATCTTGCCATTTAGGCGACTGCTGCCGGCTGACCGCGTTTATAGATGTTTCACAGATGAATAATTTTCGTAATTTTTAGTTGGATTTTGAAGAGCAATGACACAAACAAAAGTGCTCCAGCTCTTAGAGTAAGATACTAATTTTTTCTTTGCAAGTTTCGAATAATGAATAATGTGGTCAATGCTTCATCATTTAACAAAAATTACAGAAGTTGTACGTTGAAGTTATTTTTATCTTCGCAGAAGCTGTGGGTTGAAGACAATTTTTTGCAAGCTTTGGTTTGGAGTTCTATTTTCTAACTTTTTTAGAGTTTCATGTGCTGTTTGAAGATCTAGACTGCCATGGTTTATGTTTGAAAACCCCAGGAACCAATTTGATTGATCATGTTTGTCAACACAGTGTTGCAATTTCTATGTTGCATTCCGCGAGATTTCGTTTCCGAATTTCGGCTGCTATCTTGTTTTTTCTTTCCCAGATGCGCAACTTTTGATCAGTTGGACCCATTATTGTAATACGCTGAAGCAATTACTTGCTAACTCGAGAGTTTTGTCACCAGCAGTTTCTATTTCACCGAATAATATCTTTGAAATTTTAGGTAATTCGTCACGCAAGCAGTGGTCAGCAACTTGCGGTCCATCACTCTTGCATATTAAAGCCGACAGACCTTTTCGTAAAAATAGTTGTAAGCCCATCTTCAAAACAAAAGATAACAGGACTGTATTTGAATTGAAAACCTTCGTTTCATCAAGAACGACATGTTTGAATGGATGGTCGAAAAGGAGTCTCGACGCCATTTAATGTTTAGCATTATTGACAACTTCTAATAAGGCTGTCAATGAACTTAACTTTTCGTTTGATAAAAGAGTTGTTTTCGGAGATAGGCTCAGCAAGGAGGTCGGGAAATTGCTTTGAAAGGAAAGCTTTAACTTGCGTTTTTGCTGTTTGATCAGCGTCAACAAATATATTTCACATCCGCAATTCTTCTCGCCTCGTTACCGCTCGAATGCCCGTGCGAACTAATGTGTTTCCCTGCAAAATCATGACGTATAAATGCTTCTCAATTTGCCAGATCTTTCGTCTTCGTCAGATAAGTCCTCAGTTTCTCCAACTACGAATGTTGTAACTATAATTGCTGTCTACGGAGAAAAACGACCCCGTTCAACTGTTTTTGCACAGCGGAAGTGACATGCGACGACCTCTCAGTCGTTTTGCTTCATCTTGCTACGCAGTGTAATGGCAAGAGTGGCCCTTGGATGAACACTTCAAGTTTCTCGTCATTCGGTCAGTGAACACCATATGCAAAGGTGTAAAATTATTTGGATTTGCAGTAACGAAGCTCTCTGCAGCAAAATTAACCTGATTCGAGTTGCTTTTGTTAAAAGCGAGGTGTATCGGTCATGTAATTTCGAACTGTTAGCAGTGTAGACACTAATCTGCGGTGACGCCGCCGCCATTGTTCGACTGTTGATTCAAAACATGTGACGCATTCTGCGATGTAGTCGTGATTCAAGGTCTTCACGGCTGTTGTTATTAGCGTCGCAGGCTTGCTTGCGGAGAACTGCGCTCCAGGCCTACGCGTTGTGGGGAAAGTAGCTGACAGAGTTGGCTTGTGCTTGTACCGTTACTGGCGTCTTCAAGTACTTGGCTTATGCCGGTGATTGCTTCAGACCGCTAACGCGAGCGTTCGCCTTTCATGTGTTTGCTCGTCGCTATTTGTCCGACGCCGCGTTGTAAAGGTTTACAAGCAAGCGCTTGCCTTCCTGCTATGCTTTCGGAGAGATGGTGGCATTAGAGGGCGCAGCCATGCTGGAAATTTTCGAAGGCCCTTCAACGCGAAGCACAAGCACCAGCCAAGAGCGCTCGCTTATGTGTGCGGACAGGCACATTTGATTTGGAACCTTCAGCAAATGCTCATCGTGACATACACATTAAACAACTGCCTCTGCGAAACGTATCGGTTTAGTCCCGGGTGCAATTCATGGAAACGCCTCAATGTGAAAAGTACGGTAGCTTGACGATGGTTAACAACTTTTCAGGTGCTTGATAGGTCGGTTAGTTCTACACCAGTGACTGTAGGGGACTGACTGCCACTGTTTGCATCTGATTCTGGCTGGGAGTACGTACAGAAAAGGTAAAAATCTCCAAAATGACTGATGTTATAGATGACAATATGTCGTGGGAGCAACGGAGGGAACTGAGAAGAAAAAAGAGGCAAGAATTACTTGCCGAAACTGAAAGGTAAAATTTGTTAAGCTTCGTCTTAAATCAGAGTTTTCATTTGAATATTTTGTTTCTACTGATGGTTTAATTGCAGATAATCGACATAGGGCTTGGTTAATCAACCGAACTGCATTCTGCTAACCAACCGAACTGGTTGCTTTGTGTTCTCTATATACTGTACTAAGGGATTCCGGGTAGATGGTCTTACCATTTTTTTCATCCACATGACTTTTCCTGGTTCTATTAATTCGTTTGAGATGTTGGTTTCATTGCTGTTTTGTCTGATCAGAGTTCTCCACTTGAACAATGCTTACATTTCATTGTTTATGCAAGCCTAGTTAAAAATGTGCAGCCGCTTTTCGTAACAACGCCGTTAAGTTTTGATTTTTGCATTTAAAAAAGATTTTGACCCTGTTTCTTTTTAATGTGCATCATCCAGGATATCGCATGACCGCTCGGCTGCAGATGACGATGAATTCGAGCGAGAGCGACAGAGACGAAGGAAAGAACGAGAAGAACGCAGACGTAAAGAGAGAGAAGAACTTGAGTATGCTTTCTTTTGTAGTGTGTGCATCCATATGTTTTAGCTAAGCTTATCTGTTTACAGTTGCAAAACGCGATGTACGCTTGTAGTTTAGTTAGACACACCCGGCCTATCTTTGTAGTCAAACTATCTCCAAGTTTGATTTTGTGATTTTCTGTATGGCCTATCCAAACATGTAGAAAGGATGTAGGACATTTTTCAAACTTCTTGGCATACCCGTCAGTCGGCGATCGTTGTAGAGCAGGGGTTCCCAACCTGGGGTACATGTACTCCAGGGGTACATTTAAGGTTAGCAGTAGAAGAAAAAATATATTTACATAACATTTGTTTCCAAATATTTATACACATATCAGTGAATATTATTTTCAAAAATCATTATATTCTTGATGTTAAATATATCTGTGAATAATCATGATAAAGTATTTTCTCATATGAAATTTTAGGGGTACATGTTCATCTGTCGAAATGCTGAAGGGTTACGTGCTTATCTGTTGAAATGCAAAAGGGGTGCATGCTTATCTGTCAGAATGCTGAAGGGGTACATGGTAAACAAAAGGTTGGGAACCCCTGTTGTAGAGGATCGTATACTTGGTGGTACCTCACCACACGCCTGACTTCTATCTGCTTTGGACTCTATGGAAGACTGGTGTTTTTATTTTTGAGAATCACATAAAATACTTGCGTTTTGGACGTTTTTTTACATTTTAGATTTTTCGTACGCTTAGCTTGGTGATAATCTTCGTCTGTCAGGTTTTAAGTTGTGCAATCTTCATTCTGGGTTTTGCAATGCAGTTACGTTTTTCTGTGGGAATCGAAGGATTGCGAATATGTTGTTTTTTTACATACTACTGAGCTACTGAACAGCAAAAGGTCGAAGTGACCACGAGATCAAAAGGCATACGCAACGGCTGCTTGGTATAACTGCGTCCAAGACAACTGAATGTACCTGCCGGTAATCACCGGAACCAATGTATGTTGCAGGCGGCAGCTGAAAGAAGAAGAAGATTCACGAGCGGAACGGGAGCGTAAGCGAGAAGAAAGAAGGTACTGGGTCATTTGAAGTCCATTTTGTCTTGCGTGCTTGGTATTGTGCAACGGAGTCGCCAAAACTAGCCCTTAGGGGATGTGTGTATCTCTAAAAGGTTCCGATAGTAATCAGTCGGGCTCTTGGGCAATCAGTTATTTAAACAGTGTTTTGAAATTATACTAAAGCAAAGGTTATCTTACTGCATCCCAAGCGTGCAACTGGCTGTTGATCTGTACATGTCTTGCAATCGTTCTGCCTTTTCTCTAGAGATCAATTGCTGCGCACTCAACCGAACATTAACGTCATCTGTTTTTTTTTCGGTGAGACATTTCGGTCATCTGTCTCATACCTGTATTAAAACTCGCCGTAACAGTATTTACTAATCACTATTTTCGGACATTACCACCGCATTGACTTAGTTTTTTTTCGATCATTTCAAAAAAATTTGGTCTATGACCAAAAAAGCAGAATGGAATTGTTAGGCAGTAGGCCTTGCTGTTCAGCCGAAATTTGTTTGACCATTTGTTTCGATGACATCAGCGCGAAACTTCATCACAGTTGATTTCGCAGAAACTAGACTTCGGGGTGTCTTTTTGGATGATTTTTTTGTGTGAATTGGAAGTTGAGATCGTTTTGTTAGCAGCCTGCGAGCCTGCCTGAGACAGTGTCAGATGCGAAAAAATTTTTGTTGCGTATCATTGCCTCGTTGATTATATTGCTGCTGAAAAAGCGTGGCGCGACTAGTATTGCGTAATGCGGCCGGCTCACCACCACGGTAGGACACACGCAGTGCATAGCATCGGGAGCGAAGTTCCTTTTCATAAGTGAGTCCCAAAATCTGTGGCGCCACAAGACGCTTTGTGCTCTACTGCGCTGAAACCCACAAAGCTTTTAGTTATACCTTGTTTTATGGAATCTTTCAGGAGACAGAGAGAAGAAGAGCTGGATAAACAGTACGGAGCGCCTCCTACAGAAACATACACATCCACCACGGTCATAACCAAGTCGGTAGAATGCCACGAGGAACACAACGGTGACGAAGACACCACTGTTGTGACCGAATCTACCGAAGTAGTTGAAGAAGAATACATGGAGGTGATCTTCTGGCTAACATTCACAGATGTCTGTCACAACATTCATTGAAATCGACTTGCCGCAGAGTTTTGCAATTTTTTGACGGCCTTAAGAGCTAAAATGCATGAGTAACGCTGAATCGCAATCTAATTTCCGCTTCAAACAAAGCCTGCTGGTATTCATTTTAAGTCTGCCTTTACATGTAACTAAAGTTTTTCCTATTCCTTCATCGTGCCCATTTTCCCTATTCCCTTATGACGGTTGGCTCAATTTCGTGCTGCTTTAAGATTTTCAGCAGGTTGTGCTGGATCTTTGTTCTCTGGATAATATAGTTGATCTTTGTTCTCTGGATAATATCTGACGCGGCAGACTCCCTTGAGACAAGCGAACCAGCTCTGGAAACTGAATGACTTGCGGCCGCGAGCCGTTAAAACCAGTGCTGGAGAAACAACCCTAGCATCTGATCTATGACAGCCACACATATTCGCATTGCCAAAGTTACATCTCGTCAAAGTCCTATTTGTTTGTCCTATTGTTGCTGAACGCAATCTCGTCCTGTGGTTGATTTTTTGTCGCTATGATACCAAGCGCAGGTATTTTGGGAAACTGTTTTGGCTGACGTTGATTACGCAGTTAGAAGTGAGCGAAAATGACTGACGCGCATGGTGGCGGTTGTCTTTTAGAATGGACATCACGAAGAACAACAAGATGATGTCGATGGCGATGAAGCGCTTGGTGTGGACGACCAGGAAGAAGAAGAAGAGAAAGAGGAGATGGAAGAAGAAGAAGAAGAGCAGCAGCGCAATGGTGTCGATGACGAAGATGCCGAACAGGAAAGCAAGAGTGTATATAGAAGCACGGTCACCACAGTCACTGTCACGAGTAAAATTTCGTAAGTACATAAGCCCTTCCGTGTATAAATTACATTTCGCGCATTGTTGATGATCTCTGCACAAGATGAAAAATATCGCAATTGATTTGGATGATTTCAATTGTCGGCTTCGTTTTTCGCATAAAAATAACAAGCAGTTTGAGTACTCCGCCTGCAAATGTCCAGGGAATCATCATCACCATTCTCTTCGTCCTTTTGTTGTATCGAGTGTTGTCGCATGTCTCGCTGTTGAGCTTCAGATTTTGAAAAGTAAAGTTCGCTTCCCTGTCATAGACGGGCGTTTGGTTGACACTACGAAGCTGTGTTCTTGTTTGTGTGCAGTGCTATTGAGAAAAGTGCTGAATCCTGTGCATGCTTTGTTTGTGTCGGATTGATCATATATGTTTCCATACGTCGTTTTCAGTCAGTTGGCTTTCACGCGAAACTTTAAATTTGGATTGTCAGATAAAAGTTGTCCCGGTAATAGCTTGGCCCATCAACAGTCACTTCGAAGGTGATGAATGCGAGCGACGTTGATGGCGTCAGGAAAAAAGAACAGAAAAATCGCAGTAAAGTCGCGCCTCGTGTTCACCAGGCCGTAAAATGAGTAACCTTCGGTAGCGTCTAGCATCAACTGATCACAAACTTAACGCCAATGGCCGCAGAGCTAGGGTCGGGGCAGCCTTTGTGGGCCGGCTACGCATCAGCAAAATGTTGCATTCAAAGTCTTCTTCATTTCCGAGACCAGTGGCCTTTGTTGTTTGCGTGTGAAGTGGCAAATGCGTTTCGCTATTTTGGTATCTTTCTCGTGGACTGGGTTAAAGACCATCAAATCAGCGCATCCAGTTCATCTTGCTTGGCTGTCACTTGTGCTTTTGTTTGTTGTCCAGCGACCATCGGGCAAGTCCCGCTGATGACGACGACGATGATGACACTGATGAAGTGAGAAAGAAGTTGAATGTAAGTTCTGCTACGAAGCTGCGCGATATCCTGGTAATGCACAGACCTCTGGATATTTAACGATGTTCGCGGAATGAGGTCGGTTCTGCCGCAAGTGCGCGATTTTCGGCCAACCCTTTTCCGTTCTTGTTAAGACTGGACGTCTGCTTACATGAAAAAATTTTATGCTTTCCCTAAGTATGTTTTCTTTTTTCTTGAGAAGCATTAGGGAAGCGGAAGTGTGAATTACTGTTTTTTGGGTGGATTGACGAATGTTCTGGGTGGTTGAAAAATTATTAGTAAATTTATGCCCGTGTCTTAAAAATGCTTGTCTATGAATGTAGTGTGCTGCGAGAAAACACAAAAAAAATTGTCGAGCAGCTTTTCAAGTGCCTTATTGCCCAACCTATCGTCAGTGCGTTGTCTGTGGCATGTTGGATAGGCCAATTTGTTGAGCATGCACTNTGTCAACTGCTTCAGCTTCTTCTTCGCAGTTTGTTTTTATTTCTTCAAGAAAAGACGATCTCTGTCTGGAGCGTCCTTCTCGCAGTGGATCAAGAAATAAATGAGAACGCAATCTTTTCTCACGTTTCTCTCTCTCTTTCCATCTCTTCATCGCTCTCTGATAAGTCTTACTTCAGTGTTTGCTTAACTAGCATCTTCTCCATACTTGTGTCTGTGCATAGCTTGGTAAATACTGGCGTTGCTGCCGGAGATTACCTTGTGTGTTCAGCAGCAACACGTTTATTGAGGTTTACTGAAGTATGTTGGTACGCCATTAAATGAGCTATTTGTCGAAGGTTGGAATGAGCTACAAGCGACTGTACGTTTGATGTCTCACCGTTCAGCCTTTACAACTGCAGATAAACAATTTCTGACCATAGCAATCTTTTGCGAATATTTTTGTGCAATGTTGGGTGTTTGTGTTTTCTTATTAGATTATATTTAAGCCATTTATACTCTTTCGCTGGACATTGCACCGCCATCTTTTCTTGTGCCACTTTGCAAACTGAAAACCCGAATTTCTTCCCATGACCACAATTAATTTCTTTCGGAATCGGGAGTGGAATTCACAGAAAGTTCTCCGCTGGTTAAGTGGTTCCGAGCGATAACGCTCGTCACACTCAAACGTCACGAAAGACCAGGGTTTTTTTCAAGGAATATGTTAGGTACCCGGTATGGATCTGTAGGGACCCGATTTCTCTGATTTTCGGGACCCGATGATAATCTTCTCTGATTCTAGGGACCCGATCTGAAATTCTATTCGGGTCCCTAAAACGCCTTAAAAAACCTGCAAAAGACGTCACTCAATNACTGCGCTGCATTGCCAGGACTCCAATGATGGATCGTGATGTTGCCGTNAAATANATTGATCGTCTGTGNGCACCGACCAACTTCGTTACAGCGTTATAGCTTTTGTTTGAAATTCAAGTGCCCTCAACTGCGCTTTGCGCTGGGAGAATTTCGGCCATTTGTCCCACAATAGTATTAAAACTCGCTGTTAACAGCATTCACTGGTATATATATTCGGACATTGTAACCGAATTGACTGAATCCTTTTTTCGGTCATTCCAAAGAAGTTCCGACTATGACCGAAATAAACCGATGCCTTGTCTCGCGCAGGAAATGAAGCTGAAGCGTCAGGTTTCTGATAAGAAACGCTACGAAACGTACGACGACGATGACGAAGAGGCGAGGAAAGAAAAGCTGAGGCAGATCGAAGAGAGGAGGGTAATGTTGGGGGGTTAAAAGCGTGGCCTGCGCTTGTGATCTTTTCAGTTCTGTCTCGATTTGCTTTCATCCCTGCGTGGCTCTGTAAGGCTTACTGGGAAAGAAGGGATAAAATACCATCCATTTGAAAGATGCGCCGCCACTTGCGGAGCTGCATAAACGTTTGCTTCTCCCCTTTATCCTTATGGTTGTTCGTTGTTTTTTTTTTAGTTATTTTGCTTTGTGCTCCCTGGAACAGTAGTTTTCAGCGTGTACTGTTTTGAACTCCAGTGGCATAAAAATATTTCGCAAGACCTTTCGACGTCGCGTTTTTTTGTTTCGTTGCTACAAGTTTCGTTCCTTTTATGTTATTACAACTCCAAAGGATTGTGGGTTCCGCTATCCTTGAACATGGTTAAGAATGCGGGGAGCAAGAAAACCCTAGTTTAGGCAATATATCATGCAAGCTTCTCTTGATAAATTGTACAAGATATCTGAGTTTGCTCGGCTATTAAATGAGTTAAAACTTTGTGTGGCATTGCACTGTAGCTTGATTCCTTCTTGCTTTTGGCCAAGTTAGGCTTCTTAGCGTGGTTTTGAACGGTAGCGCTTACTTTCGCCTGCAATTACGATTCAAGGCGTAAATTAATTCAACACGCACTGGAACACCGAACTCCCGCATCTCGCCAATGTCTCACTAAATCTTGTTGCTCCACTTCGTATCGACTTGCGCGTGGAACGTGTTTTTATGTAACATGCCATTTACACAGCCATCGAACCAATTTGTGCAACATCTTAGACCAGGGGTTCTCAAACGTTCTCTGGCCATATACCCCTTCAGCATTTCGATAGATGAGCATGTAC
>JGI24021J15306_10010974_pt1 | contig 11272 bp, 5 predicted proteins | sample Ectturendosymbi1_FD_15306 | JGI IMG/M metagenome (IMG submission 15306)
TGCAGTTGTGCAGTGGGTCTCCTGTAGGACGATGATGGAAGTCTTGTTCTTATAGGCTAGCTGCTCAATAACGGAGATCATGTTGTCTGTGAGCCCCTCGGTGTTCAGCTGGATTATGTTGGGTCGTTGGCCATCTTCGGCAGCATTTCTGCTGCCGCGCCCTGAGAAAGGCGTTATTTGACCCATCCCACACTGAACACATCCAACGCGAGTAGCAGTGGCTGCTCTCATGGTGACAGATTTGGTAAGCATTTCAAGAAATACCGCAACAGATAGGACAACGTGAAGGCATCTGTCCTCCTCCCAATGGTGAACAGCCTAAAAACACGAAAACCAGTAAAGGAGTGTTTTGATATTACAGCGCGAGGCCCCGGGCATTTGACCGGTTTGTTCAATGGTTAATCCGGCCCTCATAGGCTATACAAAGCAAACCGCCTGAAAAATATGAGTAGATAAACATTTAAACCAGACATGGCACCACAAAACCGAGCAAATGATGACAACGGCACTTAACTAGTAAATATACTGCTTCCAAATATTTCATCGTAGCCTCTCTCTTAGCCTGGTCAAACTACAGTGCAGCAGCTTAGTAAACACGATGTAAATAGTAAACGTGTTCAAGTTTTTTATGGTTGAAATTCATGAGAGTTGGTTTCATATTTTTGTTTGCTTTTAGAGTGTTTTGATGGTGATAGAATTCGGTTCGATAAACGTTCACCAGTGTCTTGGTAATCAAGTTGACATACGAGTATTACGAAAATATTTTCAAAAAACGCCAAATACATTTCATATGTTGTGACTCTCACTTTTTTCATATTGCATAAAGCGGTCAAAGGTTTCCACAACAGCAAATTAAAGCGGACTTATTCAATGCCTTGAAAGATCCATGCTTTGTAATTATGTATATCTACATTTTAAAGCAGTGTTTCTCAACCTTTTTTGGCCATGGGCCAGCTTTCCAAAAAATAAATCCGATGTACCACTTTGTTACGCTGACACCTTGCGAACATAGGCGTAACCAGGAAGGGGCCATGCCCACCCCAGTTTTTCGAAAATATAGTCATTTTGTGCTTTGAGAGGCGTTTTTCCAAACAAAATAGTGTTATTCGCCTAAAATCATACATTTTGGCCCCTCCCAAGCTTTGGGCTGGCTAGGCCACTGCTCGTGAACACCTAGTTCAGTGCTCTTCAACCTTTTCGTCATCGTGGAACCCAGGGCCTATGGGAGGACGGTCCAACAGTTACATTGTTCAGGGGCCCAACAGCTACAGAGGGACCCGAGACTGAGACTAAAGGAACATTTGAGTGTTTGTTGCTAACGGTGTCCGTTCAAAACAGACCATGCATAACAGACTACGGTCATAACAGACCACGTTCATAACAGACCCGTTCATAACAGACCACATTCATAACAGACTCTGTTCGTACCTAGGGCCGGACGGGCCAAAGGGTGTTAGGCAAAATGGTTTGGACTTTTAGCGTCTTTTAACGGGTCCGTTATCAAAGTTAAAAAACGAATTACTTGTAAAAAATCAAAATATTTCGTTATTAGACATTTCAACAAATAAAAAGTTATTACAGAAGTTAAAAAGCAAGAAATTTAATGACTCATTTTGTTCTTGCAATTTTGGAATGTAGCTGCTACGTTCAGAATTCGGTCATCCGGCCAAAAGAACCCGTATCTCAAATATGTGTGGTCCCATTTTCTAACTTTGGCAATTGAATTACATTTGACCCGCTTCGGATCAGGTGGTGCCTCTTACATTTGAACTACATTGCTCATTACCGTCCACACCTTCACTGTTGTTATTATTCTGCTTCACATAAAAAGTATGCTATTTTGCTTGATAAGGCTTGACTAAAGAGTCAAAAGTTGGGTTTCACGCTGTTTTTACTCTATTCCCACAAAGGTTGATCAGAAGCCCTCGTCTGTGACTCAGTCTACTAGACTCAAGCTGAGTAAACTTTCTACTCAGTCTACTGTGAACTGTACATCGGTAACATCGTATAACTGTGATGCAACAATAACTTTCTTCACACCCTTTGACGTCCAGGTTAATTTAAGTGGTTCGCAAAAAAACAGCTGGATCGCATGTGGCTTTGCACGGGAATATCTCCGCTCTTGTTCGGGTTACGGACCTGGTCGAAGTGTCAAAAGACGCGGCAAGTCTTGTAGTTTGCACGCGAAAAAAATTTTTTTGGTTTGGGGTGCGGGTTTGTTGTGAGTGACGTCATAAGTGGAGGACTTTTGGGCCAACTTCACCCGGCCCTGGGCGCCAACCGTTAGATGGTAGCATTTCGCTGAAGTTTTTATTGGAAACTAGGCTACAATTCGAGTCTTTTGATACTTCGGATGACCTGCTGGGGTTTCGGGTTCAAAAGTTATGATCTTAAGTTAATAAAAATTTTTGACTAATTAGTTAATTAGATAATAAATTAATTTGTTTATTTAAGATCATAACTTTTGAACCAGAAACGCTAGAAAGTCGATCAAAGGCTCAAAAAACTCGGACTCGAGCCTAGTTTCCAATGAAAACTTTAGCGAAATACTTTGGCTTAACGGTTGGGCCCTAGGCCAGGCAACATGAGTCAAAATGGCCCAAAAACAACTTCACTTATAACGTCAGTCACAAAAAATCGGCAAACCCCAACCAAAAAATTTTTTTTCGAGGGCAAGTTAGAAGACTGTCCGATCCGTTTGAGCCCTTGAACAGCTCTCTAGCGCAATCGGCGGAGGAGCTAGGGCGTTGGTAAGGCAATTGACAACTGCTGGTTTTAGGCCGAAATCGAAGTACGAATATATCGCACGCCGGCTCTCAAAGTGTTTGCACAAGAGTGAACAGCAACTGACGCAACAACTTTCAATATTTCTTATTCCGTTATCTGCACTCAACTTCCCGTATAACTGGCCTACTTGCAGTCTGAATGCAGCACGGCCATCTAAAAAAATTGATAATGACGCATCAACATACTGAAACAAGAAATCATTTCCCCTCAAAAACAAGAAACCCTCCCGGAACTCCTAAAACTCACGGACCACTGCATGTGTTTTGCGGAACCCTGTTGAAGAGCACTGACCTAGTCGAAACTGTATTGCACACAGGTGGTCTTACATAATTTATTGTACAGTAAAGGTTACAAGTTTCAGGAACGTTTTATCAAGGATTTATGGAACTCTCTGTGGACCACTAGAAAATCCAGGTTGACCACCAGTGGTCCACTTGGACCACGCTGAGAATCACTCTTTTAAAGCATTAATGCGTGTTATAACTCCATCTGACAAACGTATAAGATCCGTGACCAACTGCATACATCATGTTTGATCAATTTGACTCCGGACATCAAATTTCTACAACAAACCTATCCCTTGAAAGAATTCTTCCGATTCTAATACAATGAATATCATGGTTTGTATCATTCACTCTAATGTAACGTTTGGTAATTACATTAATTATTTTGCATTTCGTTGTATGTTCTCTTGGTAGTTGATCCACGATTTTGCAAAAACGTTGTAGTCGTTTAGATCGTTTGTTTGTGATAATTAAAAATGTATTTTCTAATTTTCTACTCTTTGGGGTTCGTTAATCTACAAATACGTTGTTGTTTTTCAGGTCTGGATACGATCTTAATCGTAAAACCTCTCAATGCGAAAAAACAAANATGTTGTCATTGCTTCTCGGCGTTGCATTCGGGATGATATTTCTTGTAACATCAGTAGTGTTGGGTACCCTTTCGATCAGGGGCGTAACAAGGTTAGATGGCGCCCGAGGCAAGAATCAAGTTTGTCTCCCCCATGTTTGTACCTGAGGTCTTTCGGAAGGAAATGTGCTGTATTGAAGAAAGTATTTGTGACGTTGTTACAACTTTTCGCCGCCCCCCGTGCCCGGGGAATTGTTCCACCCTTGTTACCGCCCTGCTTTCGATAGTCCAAACATTAATCGTTTGAACATCTCTCCCCAACATCTATCAAGCTTTCAAGAAGTATTCAAGACAGCTGGATAAGATTTCAAAATATTCAAAAGGAAACGGACTCGAAGTCTTTCTGACTTAAAATCTATGAAGCAAACCTGCTTCGATGTGCACAGCTGTTTAACAAATTATTCAACTTCTCCACTTGACAAAAGAAAGAGATTGAACACTGCTTAAATTAAAAATATTTGGACTTAGATAAATACTGTATTGCATGCCTTTGCAAAGCATTTATATCTGACAGGCTTGAATCAGTGATTACTATAAAATGGATAGCCAAATCCATTGTCTTCATTGTCATGGTCATCATCAGTGCGCCTTTGCTCCACGTGTACATTTGCAGGGCAAAGCATCGTAAAAACTGTACAGCGTCGCGTAGATTACCAGCTACTGCGCTCTTTGCAAACCAGCAGATGGCATATTTTCCCAATATTTTATTTCTGTAAGTTAACTGCAGGGTTTGAAGACCGCATGTTTTCTCTATATGCCAAAATTGTTGTTTCCCAGCCAAAATATTGCCGACTGATCTCTAAATTTTCAGGACAGCTATTGCACTGCCGAAACCAGTGAAAAATCGCTGCTGAAGGTATGCAGTTAATGCTCTATTGAAGCTAAAAAATAATTTCCGTTGTAAATGTGGGTACATATTCTGTACGTGAAGCAGTTAGGTTTTTGCAACTTTGCTTTACTCAGGCAGCTGAAAGTCGATCAGTATCCTAATAACGGTGGTTCTTGTTCAGGTGCAATAAATCCGAGGTTAATAGTATGGCAATGTACATGCTGTTCTGTGTAAACGGCCGAAAGTAAAAAGTTAGTTTTTTTATTGAAGCAGATCTACCTCCCTGGACATATCTACAAAAACCCATAAAAATTTTTTTTAATCATCGGTAAAGTAAATACAATTAAAATTCCTTCACGCGATGTTGTCTCACCGGCACTCTTGGAACTTGGAAGGGACTTGTTGTCCCATGCTATGTCTACACTCAGGGGTGGCGGAACCGGGGTGGGGCGCATGAGCCTTTTTTGGAATACAATTTTGCAACCAAGCTCACCAGATTTCCAAAAAATGTTTTCAGAAAATTTTGAGGCAAGGAATGCATACAGAAATAGGACAGAGATGGTAGTCGTTGCAGTTTTTGCGATGTAGCTTTTTTTGTTCTAATAAGTAAGTGTAGGATCAGCCTCACTGCGTTTAGACTCTCCATAATGATATTAGCGACATCATTTTGATTATTGTTTGGTAACGTAAATATCTGCACGTCAAAATTATTAGTTTCCAATGGATATTCCACACCCACTTCCAATCGATCAATGCTTGATTGATCAAATTCTTTCTCCAAACACTCTAGTCTTGGACGCTTTCACTTCGGATTGTTTTTTTAACACCGCCATTTCATGATGCCAAACTAATTTTATAAAAAGACTTGCATGGTTGCGATCAACCCTGCATAGGTGCATCGTAACAAAACTCTTAAAAATTTATACCGAGTAAAAAGCAGAACATATTTTGACGTTCCTAGAGCATTTTTTCTTCTAAGACATTGCCCACTTTTTGAACTCAAGACATCTCTGGCTAGATTGACTTTCATCTTTTCAAAAATGTATTGCAGAAAGCCTGCTTAAAAATTATCGTGGACAACAAACACATTAGCGGTTCTGTGATTTTACTTTGCTTTCTGAGGTCAAGCAACTTCAAGCTTCGGTTAAGCGTGTTCTCTTCTCAACATAACGGAGCACTGTTCTTCCTTCTACAGTTCCAACATATGGACGATGAAACATCCCAGGGACTCCGGAGAGCGGGAGCGTGATGGAGGCAGTTCCTTCCTGGCCTTTCAACGGGGGACCGGGGGTGGAGGTGCCTTTTCTTAACAGTATCATAGGTGATTTCATTTTTATCAAGATCAACTTGAAACAAATTATTGCAGCTTTTTCGGCATCCATAAAATGCAGAGTGTTTTTTTTTAATTTCTGTTAATATTTTTTATGTCAACATTGCTGCTGAATAGACACAGACATAACTGGTAAGTTTTTTTTGTTTGTAGGTTTTCCTTACCCTCAACTCATTTACTGCCGCCCCCTTGTCTACTGCTGCTCCAAAGTCCATGAAACACCCTCTCCGTACATATTGATGTACCGTGAACCAGGCGCGTAACCAGAGGGGGCATTTGCCCCCAAAAATGTCAAAACATTGCATAGCAATTTTGACGTTTACAGAAACTTTTAAAGAATAAAGATGAAATTTAAGATTCTAATCATTTTTAATGAAAGTCCTATTTGAATTTTTCTTTGTCCTACTGGTTATTTATCTCCTCACCGAGATTTATCCTGGGACAGGCCATCTGATCGAAAATTTCGGAAATGATTGGCATTTAACCACAACCATGCTGGAACTGTCAAAACTTGGGAGATAGTTTGAAATGTTGGTATTTCTGAGACATTTTTTCGTTTACCACTTTTTTCTGAGACAGTCATCAATTTGGCCTCATGGAACTTTTAACATTAGGGTTCTTTTGAACCGTGCAATCTGCTGAAACTTTCAAAGTGATAAGAGAAATCTTGACATGTTGGTTGTTATAAAAAAGTTTGTGGCCAGATCAAACCGCTTGTTCTACGACTTTTTGATTATTTTTGTTAGGGGCAAAACAGATTACCACTATTAACGTAGTACATTTATTTAAAGAACTTCGTGTAGTTGCAAGCTCGGTTCGAAATCCAATAGTTTTTAACTAAATTTAGCGTGAGGATTGTTTCACGTTTTAGTATTTTCTTGGGTTGGTACCAGTACCACGGCTTGGGAAAAAGGGTTTAGTAAAGTGTTATATGAGTGCTAGTCAAGTGTCGAACTCACCTACCTACTACACCACTTTGGTTTCAAATGACGCTTTACTAAACCCTAACGTTTGCAACCAAGTGCATGCCCTGAAAGCTCGTAGCGTTAAACGTGCTTCTAAAAACTTTCACATAACTCGTAGATGCCAGAAAAAGTCGTTTTGTCCCAAACACACCTGATCCGTTATGCGCCAAAGACACCTGGTCCGTTTTGCCCGAAATAGTAGCATTCAAAGATCCCCTCATCGTTGACATAGGCTATCCCTCAAGTTTGGTATCTTCGTTTGTGATAGATATTCAAACACATGCTAGAAAAATAGGGCTAGAACGAATTTGCTAAAACAAGACGAAAGTTAGGCAGGTTTACTGCTATGGTAGCCTATACATCTGCCACACTAAAGCCATGACTGTACCAGTTTAGTACGGAACCAGGTGTTTGTATCAGGCTACTAATTTTTACTCTGTCCTGATCGTTCGGTCTGCATCTTGATTAAAACTGAAAAGTTCTCATTTTCGGAAATGTTGCGAAAGGAACTTTATTTGTGACCGTTTGCGAAAAAGTTGTACCACGGTTGAATAAGCACGATGATGTCATCGAATGAAATTCCTCCCCCCCGAAATGAAGAGCTGGTGGTACTATGGGTGCAGTGCTAAAATAAGAATGGTGCCATTCAATTTTAAATCAGTGTCTGTTGAAGATATCTTGGGGTCCCTATCTTTTGCATGGAGTTGGCTACTGCGTTGCTGGCTAATTCTGGCATGACTTCATCTGAGGTAAGACTAAGACACTCACTATTTGCCTGCATTTCATATAGCCTAAGTCGACAAAAACAAGCTTTTAATACTTCCTCCGGGAAAGCAGGTAAGTCATCAGATGTGGAAGGCATATCATTACTATCTCCTTTTATTTTTGTACTTAAAGCGTACAGAAAATTTGTGCAACTAGCAAACACAGCAAGGATAAAAGCGATCCTATGAGTTCAAAAACTACACAGGCTTGATTAGCCATTGCAGTCAGAGGTCTATAACAAATCCCATAAACACATTTGTAGCACATCCAAAAGCTGAATCAAATGAAATAAGTTTTCTTATATACTAAACGCGTACCAGCAACTGGTACATATATGTATTTTCGGAAGGTCTACAGAACTGCACAAAAATGCCTGTCTTGCACCATAGTATGCACAAATTGCTACAGCGCTTTCCCTCAATCTCCTACCGCCCCGTTTTGAAAACCAAACGTTCTGGCTTCTGGGGTAACTACAGGAAAGTGTTCACTTTGAGATGACGGATAAATCAATTCGCGTTAAACTTGTTACCGTGAGTTTCCTTGAATATAATTTAAATAAACAAATCTCATTGTTTAATTTTTGTTGTTTCAACTCTACACCCAAAGTTAACGTTGACGAAAATTTTCATCTACGTTTAAACCTGGCACAGCCCAGGGTTTTTTATCATTGCAATTTCGCTGAAATTTTATTTGCGTCCGTGTGTTTAGGTGGAAATTACATGATGCCCTTTTCTGCAAGTGGCCATCGCCTGGGCTAAACAAGCAGAGTTGGTGTCGAAAAAAACATTCTTTGATTAACATTCTTACCTGACACAGCCACACCAAATGTCAAGTGATTGATTTTTTTATCATTACGATCTTGCTAAAATTTCATTCACCTCCATGTGCTAAGCCGCAAACCACATGATGTCGATTGATTGCGTGTGATCATTGTCCGAATGTAACACCAAAGTTTACATGCAAAACTTCACATATGAAAAAGAACTGTTTTCTGACCGCTTGGCTTTGATTTTCCTTAGTTATTAAATAAATTCTGTGTGGTTTTTAGTTTTTTTTGCATATTTTCATGCAAAAGTTTCAGATATTGGGCAAAAGTACGTATGGGCATTGAATGTATTGATAGGGAAACTTAATTTCATAATGGAATGAAAGAAATTTATGATAGATTTTATCTGAATAAGATTTCAGTACTGTGGATGTGTAGTGGTACGTGAAATCGATGTCCCATAAAAATAATTAGCTTGACTGATTCGCTTGCTTGCTGCCTTTGTGGGGACCTGTAACTTGAATAGGCCTACAGATATGTGCAAGTTTAAATCACCGTAAAAAGATAAAAGCAGACCGGTCGGCAGATTCCTTGAAAGCTTTTACAGTAAATCGAGAGGCTTTAATTGTTGATGTTGGGAGGTTTATTTTTTAGAGCTGATACCGGCTGGTTAATGCACATTGCACACCTTTAAAGCTAAAGTATAGCACTTAGCATAAGCTTACGGCATAGGGATGCAAGGGATGCGGTTGCATCTCCAACGCTGAAAAATTGGGCATTATTCGGGCAAAAATTTTCAAAATTTGGGCAAAGTATACACTGCATTCACATGTGAATGAGGTAGAGTCTATTTTCCAAATTAAAGCAAATTATAACCGCATAAACGGCAAAATAATGACAAAAACGGCAAAATAGTCTGAGACTATTTTGCCATTCTTTTTTGCCCCAAAATAGACACTTCCCTTGAGTGACCTGGAATCATGTGGTAATTCCAGCAGCCTTCATCAAATTTTGGTCAACTAAAAAACTTTATTCAAGTTTTGGGTAAAATTAGAAATATTAGAGTAAAATAGGAGCATTTGGGTACGATACAACAGCTTCAATTAAATCTGGGCAAATGAGAAAAGCTTCAATCAAACTTGGGTGAAAACAAAAATATTTAGATAAATTGGAAACCCTTGGGTGAAGTCCATCAGTCATATCAAAATTTTGCCAATTTGCAATTGATTCATTCAATTGTGGGCAACTTCAAACAGTCTTGTTCAAAGATGGGTTACAGTATATAGAAAAGCTCCATTAAAATTTTAGTACGTTTAGAAATGTCTGGGTGAATTATAAGAGTTTTCTTCATATTTGGATAAAATGAAAATCGTTTGGGTATATTTTAAGAATCTTAATGAAATTTGAGCAAATTGGGAAAACTTCATTCAAATTTGGGTGAAGTAAAAAATATTTCCATAAATTGGAAAAACTTGGGTAAATTCCAAAAGAAAAAATCCACTCTGGCCAAACAACAATAGCTCCATTCAAATTCGGGCCAAGTGGAACATCTTTATTCAATTTTCAGTAACTTCAAACAGCTTTTTCAATTTTGGGGATCTTCAAACAGCTTCATTCCAATTCGAATATCATACAACCGCTTCATTTAAATTTGCATACATTTAGAAACATTTGGCCAAATTCCACATGTTTGGGAAATTGAAACAGTTTCATTCAAACTTGGTTACAATTCGAGCCATCTGGGCAAATTGGAAGAGTGTCATTCAGATTTGCATGTTTTATAAATATTTGAGCAAATTACAACAGCCCAAATCAAAATTGGGCCAACTACAACAACTTCATTCAATTTTGGGTAGAGTTAGACACATTTTAAATTTAGGTACATGTAGTCACTACATGGTAACTCACCATTCCAACTAACCCTAATTTTTGTAAACCTCACATTTTGATGCTATAAAGTGTACAAGTAAAATGTAGCGGTAGTTGCAAAATGTTTTGTGGTAGAAATGTGGTGTAGCTGTGATATGATAGTGTGAAGTTTTCGTGTTTCAAACTTGCTTGATGTTGTGAGATTTTCAAGTGCAAATCTGTTTCCATGAAGCATTCATGAATAGAATTAACTATGTAACTGCAGCTGCAATATGTTGCGTGGTAGTAATGTATGATTTTATACTGTTTAGGTTTTCATATTTTCCGTTTCTTTCGTGCAATGAATTGCATATGTTGCATCCTGCCAAATTTTATTGTTTCAATTTAATGCTGTGAAGTGAAGTTTTCATGAAGAGCAGCAACTGTACTATTTATTGTACTGCATAATTCACTTATGCTAATGCAGTGAAGCACTGCCATTTTTATGAAATATTCTTGTTGAGGTTATAAGCCATTTGTCATTGGAAATGTGCATTTGTACACATTCGATAGTAGGTGATCATATAGGCTGTAGTATTTGCGTGTATCAGACCCACATTGCTATTTTTTCTTAACATGCTGCGTTCGGTGCATATTTAACTGTCTAAACGAGTGGATTTTTGGTTTTCATGATATGACTTCAGAAGCTGTAAGCATTTAAGTAAATTGTTGTATTTTAAGTACAACACATTGCAGTGAAGATTGCCAATGTGGACGGTTAAGCTATATGTTATGTATTAAATTGCCTCCTTTCCATCTATTCAGAGCCAGATTAAGGCTCAGCTGGCCCTAAGACATATTTTGATGAGTGGCCTGAAAATGCGGATATTTCCGGCTCAAAAGAAAAGGAGTTGGACCTGCATACAGAAAATACATTACATAATATTTCAGAACAGCCAATATTTTTAACAGCAATTTTGATAGGTAGCCTTCATATGCCCAGCTAGATTACAACTTTGCGCGCTTTTGAAACAGCAAATTCATCAACTATTTTTTAAGTCAATTTTTTA
>JGI24021J15306_10010975_pt1 | contig 11272 bp, 5 predicted proteins | sample Ectturendosymbi1_FD_15306 | JGI IMG/M metagenome (IMG submission 15306)
GTGTTTGATTCGGTGTGCGCCTATGTAGTCAGGAGCCTCGTGGAGTAACATGATCTGTGGTATGCGCTGGCTACTCTAGGGCGCTACTCATTGTAATTGTTGGTTTGTTGCGTAACACGATGGTCTGTTTACAAAAAAATCGTAACTAGCAATTGAATAAATAGCACCGTATACCACATAAAATTGGTCCAAGGTGAGAAAGCACAACAAGATTCATGTATTAGGTGCACCGCATTATAAGGCGCACTTTTGATTTTTGAGAAAATTAAAGGATTTTAAGTGCGCCTTATGGTCTGAAAAATACGGTACAAATCTTGTATAGTTTATGCAACNCCATTTGCTACTACAACCAATAAACAGTGTGACCTTTGCTACCTGCATAACTTTTAATTCTGTAACAAGTAGTGCAACACTCACTGGCAATCTACTTTTCAATCACGCATAGTGATCATACACTAAAAACGTACATGATTCAAGAGATAATTTGCATTTCTCTAGGAGTTTGCAGATACTGTATACTATTTCTGGATTTATTGTACATATTTATGAATATAATATATTCTGATCATGGCTTTCATGATTTTAGTCATGTTAACATGTTTGCATAAAATATGTAACGCATGTTTAACTCTACTTAATATCTGAGACATTTGAAGTGTAAAATGTGTAAATTTCATTTTAATTATATTCTCTAAATTTTCAAAACTGAATTGGTGACATAGGCAGCAAGAGCACATTTTTTAACGTAATACTAAGTAGTGGTAATATTGATATTAACCCCTTTTTGTTTACTTTATTATTTATTGTTTAATAGTCTGCATTACTCAATAGTCTAGCATAAATATTTTGATGTGTATTTATTAGGATAATTCACCTATAGCAATTATTTTTTTCTTTGCTTTCAACTACTTTTCGCTTAATGCATACGTTATGCTTGGTTGATGTGTCAAAGTACCAGCTGAATGATACAGTTGGTTTGGTGTGTGTCACCAAAACTGATAGGATGTGTTCAATTCCCGGTTATGTCATACCAAAGACTTGACAAACTGTATTTGCGACCTGTCCAGCATTGTGCTTAACCTTAATGGGTGGGTGCAAGGGAAGAAGAGTTCATGCGTGGTGCTGCTGCCATTGACTTACCATCAGTGCAGCATTCACTACGAAAACAGCCATGTGGACTGCAGCACAAACAAGCGGAAATGGGTGCCACAGACCATTTGTGATACTCCAAAAGGAGTACAGAAACTGACCATGAACAAATTTGAACTGATGTTTTAAAGCAGGGGTGGGGAACCTATTCACTATCATGGGCTGCATAAATTGTGGATAATCGCTGGCGGGCTGAAAATAACATTGATTTTATCCTAAAATTTTACCTTTATCAAATTATCAGGGATAGATGCAAACTCTTGCGACATACAATCTTAAGAACCTGCTTATCATGGAGCTTCGTCTTGATGTGATTTTGTACTCTAAATTGGTTAATAAAAATTCTGATGCGGCCCATATCAAATGTTTTACCGGGCTGCATTTGTCTCAAGGGCTGAAGGTTCCCCACCCCTGTTTCAGAAGTTTTGGTCAGTACCTAAATCTTTATAGTAAGAGGAATGTTAATTTGAAAAAAAATTTACAAAGTGGTTTTGCCATGTTTGTTAAACCAAAAAATATGGCCATGTTTCACAATCTAAAACAAAATGTATTATAGCCTGAATTGCTTAAAAATAAAAGCAGGTTTGAACTACTGGTTGGCGGCTTTGTTGTTTGTCAATCTGGAATGAAAAAGTTTATTTCTGCAGTGTTTGGATTGGGGGCTGCTTTGATTTTTTCCAAGCCCAAAATGGGACCAAACAATTCTTGACGTAGGTGCGCAGTGGTAGATAGATCTTAAAGCACTAACAATTATTGCTGATATTGGTGGTAGGTGGTTTAGCTTAGCACCATTTTTATCTTTATAGCATGGTGATGGCCCTTCTCGACCGCCTGCACACATCAAGTCATCTGGCTCATATGATCCATCATCATCAATGTTCATGTTACCACCTGACACAGTTGACAAAGTTAAAAAGGAATATGATTCATTTAAGTTTGCTAAGGAACAGGAAATACAAGAATTGAAAAGAAAGGTTTGTGTTGATGTAGCAATTCATTGTCGTACAAATTGTAACTGATGTGATTCAGTGCGGGCAGTTTTTAAGTTGTAAAGTCATTTCGGTTTTTGTTGCAGTTTGACATATAAAGTTTGATAGCAAAATTCTTTGTAAAATTTTAAATCTTTGCATTCGTAAATTAAAAATAGTGTGCTTCAGTTGCGTTGTCCTCGTGCAGCGTCCCGAACCCCAGCTTGCTGGGTTTGCTAACAGGTGCCAGTTGTCCTCCTGACCCTCGCCGGTGAGAATAGAGGAAAATCGTAACATCTGTCCCAATCTCCGTCGCTCCATCGGTAATTGGAGCGAAATTCCCTTTGGAGGTTGTTAATCGGAGTTGTTTTCCTTGTTTGGAAAAGTTATTCGCAATTTACATCGTGCGAAAACTATGCTGTGGCAAGGGGTTCATTGGACACGACCGATTAGTCATTGTAATGTGTTTTCACGTGTGGCGATGGTATACCAAATCCCCGTTGCGTGAGTTTTTGGGATAACCTTTGTGCTTAAGATAATATTCGCGTGATATGTAGCGCGTGTGGCAAAGTAAATATTAAAAGTTGCTTACAACAGTGCGTAGAATTTTCCCTTTGATATCCTCTGTGCCTCATTACATATGAGTCTCGCTGCATGATGTCTAAGGACAAGTGTCCTGTGACAAAAGATCTGTTACCCGTTTTTCGACCTGCGAAAGTAAGTCAACGCCCCGATCGTTAGGCAGCGCAAGCTCGGTCGAAAACCCATAGGGGCTGCCAACCCTATGCGGTAATACAATTGGGCTTACGCAAGCGAAACAAGTACATGAAGTATTCCGTAGCAATGTATTTAAATGAAGAAAACCGTAGCAATGTATTCCTTGCAGAGCAACGTTTACAGGCTACAAAATGTTTTTAATTAGGGATTTTTGGTAAAGGCCTGAGGATGCGTAATTTTACGTGAAACAGATTTCCTATTAAAAATTTGCTGATCGATTCCGTGCTTGCCCCCATCGTGGAGAGTACATACTTAAATATAGATATATGCAAGTTTTAATCATCGCACAAAGATTAAAGCAGAGCGCAGTCGGCTGGTTCCTCCAAAGCATACAGAAAACGTAGTGCTTTTAACTGTTGGTAAAGGCCTTTTACTTCTGTATTGCATGCAGCAATTGTTCATTTCAGAGCAGATTTTTCATGGTAAGCACCTGGCCACAGTATTAAAAATAGTTGCTCATTCATTTTATTAATGAAGATTTTCGGTCTGAATTTGTTGACTGAAGTCTTGCAGTAATTTTCCACAGCTATTTTTGTTTAGCCAATGTTTTCATTTCCTCTTGTATTAATGCCAGCCATGTGATTTATTTTTTCCGAAATTAATGGGAAAAACTATTTTTCCAAATGTTTTTCGTTTCACTTGCCAAAACGATAAAAAAAACTTGCGAAATCGGTAACCGTATGTGCTCGTTTCCAATTTTTTTAGCGGCAAAGGTGTGCTTATTTAAATTGTTTTCATTTAATTCTTTTACCTTTCCTTGTTTCGCCAAAAAAATCCGATTTAGTATTTTTTACTTCTATCAAGCTCGTTTTTGTCGCACTACGCAAGTGCCATTGCAGCAGCTGTTTTTGGCCAATGTTTAGCAAGTTTTCATTCGAAGAGTTTTTCAGGAACAAAAGCTCGACACGGAAAACACTCGCTTGCGAGCGGAGCTGCAAGCGCTCAACAGGCAGTGCCAGAAACTGCGAACCGAACGTGACGTCGCTGTGGAGAGCAGTTACGAAGCCCGCGAACGGGCGACTGCTCTGGAACAGGTAAATATTCTCAATTGGCTCTGCCTGTTCCCAAACAAACACATGGCCGTTTGTCGCACGCTTTCAGTCGTCGACGTATGCCACGTGCTTTTTTGTTGAAACTCTTTGTCTTTGTGAAGTCGGAAACGTTACAATAACGTGCTCCACCCGGATCGCTGTAAGCACACACGATCAAACAATTGTACATACGGAGCTACGGATCGTTTCCTGTGGGGCAGGCGGCCACCGTGACATTGTATAAACGGTGCAGACAGGACTTGTTGGACGCCTTGCAAAAGCCAACAACACCATGCTTATAAAGCCACTTCCGCGAGCGTTTCGAGCATCTACCGTCACAATGCGAGTGTTGAAAAGTTCGGACATGCCAAGCAGCGATACGTCTCAATGCGGATAGACTCAAACATTTCGTCACATGCGTCGCAACTGAATACAGTGCGGAATCCTAAAATGAGAAGTCAAACATTTGTTTGAGAATTTCACCAAATTTCGAGTCCGTTCCTGAAAATCTTTGAAGCTCAATCAGCGAAGTGATGCAGCAGAAGCGCTAGTCTGGTCAAACCGTGTGATGGGCCAATGAATGTAAAATAACTGAATGGCGCACTAAGACGTAACATTCGCCAGAAAATCCAACTTCCTTGCCATTTCATGGAGTAGGAGCTTTTTTGCCCTAATCGAAGCGAAAGCGCCGTATCGTTTCTTCATTGAATCCAATAGCTGCAGCGTACCTTAACAGTATGTTTTTATCTATTGCAGGACAGAGAAAAAATTCAGCGCCAATTTAAGATTTTTCGCGAGGCAAAGGAAGCGGAAATCCGAGCTCTGCTGCAGGTATCTTGACGTTAACAACACGTGTACTTTGATGCGCCACTTGTGCGGTTGACTCGATATGGCGCATAGATATTTGTTGTTTTTGTTGTTTGGGAGGGTTTAAGTCGGGTTCAAGCTGTTTGAGAGCAAGTTACGTGATCTGTTGAAAAATTTGAAGTAGTTCTTAAGCGCGTTATTCTGTTGGCTTGTGAGTCATGTGCACGCAGAAAGCAGCAAGTTCGAGTAACTTTTACGCAGATTATTACATACTGTTGTTAAGTTGAAGTTGCTTTTGCATTTAAAAACGGAGGTTCTGGCTTTGTTTGGACGCCAGTAAATGTATCTTTGCACGGAAAGCATAGTTGCTGTGACGAAAATCTACACATGCTTTCCAAATTACTTTGCCTTGTTCATGATGCCCTGTTCATTTTCGTTTGTCGATAAGGATTGATTTACGTTTTTCCTTTTAAGCAACGTTAGCATTCTGATTATCTACTCTGTGCAAACTGCAGGCGAGAAGACAGCTTGAAGGCCAGCTGCAGAGACTGCAAGCGTACGGGGTTGCAACAGTTGATGATCATAATTTCAGCACTGTCGATTCAAGAAATCTTGCATCCAGTAAAAAAGCATTGCTGTATTTTTTCCGAAGCAGGAATCTGGGTTGTGACGCGTAAAAAACTCGTAGTCCATTCATTCCACTGTTCTCGATGTTTAGGTTCACTGATGTGTAACGCCATACCCTCCACTCGCACTCTTGATAACGGTTAGAGTAGGATCTGCCTAATGAGGTATTCGCCCCTCAAGAGCTGCGGGGTTAGACGACATAAAGTGAGAAAACCCTGTCTGGAAATTTCGGAAATTGTTAAGTTTCACCTGAACGATCTTTAAAGGCAGTGTCTTGGTTACACATAGCCTGTTCGTCACGTTGCCACGACGTGTTCCATAGCACTTTGCAGGTACGTCTTCTGTCATGTTGCGCGTCAAGATAACTTAAAGAACTGCTTTCTGTCCAAACACATTTTGAAATATCTTGCCCTTGAACCCTTCCAAGAGTTTTCGGGGTCAGACTTGATCACATCCCGAAGCACTTCCGACACTGTTCATTACACCAAAATGCATCAGCCGTCATTTTCGTGTGGCTTAAGCGCATATCCTTCACTCACAAGCCACTGCAACTTAAAGAATGGAAATGTTTTATTTTCAGCCGTTGCTGCAAAACATAGGTGGTTAAATTGCGACATCTTCTATGAGCAAATCGTAAATCTACGCCATGAACCTCGATTTAAGACTTAATACAGTAATCTTTTCTCTAATGCTTTGGCATCAGTTTGTAATAACTTCGGATGATCAAGAGCTCTACTGAAAATGTTGTGTGGAAGCAGACTTAAAAGTGTGTAAAGTTTGTTTCGAAACCAAGTTAGCGAATATTTTAATGGCTCTCTTGTCCAACGATTATAGCGGAGCGATATCGAAGTCACCAGAAAACAGGCGTTGTCGCGAATGCTTTGTCTGCCTCTGATTCGATTCATAGCGGTCAAGAATCTATTGGTTGTGTTTCAAAGAACTCGATTTGCAGGTTCTGTCGACCCAGCCAGCGAATGGTGGGCGAAGCCTGAAAGTGAAGTCACGTCGTTCTTCGGCAGCAACGTTCACTTGCGAAACGACTCTCATGCTGGCTTTGCCGGCAGCGTCCCTGACGTACGTGACCACGAAAGATCTGCTACCCGTCCACTGGTAAAACATTCTTTTCAATCTTACTGCCTTGCAGGTAACTGCGCGCACTCACGGCCATGGGTCTCTCAAACCTTGTTTGTTTCTTGATTTGATGATGTTGCCTTTCTTGTTAAGCTCTGCCAACGCATTGCCTTATTGCAACGTAAACGTTTCTGCTGTTGCGTAGAATCAAAAATTATTTTGTGTTGGGAAAACTCAAAATTCATTCACGGCACGCTTTCTCTATTCGCTCTAATTCCTGTGGTTAAATTTTGGTTTTACTATTCGTTTGGGACCATTTCTCCCTTTCAGGGCAATCCGCGAGATTTCCCTTCGTCGATGCCAAGCAAGGAGCCTTGGTTGTCCAGTACCTCCAACTTATCTTCGTCTCTCTCTATCACCAATTCTATCGATATCTGTTCAAGCATCGTTCTAAGGTAAAAGTTTCATCTTTAAGAGAGATGCACAAGTGGTGATTGAGATCAATTGCAAAGAAGTTTTCGTTTTATTTCAAAGCAACATAAAGTTGTCTATGAGGAAGTACTGTGCAGTATGTGTAATCAAGATGAGCTCTCAGTGTTGCGTCGTCAGTGTGTCGTGATGTGTGATCAGTGTGTCGTAGTGTATGGTCTGAAAACCCAGGAACGGCCAGCGAAAGTGTGGATCTTGTTTTTCTGCTTGATATGGCTTTCCTGCTACGAGTCATTTTTTCCATTTTCTAATAAAAGATCCGTCTGACAGTGACAACAGAAGAACAGTAATGCTGTTACAGCAACTGCAAAGTCTAAAATTAGAAAAACAAGGCAATGGACGCAGTAATCCTTTCCTTGTCTTGCTGTTGTAAGCGTTAACGCGCGATAGTCGAGCATCAGTCAGTCAATTGTATTTTTCGCGAGGTATATAAAAAGGCGTGGTTCAACAAAAAAGACTACGAGGATTGGCGAAATGATCGCGAGGTCAACACGTCAGCCAACCCTTGAAAAAAACAAAGAGAAAGGCAATCAGATGATGATGAATGTCGCAAAGAAACAGAAAAGGAAAAACACACAAGAAAAACCCAAGATGTATAACAGATCAAGTGCAAAAGCGCCACAAATATCGAACTGCAACGAGCAGCGGCACAAGCAACGAACCAATTACAACCAAAGACGGGTTTGCCTGCTTCGAATGAAGCAAATGTGTGCATAATACCGTGAATCAATGAAGTGTATATTTGAAAGAGGAGCTGTTTATGTAATTTTCTAAATGTATGATACAGTCTATTAATAAATCTTTCGGAATGCCGTTCCATAGCTTGGAGCCTCTGTAAACAGAATGGCAACGTTTCAGACTTGGGCACATGTTATCGCCTTGAGCAACCTACCGTGCTGTTTGAATCAAAGCTGGCCATTCTTTTTTTGGCGCAGATGCTACGTTTGTGCCACGCCTGATGCTGGTGCTGATCTTAGAGCCTTCCTTCTGCACGAAGACCTCGCTTATATGACCAACGCTTGCAATAAAGAAGGTTATTTTCTCTCAATTGTGCACATGACAGGTTGGTAGAAACATTCCGTCATTTCGCTGCCGTTGCTTTCTGACTTAAGTAACGTAAAATTTTTTTCAGTCCCAACAAACTCCCGCCGCTTCACGTTATTCTCGTCTCTGCAGTATTGCTGTGTTTTCCAAAATGCCCTGTTTGCGTATTACCCCATCACCGAAGCGAAAGTTAAAATGTGATCACTTCTTATCCTTCTAATGCGTTTTTTACTGTGTTTTCAAAATACCCTCAATCAAATTGATAGTTGCTACTTGTGGAAATTTTGCTACCTCATTGATAACCGCTTTTTATGCTGAAGGGCCGTACACGTACAGGTTACTGTTGTTGATGACGGTTGAAAAACTGGCCATAACAGCCTTGTGGCAGTTCGTCCTGCGGCGCCGATAGTACCCTGTCACCGCTTTTTCAAGCCAGAAGTGCCTCGTGTGAAAACGTAATGAAACAAAACGATATTTTTGTTGTTATTTTGTGATATTTGTCAACACCCAATGCTCCGTTTAATCAGTAACTAACTTTATTTGGTGCTTGCCCCAGCGCACAGACTACCGGTGATCACACGTTGTTGTAGATATGATTGACTACTTCGACGCACAGAGGCCTTCAACAACTGAAAACGATGAGAACTGCAGTACAATATTAGCGGCCGTGGCGCAATGCTCTGTTTTCATATGCTTTCTTGGTGGCTCGCTGGGAAGGTAAGTGCACGTGCCCCTTTTGTGAAAGTAATTATTTTCTTGCTGCAATGCCATGCTCGTATGTATGTCCTGCTTCTAAGAAAACTATTCCAGATTGCAGCCCTTTGCAAGATATGCTTGTTTCGCATTTGCGTTTTTGTCTCATAGCGTGCCAACACGTCTCTGTACCAGATGGCGTCTTTCAATAGCATTTCTGGACAAACGCAGCAATAGCTGAGGTAATGCGGTATTATGTCTGCAGCTCACAGCAGCCCTACGATTGACAGCGGGGAAAATGAGCGATATTGAGGTTATTATTTCTTTAAGGCAATGAAAAATAGTCGCACTGCTATTTTGGTAAAGTGAACTAAAAGTGCAAATAGTGAAATCTTCCCAACTTCATGACCGAGACCAACGAGATAGCAGCAAGATGTACTATACCAGGGCTATCCACTGATGAGACAGTTTTGTTTTATTAACATCCAGGTATATTTTTCGTCAACCGGAGACATGTTGAGATACGGTCTCTGAAAGGTGGGATAGGCGAATGGGATCGCGGTAAACGTTTTGCCTGGATTCGATGTGTGAACGCAGCTTTTGAACACCACTACTGCACATTACCTGTAATAAAGCATAATCACAAAATCGTTATGTTCGTTATTACTTCAAAAGCAGTGCACATTAAAGGACGCTTTGATGTCGTTCGGACTTGATTATTTCAAGCATTCTTAAAGTTCGCCCCAATACCCCTAGGGGTTATTGTATTGAGGTATTGAGTAGTACTTCATTTCATGGTAAGAGATATACTGTGCAGTGAAACCTCATCATAACGCCCTCGTCATGTACCAAACAACGCCATCACGAAGCAATTGCTTGCGGTGGTGAAACCATAAATGACATAAACATGCCCAAATTAGCTATAACGTTTTTCAACTATTTCTTGTATTTTTAAAAGTCTTTGTTCGACCTGATTAGAGGTATCGAGGCTTAAAAACTTTAAGAACCACTGTTTTAAATCGAAGTGAAATTCGCCGATACAATCGTTAATTGCTGGGTATGCGCTACCAGGAACACTGACCACCGCAGCTGTAAACTTTCTGGGAAATAATTGAAGCGAAGCAGTGACACCCGAAACTAGCACTGCTCGTTAACTGTTCTAATCGTTTCCCTTTTTTGTTGCTTGTTGCCGATTACATCCGGTTGCATCGTGACTCCCGGAGTCCTTACCTGAGCATTTACACAATACTGTCGTTCGTGCATATATTTTCGTGACAAAGCATTGTCCCTTTCATGCCGATGGTGGAATAGTTTTGTAGAGGGACGGAGAGAGAGGTCATCTATGAAGATGATTCCTATACCAGGGTTTTTTAAGGCGTTTTAGGGACCCGATTCGGGTTCCTAGAATTTCAAATCGGGTCCCTAGAATCAGAGAAAATTATCATCGGGTCCCTAAAATCAAAGAAAATCGGGTCCCTAGAATCAGAGAAATCGGGTACCTACAGATCCATACCGGGTTCCTAACATTTTCCTTAAAAAAAAACCTGCCTATACAGTAGTGGAAAATCTAGTTTAGTTGATTTAATTTACCATTGTTGCAAAACCTCTCACCGCGTTTATCTCAGTGTTCGGTAAAGCCGTTATGTTGACGCAATTCCCAACAACCTGCGGCAACAGCAAAGAATACCGTTGTCACAAAACTCAGCGAAGCGCACTGTGCGTGTTGCCTAGTCCTGAAAGATGCGTATTTCGGCGACAAAACGATACCGATCTCTTGTTCAAGGGGCGCTTTGCGCTCTTAAGGCTTGAGATTTTTTATAAAGCTTCGAATTATGGTCACAAAGTACTTTGTTTTTGATAAAAATTGCTCCTATCCTATTGAAAGCGGAGACCTGAGAAACAGCCAACAAGCTTTTCTCACTGTTCTAGAAACTTGCCGTTTGTAGGTACACTGCGTTGGAGTGCGAAGAGGGACACTTCGGTTCTCCTGGGTCGAAATCCTCCTATTTCTGCATCAAAAAGCAGGTTATTGTTTCCGCGTTTCTCGAACTTTTAGCGTTGAGCCAGTGTTTCATTTTTAGAGTAGTTACGATTGTTAATCGTTCTTCCTGTATGAAAATGGTCATCACTAAATTAAATCAAAGCGAAGCCGAAGTTTTCCAATTCAACAGTATTGTTTGGAAACATTTCATTGCATGTAAACTTACATCTGTAACCCAGCGAGCTGTTTATAATGTTTTGCACGTCCCTATTCCATGTTATTCGTTGTTAAATGCAAATCGTGTTGCGCTTCTTATTCTGCACCGTTTTAGGGGTCGTCGTTGCTAAGCAACAGCTTATCGCAATTCTTTGTCACCATGCAGGCGGGTACGTCACTGAGCGGCGAGTTGCGGCAGCGCGCATTGGACAGTAAATGCCGACGTGTGCTCAAGTACACGACGCCCGAGGATGGCGCTGCAGTTACGCTGAGGAGCTTGGTTAAAACAGTTTGTCTGGTGAGCAGTTTTTCCGCCTGAAAGCGCAAGTGATCTGTGTTGGACGTCATATCTGGTTGATATGAACCCCAAGTTCTTGTGCGGCTCATGCTGTCATTGCTGCGTAACAACAAGCTGAAAT
>JGI24021J15306_10010977_pt1 | contig 11272 bp, 7 predicted proteins | sample Ectturendosymbi1_FD_15306 | JGI IMG/M metagenome (IMG submission 15306)
ATGCTGTCAGCCATTCCTATAAAGTGATGGTCAGTTTTGCGTTTTTTGTCTTTGTACGTCATACTGCTCATTGTTTCTTGTCATTAGTAAGTTGAATGTTATACGTGGTTAAAAGACATTGCCCTGAGGAAGCCCACTTGAATAGGTGGGCGAAACGTCGGCTAATAATAAAANATCGCCAGAAGATCTAATTTANNTGCTTGATAAAAGAATCAGTTATATTTTGAAAGTGTTGGGATAAAAACGTTAAAGTGTACTCGAGCGAGACAGCTGAACATTGAAAGAGCAGAACCTTCTAGAAAATTGATTCATTTGTAGCATTGAAAGGAAATAATCGCAAAAAGNCATGTCTCTACGGAATACTCCTGAAAATATTTCTCAAGGTAAAACCGTTTACGTTTTTTTGCNNGAAAAGGTACAAGGAAAGCCTTTTGCTCATTGATTTTCACATTTCATATTAGGAACTGCGAAGCAGAAGTTGNAGGCTTGCTTAGTAGAAATGTACAGAAAAAGTTTCCTTTTGCACATAGTGTAGAANTGAAACATGCATTAGGAATTGCACAAAGAAAACGGTCTATCAATAAAAATACATCGCTTTGCTCTACGTTAACATTGAGTTTTTCATGGAGTTTAAAGGAGATGAAAAAGTTTCAGATCTCACACTTTCTCGAAAGAATTTAATAAAACTGTAGAAAACCGACATTGTTTCAGGTTCCTGAGGATATTCATAGTACAGTATAACTGTCACCTGCAAATAAGCAATAGTGATAGTAATAGTGCGCTGAAAGTAATGCAATTAGCAATTAAGCTAACAATGTTGCAAACATGTAAAAAATTGAAAAGAATTAAAGTTGTGTTTTAAAAACAACACACAAGATTTCGGACTTCATAAACATTCCCGTGACCGGGCACTCAGCAAAATATATGTTGAAAACCAGGGCTTTAAAAACTGGGCAAACAGCCAATATCAGGCCACATAGGTCTGCCACAAGTGTTGTACAAAAATATACCAACAGACAAATACAAAGCTTCTGCATTTTTGTCATGTAGCACCTTTACAGTTGATGCGCGTTCGTACGTGGTAGAATATTGTTTTCCATTTATTTGCTTGCATCGCAAAGTAAACGTGTTGAAGTTTATCAGCCAGTAATTTATGGCGATCATCTTTTGTTTGAACAGCAGCGTATTGAACTGCACTCAGCCTGTCCCTTGGCGGGAACAGCTTTCTTAACGGTTGGATGAGTTTTAAAAAACGTGACACTCCGTGGTTATGTGTCAAGTTTCAAACGAAATAGTGAAAACCCTGGGTGTAAAAAAGCCACATAGAGCACCCTNCCCTGGCAGCAAAGCAAAAAATAACTGCTAAAATTGGNGGACGGACAGCAGTTAATTTATAGTGCAGCTGTCCACGATGATTGTTGCATCAACTTTGGATGCAAAGCAGTTCCTCCAGAAATACGATACGCTCCGGTCCAGTTTTAAGTTTTGGCGGAAGTTTAAATCTTAGTTAATAACAGAAGTCGTTTCACCAAAGGGCAGAAAAAACGACTCCATCATCACTTGTGTTAAAGAATTAGTTTTAAAATATAAATTGCTTTTACTGCCAATCAATATCATTTGATATCAACTGCATGGCTGTTCTTGCAAAATCTACTGTCTTTTTTACTGGCTATGTGCTACAATAACGCACTAACGTACTCCTTCAGATGCTGTAGCCTTCCCATTAAATTCACGAGCAGGGCCGACCTTAAGCCGATGCAACCGATGCAGCTGCATTGGGCCNCGCGCCATGNTGTTTGGNTAAATTGTTCATTTTTACCAGATGCACCTTGCGCTTGAGAATTCAGTAGAAACGCCATATAAATTTCATTGTCGACAAAGAACGCTCTCGTCAGAACGAGCAAATTTCCTCTCGAACGTTAGCAAACGTGCTCAATTCTCGTGTTAGTGCTGCACTGTATATCTGCACTCTACCACGATCGTAGCACGGTTGACAGAACACGATGACGTCATAAAATCACTGTTCAGAGGGGCCCGCGCCTAGGTCTTGCAGTGAGCCCCGCACCCAGGTCATGCATTGGGCCCCGAATCTGCTAGGGCCGGCCCTGTTCATGAGGCATGGTGTTGTTCGTGTCCCTACCAACAAACAACTATTCATGCATATACTTTATGTTGTGCATTTAAGGGGATAATGACTCCAAGATCAGTGAGCAAAAGGAGAAAGAAATTAACTCTACAAAGAAAAACAACGTTCTCTGGATCTTCTTTTTGCTTTTCTCAATTTGCCTTGCCCGAATCGGAAGCGTAAGTCGGTGCACAGTTTGCTAATGTAGCGAATAATGTACTGGTAGAAAGTGTGATTTCGTTATTAATCAACAACAATCTTTTGAATATGAGCTTAAAGTTAAGCGAACAACTCAAAATCATCAAGAGGGAAATAAAATCGTAAGTTACACAAGCAATGATAACCAACAAAAATTAGTTGTTATCAAATCGAAAACGTTTCAAAAGTTTTACTAGTGGTGACCTGATGTGTAAATTCCATTCAATTTTTTTAACTTAGTGGTCTGCAAAATCTATGGGATTTTTGCTGTGATACTTCGTTTGAGCTGCCTCAATCAACGTAAATTTGTGCACGAGATTAGATTTCATAAAAGCATCAATTTCGTAACATCATAGCTACTGTAACAAACAGTTCAAAAATGATCCTGTCACTTCTCCAAAAGCTAAGTGAGTAATCATACTCATGTCTATGGAAAGAGATCCTTTCTCAGCAAAGAATCAGACACTTTAAAATCTTACAGAGTATATATTTCGCCTACGATGTAGGCATCATCCGTTCTGCGAAGTGCATGAAGTATAAATAGAATAAAATAAAATAAAACCCACAAGCAGTAAAGTTACCAATAAAGGAAATCTAATTAAAAATTTGCAACCCCAGCTGCCCACTTTACATTGGAAAGGAAAAGGCCACACTAGGAACAACTACGGTAACCAAAACAAACTACCAAGTGTACAGTGATGTAACAAACAAAATAACAGTCCAGTGGGTTATACAGGATGCGTAAGTGGTATAGGCCAGTGGTTCCTAACCTTTTCAGTGTCATGGACCCTTTTGACGATTTGGCTGAAACCTGTGGACGCCTTTAATAAAACTAGTTAATAATGTTACGTACAAGTAGTAACCACTAGAAAAGGCTATCATCTGCTTTGCGCGCCAAAAACCAGGAGTGTTTCATAGTACTTTTCACGTACCAAATTGACGTTGTTGCAATGTTGCATAACAATCGAAGCGTCTAAAAAGCGGAATCATGTGTAAAAAGCACTGCTAAGGGAGGGTAATTCAATTCGCGTATCTCTGTTAAAGTGAAATAACATGTTCGTTTATATTAGCGTCGGAAGGAGGCAGGGGGACCTTTTCCGCTGGATTTTAAAATGTGATAGTTTACTATAAAACTTCTAGCAAAAAAATGTTTTTCTCTTACGTTCGGGGTTGGGCAAATGAAATTTCACCACTGTTGGCCCCCTCTGGAAAAACCCTTCCGACGTCCATGGCATCAGGTCTGGAGATTGTTCTTGCTGATGTCATAAAAATTGTGGATTTCATCCACTCACATTCAAAGAAGCATCGAATATTTTCAGAACTATGCAAAGACATTTGAGATGACGTAATGAGTTTGCCCTATAATACTGATGTATGCAGATTATCCAGAGGAAAAGTTTTAAAGCGGGTGTTTCATTTCAAACCTAATGTCCACCAATTTTCAAGACAACTTTTGGATTGCAAAATTGTCCTTCTTGTTAGAACACAAAATCGTTTGAATTTGTCATTACAAGCAAAGGGATATGACGTTTATGCAGTTGTCGGTAAGGTTCAGGCCTTCAAAGAAATGTTGAAGTTATGACAAAGCAAAGTAGTAGAAAGCGGTTTTTCAGATTTTAAATGTTTGCAAAATTTTTTCCCAACTAGTAAATGGGAGATTGAGGACACGAACGTGGAAAAAAAATCAATCAATTGTGCACGAGCATCTGAATATTATACAACAAAATTTCGAAGTCCATTTTCCAAGAGATGTTTATTCGGATGAAAGCTCTCACTTGCGGAACATACAGCGCCTTACAGCTAAGGGTTTCGACTTCGGTTACTTAAGAAATGAATTATTTAGCTGCTGTCAAATTTGGTTCAAAAAATATAGTTTAGAAAATTTATTAACTACGCTGATTTTTTGGTATCACTTCTCAGCATTCCTAAATATCGCCATTTCAGTCAAAAAGCTATTTCAGTTCTTGTTTGCATGCCAACAACCTACTTTTGCGAGCAAGGATTTTCTGCTCTAGTCAAAAATGAATTAAAAAAGAAACAAAATCAAATAAGCAGTTTTTTATGAGGGGGGCCCTTGAAAAAGGCTTTCAGCCTCATTTCCCACAAATGGCGTGTACAATTCAGCCGCCACCACATTAAAGAAGACACGTTTTCTTTTTTATTCACACTGTCATGCTGCAGCTGCTCGTGTCGCTGCCTGCACTGCCGCTGTGGGCGTCGGAAAGGACCCTGGCGTTTGAAATGTGCTGCCTTCAGTAGAAAAAAGTTCATCTCTCAGTTTCATGTTGGTAAAATGAAATTTCACAACTGTTGTCCTCTGGACAAATCTCTTTGGCCGCCTTNTGGAACAACCCGCCACTGGCTCCCACTTGAAAAATCCTTCCGATGACCATGTACGTTCATGAGCCAGATCTTGTGTTGCCCTTCAGTCCGGCCTGCAGATTTGCGCTCGATTCATCGTCTTCTACAAGCTAGACACTCCACCATGCCGAGTATNTTGAAATTTTGCTATTTTGGTTTCATCTTTGACAACAAAGGCCATGGACCCCGAAAAACCTGTCTGTGGACCCCCGGCTGGGAACCACTGGTATAGGCTAACGTGCTTGCAAGAATTCATTGATACAGCCACGCGGTGGGTCTACGGATGGTCGTGACTGGTCACGGGCCATAAAGAAGCCGAGGTAGCGAAGTAAAACCATCCCAAAACCTTCCGTTACATAGCAAGACTGCGTTAGACCCATACAAAATTCAACAACAAAAGCCAAATCAATGAGCAACCACGACAACAAGAAGTAAGCGAAGCAACAAATAGCACGTCCTTCCAGCCGCCAAGGCACGTTCAGAAGATCTCAAAGCAGATGGAAACCATGAAGCCCCGCCTGCCAGAGCTCAACACTGACGTTCTGCGGAGAGTCTTGATAACGATGTTGTGGTTAGACAGTCCTCGGATCGTGTCGCTGGGTCGTAGCCATTCGGAGCACAAGCTTACCAGTCGTTTGTCGTGTACCCAACCTGAAACACAGGAGAACTGCTGGCAGTATTTATGTAAAAAAATGAGCATTAGTAATGCTGCACAGCAGTCAACTAAGAATCCATAAAAGGAAAAAGAATAAATAAAAGGAACACATGAAAACAAGAAAGAAACAGATAATCATGCCAGCACAAAATGATCAAACAAAATAAAAAAACGCTTAAAACGAAGGCAAATAGAAATGAACTAAAAAGAAAAAAGAAAATAAGCATTAAGCCAAAATCTTACTCATGTAATGTAGCTCATCAACCAATCCAGAGCAGTCCAAATGAAATAAGTGTTTTCTTTCAGGTATTGCCAAGTTCATTTGATTTCTTATTATCATGTTTGCTTGACAAGCACGCCGATGAAGCACGTAAACATTAATCACTAAATCATCACAAAATAAGTCTTAGTAGGAGCATTGCATATTTCAGTTGGCAAAATCTTTCCATATTACACCTGTGAATATCTTACATTTGAACCTAAATGGAAAAGAAACAAATGTTTGCATCATCATCATATGTGGTTTGAATTGCTTTCTCAATGCACTTCAGCTGTTTTGCAAAAAAATTTTGCTTTGTTGTAGAGTTCTAGACCAAGCATGGGGAGCTTGCGGCCCGTGTGAACATATGGCCCGCATCAGAATTTCATTTGCCCGTGATAGAGTAGAACACAACGTCGTGTCAAAATGAAGTCATGATAAGCAAACACGTACACAGTAAGTCAAGAGAAGTCTCTCTAGACAGTAAGTCAAGAGATCAGATTAATTAATCTTTGCGGTCCGCCGACGACATTACACAATTTGTGCGGACCGTAATNAAAATAAGTTCCCAACTCCTGTTCTAGATCATTGCGAAGCATGAAAAAATGACAGCCAAAGAGAGAATTTTCGAACACAAAATATTAATTTGCTTGAAAGCAAAAATTACAAAAATGTTGGCGTCAGGCTGATGTTAAATGAATAAATGCTTTCCTGTCAGTGAGAAGCACCGTTACTTAGAGCATCATCCTCAAAAGGTCATCAACGATCGGAAACGTAACCCAAAAATCGTCTGTTTCTTGACTAAACAAAATGCATCTTACATTGATTGTTTCTAGTAATAATGTCCACATATTGGCAGCTGTGAAGTACAGTAACCGGTTAGCAGCACGGTATTATGTACAGTTGTTCTTTAACACATTGTTTTCACAATAGCGGTTACATTTCGTGCCACTAAAAGAGAACTGCTTGTATGCCCTAATCAGCAGCAAGAGCTGCTTGCAAACGTCGCCAAAGGCGGCATGGAAGAGTTAGGTCCCTACAAACATACCATCAAGCTCCCAAATCTCAACCTCTACTCTCTTCATTAAAATTATTCATTGAATAGTACGAGCAGAGGCGCACCGAGGTTAAATGGCGCCCAGGGCAAGAAACAAGTTTGGCGCAGAATTGCCAGGTTGTTTTTAGGCTAAATTTCACAAATCTGGCCTCGTTTCAAGTTGGTTGCGGCCAAAAAATTTTAGTTGGCCTTTTGGCTATTTTTTAGGCCTCATCTTCTAAGGTTGATTGGCGTTGTTTGGCTCTTTTGGCCGTTTTACCCTGAAAAAGTTCCTCTGAAAAAAATATCACTACTCCAGTTTTTCGGCAAAACATTTGAAAATTTTTGTAATAAAAGCTATATTAGTCTGACGCGCGCGTTCTGATGTTGGTAAGATTTGATGGATTCTAAATTTGAAATAATTTTTTTGCGTAATAACTGGAAATGTGTGCACAGTGTAGTGTGATGTAAGCACGAAGCAGGCTCAACGCTTCCAGACAGGTCTTCGTCTCCGCGATAGGAATGTGAAAATAACGTCGAGCAAGTGTAAGAGCTCATATGATTTTAGTCGTATAAGTACAGGAGTGAATGGGAGATGGCTTTCTCATGGTTCTAGAAAGCTGTCGATGGATCAGTGTGCATTGCACACTGTGCAAATTGTGGCACCATTGTACTCAAAGTGTGCAATCTCACAAACCATAAAAAGTCACAAAAGCATCAGTAATAAGCTCCAGTAGAAGGGTAAGCAAAAGTCAATCTCAATTTCGAAGAAAATTTCTAATGATATTCTTTTAATTTAGATGCTTCTTTGTGACAAAGGACTAGCAATATCACAAACAAAGTTTGGCTTGTAGTCTGGGTTAATAATCGGTTTGGCCCTTTTCTGGCCTCTGTTTGGCTTTCTATTGAAATTTTCATCTGACAACCTTGGTTTAGTGCCTCCTGGGAGCAAACGTACTCTATTGAAAAATGACTTGCGACATTGTCGGGACTTTTCGGCGCCCCCAGTGATTCAGCGCCCAGGGCACTGTGTCTCCTAGTCCCCTCGGTACGCCCCTGAGTACGAGGTCACCCAAACAAGCGCACATGCACGGTCGTGATTTGAATAATACCAGACGCTAAACAATGGTGCAAACGCCGAACAACAAAAAAGCTTTAAACATGCATTTATGTAGGCCACTTAGCACCTAACAGCTGTACAAAAAAATGATTCCCGTTTATCGCAGGCAGTTTTCTTTAAAAAAGAGCTATCATCGCAACCACAATTTGTTCAGGGTCTTTTCATTTCGATTCACGGACCAACTCTTCTGACGCTCGCCAACAACGTCGATTCCACGGTCGGGGAAGTGTCTTGGCTGTTTAGCGGTCGCTCGGTCGGTGTACTTGCTGGTAGCATCGTGACGGGATGGATCATGAGACGAGTGGATAACATGACTAGCTTTGGTAGAAGGAAGATGAAAATATATAAAACTTTATCGTGTGTTCAACTTTTTTTAGCAGTTAAATCAGAGTCAATTTTCCTAAAGCATTTTTATGACAGAAATCCCTGTGGTACAAAGCAAGCCCGCTGTCAGGTTATTTCGCACCACTTTATAGAATAATCTTCCGCAATGAAAACTTTGCGAAGCTATCACAGTATCTTTGATTCTTAAAAGAATTTAACAAATATTTTGCTGTCAGATGTAAACACATGCTTTTTCCATGGAACAACAGACATGGAATTTGTCACGTTTACCGTTCCCAATTGCTATTTGTCCCATTTATAATTAATTTGAACGTCATGCAGCAGGAATTTTCTACATTTAAATGCGAATATTATATGCTTACAGCACAGTAATTATTAGACGTAGAGCAGAGGTTCCCAACCTTTCTCTAACCATGCACCCCTTCAGCATTTCAACAGATAAATATGTACCCTTCACCATTTCGACAGACGAGCATGTACCCCTAAAACTTCTTATGACAAAATATTTTATAATGATTTTTCATAAATGTATTTAACAATGAGCGTATTATGATTTTTGAAAATAATAATCACTGATATATGTATAAATATTTGGAAATAAATAATATGCAAATACATTTTCTCGTCTATTGCTAACCTTAAATGTACCCTTTCGGATAGGCAAATGTACCCCTGGGGGTACATGTACCCCAGGTTGGGAACCCCTGCTTTACAGTATTCCGGAGTCCGTAAATTTTACAGTGAGATTTAAATGAAATAGATTCGAGGTCTGGTGACAAAATGTTTAAATACAAAAACAACTAGGACAATAGCCTCTGTCTTTTTCGAAAAACACCAAACAAGCAGTGCTTTTAAAAAAATCTACTTAATTATACACACGGGCAAATATTGGTTAAGTTCCTCAACCCAAACTTCAAACAAAAAGACTATTCATATTTTTGTTTAAGTTTGTTTAAGTTTGTTCAAGCTACTTTGATACAAAAATATTTTAGTACTAATCAAGTAATTTGTATTGCTACCTGCGCAACTGTCAACTTTTTGTTGTCAGTCCTCTAGAGCAGGTCTTTGCAAAATCACGTCATCCTGTTTGATGCAGATTTGGAGAATCTAAGCCTGGCGCTTGGGTTGATGGCAAGGATGGGAATATCTGGATCTTATGCCTTGATATACAACTTTACAACTGAACTAATTCCAACGGTTGTGCGGTAGGACCACATTTCCTTACCTTGCTTCCAAGAGTTTATAGCCATATTTGAAACGGAGAGTATGAGCACATAAACTGTAAAATATACACTAACAAGATTCGGCTGACAAATTTGAGCTCACAATCTGTGAAATGCTTAGGTGTCTTAATTAATGAAAACTAAAACTTTTTGTTACGTTTCACGCGTTCTGATCAAGCACCAGCTACATGATAAACAACGGTCTACTGAAAACCAAAACAATACTGAAACCGAAACATGAGACAATCTCATTACCAAAAACTGAACCAAATATGGTTTTGAACACTGTAGAAACAAAACAACGTTACACCTATGCTTTAAGATCGCCCAAACATTAGCTATAGAATAAGCAAAAGACACATGTACCTAAACTTTTAACTTGCATGTATGTGAAGCACACTTGAAAACAAAGTGACCGTTGTCCTGGAGACATTACAAACCAGGAAAAATACATTGACAATGTTGAATGAAACCTGTACCAACATTGTAAAAAAACATGAAACTGACTTGTTTCGGTCAGTATAGTATGTTATAGAGTCCTGCGCGGGGCCAGTTAACCGGCGCGTGCGGGTATCCGCATTTGCTGGGCGGGTGCGGGAACCCGCACTACTAAGCGTGCGAGTGCGGGGCGGCGCGGGTTGAACTTGCTGCGGGGCGGGAGCGGTTTGAACTTGCTGCGAGTGCGGGGCGGGCGCGAGATGAGAAATTCTTCGTGCGGGTAACTGAGTGTTGAGCCAAAGCCCATGAACTTAATCAGGTCAAAAATCGCAGAACACGTGGATGTACTAAAGTTGTTTGCCAGCATTGCAATTAGGACCGTAGGCCTGCAGCAGTTATAACATTGTGAAGTAACAACCCATTGTTGCGAAACATTAGCTCAGACTCTTGTCGTGTGGTGGGCAAGTGACCATTTTCCAATGAAAGCCACTCCTAGTGTTTTTGCACTAGTTTTTTCATTTCATCTAGTGTTCCAGTGTTTTTTATGGCTATCTACTGTTTTTTTATGAGTGAGCTGAATTTAATTAAATGCATAATTTTGTGTAATTGTAACAGTTATTGAGACCTTTTCATTTAGTGCAATTGTAATTTGCTAAAAATTCTACCTAATTAAATCTTAAATTACACAAGACAATATAATATGTTTTGAGCTGCGACCGCTGCGAAGCCACCTGGTCATCTGTTAAAAGTTTCAGTGACCTGTAAACAACACAGGCGTTGCTAGTATCTCCCATTTTCTTTGTATCTGGTTTACAAATGAGTTGTACAATGTCAGTTAATGGTTGGCATTGCAATGCAGTTTCTGAGTATTTTCACTGTGTGGAAGTTTGATTTTGCAATCTAGTGTTTTTTTATGAATCTAGTGTTTTTTATCATGAAATCTAGCACTTTTCCGTAACAACAGAGTGGCAACACTGAATACAACCGTCGTACGTGGTGAGGAATAATTCAGTTTAGCAGCCCTTCTAAATGGATAAGACAGCGCTTAAAGCATAGCTAGTCACAGCTGGACTGAAACGTGGTTTTTATCACCTCAAATCTGCTGACTGCGGAAGATCAGATCTATGGAAAGGTTTTGGTTGCCAATGAAAAGATGATCAGTTTGATTTTGCTGCTTGTTAGACTTGTCTTCAGGCGTTATGAGTAGGGCAAGTTTTTGCGACGTTTTTTTACAGCTTCCTAAATACTTAGAATTTATGTAGTATGATCTTTTACGCTGGTTCCAGGAATTTTATATTGCGACTTCTTTCTTTTTTACATGCAACTTTTTACTGCAACTTCTACCAAGTATTTTGCAAAATGTAGAAGTGTGATTTAAAAAACATGCTGTAGAAGAACTATTTCATGATAGTTGTGTTCTCTTTGATAACCGATTCGAACGGAATAATGACCTAAAAGCAATTGTAGAAATGACCCGGTCAAACAAACATCAGTCCAGAACTGTAGGTCAAA
>JGI24021J15306_10010979_pt1 | contig 11272 bp, 7 predicted proteins | sample Ectturendosymbi1_FD_15306 | JGI IMG/M metagenome (IMG submission 15306)
AGAGTTTTCAATTGCTAGTTTAGAAACTTGAGTTTTGCTGAAGCCATGCCTTTGTTGTATTTCCTCTTTTCTGACATTTTCTGAATGGCTAAACTTTCTAATGTATTTACCTTGCCTGGTTATCAACCTTTTAAATATTTCTAAAGCGCAAAATTCAGCCTGCACGTGTACAGTTTTCGTTTCACTCTATTACGTCATAATCGTTGTGTATGATTACGTCACAAAAAACGATGTTCCCTTTTTCTGGAGTAGTCGTGGTGCATATATAACCGCGGTTGTGACCAATCAAGCGGACCCCCTAGAGCATCTTCATGGACCCCAGGTTAAGAACCCCTGCTGTAAATCTACAGTGTGGCCAGATAGTGGATTTTCATTCTTCCAGCGGATCAAAACGTCTCATCGTAACAAACTTTTGCATGAAACTCGGACTCTTTTGAATATTTCTATTATTAATGCGTCGGTTGTTGATGCCGAAGTTCAACCAGCCGCGCAGAACTGGTTTAGGAAGGAAAGAGCGTCGGACTGCATTGAATCGCGACAGTAAGAACCTGGGCGCTGTAGGCAGCGCCGTAGGAGCACAATTTGCCGCCCCTGGCCCTAGCAGGAAATGCCGCTCCCTGGTGGGGGCAGTGATGTTATTTTTATGACGTCACCGCGCTCAGTCAACCATGGTATAATCTTTTGTTTTTTGAAGACCTTTTTGCAAGAACTTTCCCCAAATTTAGCGTGAATTGTCAACTACTGAACCTCCGCGAACACCATGCCGCGGGACCTAACGCACAGCTGCAGCTGGTAATAGCTACAACATGATAATATCAGCAGAGTATTCGAACAAGTGATAACTATTATAAACAGAAAACCTTAAGTTGGAGTGTTTCCAAACTGAAAAAAAAATATAATGCAACAACAAATTAAGAAACATGAAGGTAAAAACAACGATTTTGTAGCATTTACCCAACAATTTGTATTTTCGAACAAACGCAAGATTTGAAGTGGACGGGAGTTAGTATGACCGAAGCCACCATTACTCAACTCCCAAGACGATTAACAGTCAAACAAAAATTTTCAAAATGAATGACAGGAAACCGAAACGCAATCAAAAAAGAAGAAATTAACGTAGGGGAAATGCAAATAGCAAATGTTTCTAGGAAGAAAATCACCAACAATAATCTACATTGGGACAATTGGCTGATATACATGACCACAACAACTGTAGTTCTAATCGTTTTGCAAAAAAGAAATTCTTTTCGCGCTTTTGTCAATAGACAAGAAATCCAGTAGGCTACGCCAGTCCAAGCCAAACAAATTCAAAAAAGTTATCGAATTTTTTGCAACAAATAAAGAATGATCATTACCCATTCAAAACAACTTACAGCAAAAACAACACAGCCCCCCACACTCCAATTTTGAGTATAGTAACCAAGATCTCCAAATTCTATCCCCATTCTTAAGTCTTTTGTAGAACCATTTCTTTAGAAAGACTTCTTCGAAATTTCTTCGTGCTATCACCAACTGGTGGTGCTACAACATGACCTTTGTTTTGATACTTCTCTGGCCCTGCTTTGACTAATTCAACGCTCAAGCTATGATCTATAACTATCGCATCAGGCCGATAGATTTAGAGGATGACATTCTTTCTGCTTTTTTGCCTCAGTTGCCACGTTGTATCGTCTACAGCAGAAGTGGGCAATTAGCGGCCCGTGGGCCAAATGTGGCCCGCCACATCGTTTTCAGTATCTCGCGCAAGCATTCAGGAAAAATCTTTAAACCTAATATTTTCTCCAGTTTATCACAGTAAATGTTAGTGCCGAGGCTAACCTGAAACGACACTTGCTTCTATTACTATCGACTTCTATTTCCACTGGAAGTATGACTCTCCTCTAAATGCGACCTTCTCAAAGTGGCCCCCGAGACAAATTAATTGCCCACCCCTGGTCTACTGCATTTGCTTTATTTCTGCAGTATAGCGAACGGCCTGATATGTTGTAGCTTGTGCGACATGAAAGAGGAGGCGGGGGCAAAGGTGGAACGCGTGAACAATCTACAAGAAGATAGAAGTTTTAACCGTTTGCAAAATATGCTATTTCTTGTCTCTCCCTTGCCCAAGTTGCAAAAGAGCAAATGACGGTGCTTGGCCGGTTTGGCGTTCATATCTGTACAACTTTCTGGGTCGAGGTAAATGTGAATAAAGTTTACATGTCACAAGCGACTTGTTTCGTGGCGGGTGCTGCATGCATTCAATATTGTATTTAAAAATGTGTAATTCCTTGTGATTTTTCCCTCCCCTGCTGCGAAATCCTGTCGACGGACCTGACTGTAGTAAACGTTACTGCGATTACTTGGGTGAACTTTAGCTCATTTGGACGACATAAGACTAAAAACAATTGGTACACAATGTTTTCCTTTACTGGGGGCCCAGCGTTGCAACACAGCGCTCACATTTTCTCAGCAAAACCTGCGTACATTAACACCCTAAGATAAACAGCCTTTCAGTCATCTATTAAAACATTCTCCATCGGATGAGCGAAAGTATTAATCAAGTAAGCAACTTCCCTTTCCTATGAATAAAGCGCAGAACTATAGCTTAACTACTGTAGATCTTTCTAAATAACTACGGCAACTAGTTCAAAAAGCCCAGCTGCAACTGTAGTGACTGGACCAGGGTTTCTCAAACGGGGCTCTCGGCCCCCCTTGGAGTCACGGAGCGGTTCTCTGGGGGCCACGAACAGAGGCCTTCACTAGGTAGCTTTGCCGTGATATTGCATAACCCAAGTGTCACGATATATTAAGTATTCGCCACTTAACTTACAAGGGGGTCACGGCTCATAAAAGTTCGAGAACCACTGGGCTGGACCTTGACCAACGAATGATGCTGCAGCTTGCTAGAGTAGGCGCGTTTCGAATAGATTCCTGAAATAGCGGCCATTATTGTGCAATAATATTGAGAGATAGGTAGCGACAAAGCGGTGGTGAGCGCAACATGGCTGTAACCATGTCGCTAATAATATCGGCGGTGTCGCCCTCATTTGCGAAAGAAGATTGGCATGGGACTTAGCTGATGAAATTAGGAAAACGTAAATTTTAATCAGTCTGAATAATTTCCTCAGCTCTTTTCAATTATCTCTGCTTACAACAGGCGACTAGATTTTGCCGCCCCCTGGAACATGCCGCCCTGGTTGTAGCCAGTGGGTTGCTACGCCACTAGGTGTAGGGGTGAGACAAGTGTGAAAACAAGCATTCCCTGCCTGTTGACGTAGAGAAGATTGATGCAGGGGACAGTAATAGCGAAAATAAATCCGATCGAGGACCTTGTATCTTGGAATAGATTCAGTCAATTTGGCTTCGAAAGTTTATATGGACATCGAAATTCATTATTTGTGAAACTGTCTTTACATTGTTTGCCAAACATAACAGGGTGACACATAAAGAACGGTCATCTCCTAAACTTGAATAACTTTTGAAATAATTAATTACTTCTTTTTATTTTTCAGATTTACCATGTAGATTTAATGTTCTAAGAGTCTACGAAATTTGACCTTCGAGATGTCATCGACTACTGAGCAAAAGATATTTATAGTTGAGGCATATTTTTGGCAGAAGTCTATCCACGCAACTGTGCCAGACTTTCTTGACAATGTCTGGTTTTCGGACGAGGCCCATTTTCTGTTGTCAGGTCACGTGAACTCTAAGAACAACATCTTCTGGGGTAAAACACTCCCTGAGCACTGTCTGCAAAGGCCATTACACTCGTGAAGTGCGCTGCCTGGGTTGCCATCTCCAAACATGGCATCATTGGACCATTCTGGTTCGTGGACGACAACAAGGCGGTCTGTGTCAATCAACACCGAGCGATATGTCCAGGTGCTTGGCAAGTTGTGGACAGCGCTTGGTCGACGGAGAGGGGTCGTCAGGGTGGTCCAGTGGTTCCAGCACGATGGTGCCACCCCCCACTCCTCAAACGAATCATTGGCATCGCTACAGCAGCGTTTCCCTGACCGACTACTGATCAGCCGCAGTTGTGACCCGCAGTGGTCGCCGCATTCACCGGACTTGAACCTCCCAGATTTTTATCTGTGGGGATACCTTAAGGACAGGGTTTATGGCAACAACCCCCAGACTGTCCCTGACCTGAAGGCAGCAATCACAGCAGCAATAAGAGCGATCCCAAGGGAGGAATGCGGGAGGGTCATCGAGAACTTTGCCCTCCGGATCCAAATGTGTCTGCAGCGCCGGGGAGCTCATTTGGAGACCATTTTTGAGCGCCAGTGAAACAAAGAGTTTTTTTAGTACAGACTTGAAACTTTGGAGATGTTTGCTACACAGGTTTGACCTAATGTAGCTGAAGTTTTGTGTCAATCTAAATGAAATTTTAGAAGTTATTCGATTTTTGGTGATGACCGTTTTTTTGTGTCACCCTGTACATGTCGTATGCAAATGATTAAACTATTTGAACGGAAACCTGCGTACATTGTGAAAATCAGTTGAGACGTAGAATGAGACATGAGACAGAAAAGTATGAGACATAAAAGGGGAAATCGTATTGTCACTCTGAAGCTCCACCACGACACCCATTGAAAAACTTCAAAAAACACCGGCTCTACTGTTTTGAACTAAGTCATTTCACGTTACGTTTCCTCGTGTTTAGCAATAAAAATTTTATATGCAATATACGAAGTTGATAATTGTAAGTTGTGGAGATCACGGGCGCCGGAAGGATTTTTTCCAAGGGTGGCCACCAGTGGATTTTTCCAAAAATTTTCAAGGGGGAGCCAGAAGTGGTGAAATATGGTTTTCTCACTCGAAATAAAGAATAACAACCTTTTTGCCGGTAATTTCCAACTCCAGGCGTGGACAAGGCCCTCCTTCACCCCTTTCCGACGCCCATGATGAAGATACAGTGCGCCTTCCATATAAAAAAACACGGCGTTCAACGTTCGAAAAAATTGATCCTTACCATGAACATTCTTCGGTCTCTCCCCGTCCTCATCTGCTCTTAAGTTGTCTGCAGTGCAGGTTAGTGAAGGTAACAAAGAAATTAAATCCGCGATTTGAAATCAAAGTTACTGCGAAAAATAATTAAAAACAGACAAAATTGAAAACAGGCAACTTCTCTTCGATTGCCAAATCCACGACACGCCTGCAACAAAATACAACCTCGGCACCACGATTGCAGGGTCCGTGGTAAAATGTCCGACTCCGACCTTTCCGAAATTTCTCACTCCTGACTCGGACTCCTTAACAAAACGTGGATGAAGTTTGACTGTCAGCAATTTTGCAGCAACTAACAATAAATGGAAATCGTGCTTTACAGCACGAATTCTCCGTTTCAACTAAAGCTTCAAAAGAAATTGTACCATTTCAACAGGCACGAGTGAGGATTCTGAACATAGGAGTGCGATGTAAAAAGTAGTTCGTTTGGACTTCCGGAATCGGATAAAAAAATCCGATTCCGACTCCTTGCTCGGCACACAAAACATTGATCTGAGAAAAATTTGGGCATGCTCAGAGGACTTAGTCTTAAAGCATCTGCACACTGCATCAACGTTTGGATGAGTAAAATGTATTGNCTCCGAAAGTGAATACAGAAACCTCAATGCCACTGCNGAGAAAAAATGAGAATTAACAGGCTTTACACAAATATCGTTGTTTTNCAGGGTTTGCTTCCACTTGAACATTTGCGTTACTGTAATTGCAACTATGCTTCTGTTTGGTTTGTTGATTTTTGCTGCGTTTATCCTAATTTACTACTGGTATGCACGGCGACCTCAAGACGCGCCACCTGGTCCCAGAGGATTTCCTCTTTTGGGCATCATGCCTTACTTGGATAAGAATCCAGAAAGACTATTTGCAAAGTGGAGTGAGTATTACGGACCTGTCATGACCGTACCAATGGGACCTCAGAATTGGGTTGTTCTGAACGACCACGCGTCAATTTACGAGGTAATACGATAACGGCGAAATTCGTTTTAGTGAGTATGACGAATGGTGCGTGCAAATGTGGCGTGCAACCATGGCTTGTACAGTACCATCAATGTACAAAGTAGTTGTGGAATAATTTTTCAGGTTTTGAATTGAATTTTACCACTGGAACTCTACTTGAGTGTATGGCACCAATGAATTGTAAAACACCTTTGTGAAAAAATCTAACCACACTGACTTTTTGCTTCTGGAACAGGCAAACTGCCAATAGATCTACAACAACAAAACAGCGTCGGACTTGATATAGTTTTTCTGGTTGGTTGGTGTTAGTGGCAATCTTGAGCAGGGCCTAAAAAAATGTAAATTTCCCGGAAAGCTTTTCGAGATTTCCTGTGGGCCGCAAGTTAAAGGCNATCACTTCTTTGTGACGTCGCAAAACGAATTTGTTTTCTTAAATACGTTGCACTCAAGAGCCTTAACTATCACTGCGCACANACAGATCAACTTAGATTGATTCAGCCTACTAGCATCGGTTCACATTCAGCGTGTAAACAGTTGCATCGCCGCAGTCTATTACGCTACCGCCCGGTATGTAAAAATGAGATACTGAAGGAGTGCAAAACCAATGGAAGCGGAAAATCTTCACCACAAAGTGGCAAATTCTCACGCTTAATCCACTTCCAAAATTTGTATTTTGTGGCCACTATTCAATTTGAAAGGAATTTTTACTACGTTAGAGTTTTAGATAATTTATTTAAGTAATATGGACTGCTTACATGAAGCTTCGCAACAGTCACCGGCATTTGGAAAATCGTAACACGGTTTCTAACGACCAACCAAATCGTAGTTTGTTGACCATTGAGAGACTTCTAAACCCCAAAGTAAAGATATCCTTTGGATAATAAATTTTAATAATCCCCAACTCATGTGTTACGGCAAGATTGTACGTAACTCGCACAGCAAGGTCGAGCAATTCCTACTCTCATGTCGCGTAATCACGGCATGCCTGCAGGTCATGCACAGTATAAGCCAGTGGTTCTCTACCTTTTCGCTGAAGGGAGCCAAATGTAGGTCTACGATTTAGTGAGAAGAGAGTCGCATTAAAAATTTTAAACGCACGTCAATTCACACGTTTTGTTTTATTGCAGAACGAAGTCTTACACAAAATATGAGGTTTTATTCATAGGCGTAGCCAGGGAGCCTATGGGACCATTACCCCCCTAATTTTTAGAACATATAGCCGTTTTGTGCTTTGAGAGGCGGTATCCCAAACAAAATAGTGTTAACAGTTACCACCCTCGCAAACTTTTTGGTCCCCCCAAATTTTTGGGCTTGCTACGCTAATGGTTTTATTGAAAGACTGCTGAGCGCAACACAAAAGGTGCTTGGGAGCGGCATGCGACTTTCACAAAAGTGGTTTTAATTTGTTAGTGGTGCAGCATGTAAAGTGATTGTGGCGTCGAGTTTCAAACGTTGATTGTTGCGGCCAGTTCGGTGGTGGCGAAATCGGTTTTTAACCGATCCGACATGTAGAACGATATTCAGACGGTGTTAAAGTTTTTGTTGAATGAGCGTTCTACGCAGGAAAGTATTTTTTTGGGTGCGAGCGCGAAGTTACTAGAGTAAGCTTGTTGTGAGTGCACGCTAGTTTGAGCGCGAGTTGAACATTTTTGCTATAAACTTGATCGCGTTAAAGCTTTTTTGCATATTGTGTTACTTTCTGCAAGAGAAGGTCTGCAGCATTGCCTTTAGCAAATACTGTGACCCTAATTATTGAGATTTTTGTGCTGCCTACACTGAATTATATTTCTTGCTTCATCAAACTTTTAAGAATTAGTATCAACTGTTTGTGACTATATGTTCGTAATAAATAGCTAACCGAATTTCTGGAACAAACGCAAAAATTCCCGGTTAAAAAGTGCTAGTTTGGTATCGGCATCCTGTAATGTATGCTGCAGCAATTTTATGCTCATTCAAAAAAATTAAGCTCTAGCTCTAGGTGTAATATCATTCCAGAATGGCGTGTTTCAAACGTTGATTGTTGCGGCCAATTCGGTGGTGACGAAATTGGTTTTTAACCCATCCGACCTGTAGAACGATATTCAGATGGTGCTAAAAGTTTCTGTTGAGTGAGAGTTTTATGCATGCATTTTTAGGCGCGAGTGCGCAGTTACCGGAGTGAGCTTGTAAATGGACGCTGGTTTGGGCGCGAGTTGAGCGTTTTTGAATGGCACTACATTCCGGAATGGCATTCGGAATGCAATACCATTTCGATTGGTAACCCAGTAAGGCAACCACTATCCAAAGCGATCGTACAGACAAGTATTAACAATGTGAATGTATTCAAAAGCTTTCAGCTGATGCTAGCGCCACCGTCCACTCTGCTATCTAACGCAATGGACTTCGCTCGCACAAATGCACGTAGCTTTAAGGACGTGTTGGCCTCTGCATGTGTCATCATAGCAGCAATATTAAAACGAACAGCTTTCCGCCGCCATTACGAGTCTATGGCACGTGACCAGGTTCGCCAAAAAGGCAGACCTTGTCTCAAAAAAGACAATATAAACCAGATAGCAGTCCTAACATATATAGGCTACACATACAGTAAGACATGCATTACCAAACAAAAATATATATTAAAACTCGTCAGAAACATCGATAAAATGCAATTCCAATTTTTGGAAGTAATTTATTTCCTTGTAACTACACTGTCGTACATTTGTTTCTTATTAAATACACTGAAAGTTTTTAGGGCAACAGTAAAATCTTTGCAATATTCTTTGCACCCTACATGGTCATAGACTCCTGTCAGAAGAGATATTTAATGGATATGCAGCTCATATATTATTTAGCCAAGCCTTTCAGACCGAAAAAAATAAAAAAGAAACAGCCAGATTTTGACTGGTATTTTTTATTTTCAAAATAGCCAAGCGCGTCAAAAAAAGCCTGAATTTCAAAATTTGGTTTCAAAAATGTCAAATTGGCATCCCTGCACGTGACCAGCGACTGCATGAGACCACTATTGTTAGGTAGGGGTAACTTTTGCGTCACAAGGCCAGGTATTGGACCACCGTGACTGAGCGAGGAAATTCGTACAGTCCGTTTTGTGGTTTTCTTGCAATTCTTGGCATATTATTTGATTTTACTTGACTTGCAGCTGATTATTTTCCCGCGAGCATGTACGATTTCCCGGGAAGCTCCTTACCGATTTCTACACTTTCTGCAGCCCTGACATTGAGAATCCTAAATCAACTGTACAGTATATAATTATCACGTACTGGACGTACTGCAGGAAAAACACTAGCATGGCAACTACTGAAAAACATTTTGTGATGAATTTTGAAAAGAATTCTTCTACATTTGCTAGTGCAAAACTCTTCATCTATGTGCAGTGTAGGTTTATAAAAATGGTTAACTTACCTTGAAAACACTTACGGTTTCCGTCCACTTTCGATTTACGCAAGCAAGCAACAGTAAAAACGAGTAGGTCTACCTTTCGAATGGAAAAGCATACTTTGAACAACTTTGACTATATTCAGTAAAGCCGTCATAACTGCCCAGAGTCTTAACACCTATTCAATGATTAAGACAGCCACTGCCCTAATAAACGAACTGCCAAACTCTAGAAAATTCGTAAATCGGGTGTAAATTGGACACTAGTTATATTTGCAAAGAAATGCACTGGATTACTGAAAAAAAGCATACAACAATGAAATTTTTGCTAATGCTGAACAAATTGAAAAATGTTGTAGATCAGCGTGGTCCAACTACAGGCCCGACAGAATTTTCAAGGCCCGCGAGATTTCTCTCAGTATTGATTGTTGTGTGTATGTTACAGTAGGCAATTTTAATTAGTATCTGTTAATAATAATATAAAATATTAATGGCGTTAGACTGTCACTAGACTGTAGAGAGCTTCAGAAATTAGTCAGCAAAGATAGACTTCCCAAACTGAAAGATTTCGCACTTAAAATGCCCTCGATGTTTCGAAACACATAAGTGTTTGAGAGTACGTTTTCTACTAGGGTTGCGGAGTCGGAGGTTTTTGAGTGGAGTCGGATTCCTAGCAACACTGAGAGTCGGAAGTTTTGTCCAAATCCGACTCCGGATGTCCAATTGGATCATTTTTTACATCACACTCCTAAATTTGGAGTTCCTGTTGAAATGGTACAATTTCTTTTGAACCTTTGGTTGAAACAGAGATTTCTTGCTGTGCACCACGATTTCCATTTATTTTAACAGCCAAATTTGATTCCATTTATGTTAAGGTGTCTGAGTCAGGAGTGGAAAATTTTGGAAAGGTCGGAGTCGGAAATTTTTGAAAGGTCGGATATTTTACCTCCGACTCCGCAACCCTGTTTTCTGCCAAACTAAAAGCAGAAATCCAATGGCAGACGAAACACTGGGCAATAGTTTCCGACTTGCTACCACTAACATACTGGTATTGTTAAAGGAACGATGGAGTCAGAGAAGCCTCAACCAAAGGCATCGCACTGATAGAGATTTATAATGAATTGTTTATAGCTATTGTGTAATAATTTCAATGACCACCAACTTGACTCACCTATTTTCCCTTTTCAATTTTAAAGCTTGTGAATATGTTGTTTTATACATCATTTTGTTGGAAGTGGCCAGCGAGTTGTCACGTTTTTGTAAAATGGCTGGTAGGTTAATAGTTGGACCACGCTGTTGTAGATACTGCAAAATTAGGCTTGTGCATGGGGCACTTTTCCTATCGTGCTCATTCCATGGCAACTGATGGCGTATTCTTCCATAGGATTCCCACGAATGTGGTATTACAAAGAATATTATATCGTGGTCATGCTTAATGTCTGGACATTTGACTCTAGCCTGTTCAAACCAACGGCTAAAAAAACAAAACTTCCAATTAGTGTTAGAGGGTCACTGATAATTGCCTAGGTACATATTTTCAGTTGTCTCCATGATAAGCACCCAACAACGTTATTGTCGGGAACTTCGAAGCACTATAGCCTCTACGTTTAACAATTGTGCTGTGAGCATATAATAGTGGTATTGAACTTGAGAAAATTCCAACTATTTGGCGTGAAATCATTTTACGATGGGACTAATGACAATTTCAACTACTCTCTCTCATCGCATCTCATTCTTTTTGGATTCTAGGCTTCAATACGAGTCTTTAGAGGGTTTGATGGACTTTCTAGCATTTCTGGTTCAAAAGTTTGGCCAAACTTCCGGATTTTAATTAGGGAGATCCCCTGAAATTACTCAAGCTTATCCTCAACGATTTGGGGTCTTTTGGCCCCTACTTGGGCACCAGAAACGCTAGGAAGTCGATCTAGGCCTCTAAAGCTTCATATTCCAGCCTAGAATA
>JGI24021J15306_10010980_pt1 | contig 11271 bp, 7 predicted proteins | sample Ectturendosymbi1_FD_15306 | JGI IMG/M metagenome (IMG submission 15306)
TTTTTGGTTTAGGTTTTTGGTTTAGGTTTTTGGTTTAGGTTTTTGGTTTAGGTTTTTGGTTTAGGTTTTTGGTTTAGGTTTTTGGTTTAGGTTTTTGGTTTGGGTTTTTGTTTTGGGTTTAGGTTTTGGGTTTTTGTTTTGGGTTTAGGTTTTTGGTTTAGGTTTTTGGTTTAGGTTTTTGTTTTGGGTTTTTGTTTTGGGTTTTTGTTTTGGGTTTTTGTTTTGGGTTTTTGTTTTGGGTTTTTGTTTTGGGTTTTTGTTTTGGGTTTAGGTTTTGGGTTTGGGTTTTGGTTTAGGTTTTGGGTTTTAGGTCATGTAACAAGGACCTTACGCTAATCCTAGCGTATTATCCTTGTAACTTGACCAATCCAACAATCCAAGCAATCAGATTCTTCGAATGGCAAAATAATTCCAGCAGTGCTTTTCCCTCTGATGCTAAATAGACACTTCGTTGTTCAATTTTGGAAATGCCAAAAGGCTGTATCTATTTTGCAAAAGAATCACTGGGGCTATTTTGCCTTTAGCCAAATACAATTGGTTGAAGGAAATATAGTTCCAGTTGTGCTTTTGCTTTTGCGGTGCATGCTCATACATAAAAGGAGAAGCATTCATCTGACATTGTTGATCGAAGCCACTTTTTCACTCTTCGTGAAGTAATAACTTGAAGTGAACATTTGAATTCTTGTTGCCATGCTATTATCACATGATTAAGACAAACAGTGGAACATCCACTCGAAAGTTTCGCAACCTGCCTGTGCATCTACAGGCCAAATTGAAGAGATAGCTGCAAGCTCATCACTGCTTGCAAAAAACTGTCTTGTTTTTATTGGTATGTTCAGTAGCGACCTCCGGCAACCTAGGTACAGTTTTACACCAGCAAGCTTTGCGATTTTTTGCAGCTGGTCATGTCCAAGTTGCTGATGGAGATCTGTTGCAGTGCAGTCAAAGCAATGTCAGCCATTTTGTATCAAAGATATCCCAAATGATAGCAGCCAAAAAGCAATATAAAATTTCCACTGTGTCATAGACACATTTTGAAACCAACCACAAAATTAATGAATTAAGGGAATTTGATGGTGTTATAGGTGCTATAGAATACACTCATATTCCCAGCCAATCTCTTGGAGGTAATGATGCTGAAGTTTGCAAAGCAGTAGCATAGTGTCATAATTTTTGTGACTTCACACTATTTCAGGGTGCCCATAAGAAGCTATATGTGCACAGTACTAAGTAAAGCATGAAGAAAGTTGTATGTAGTCATTCGTACTGTTTGCTCTATCATTCGTACTGTTTGCTCAAACGAAACAAGTGCAAAAAAATAAATGCTCTGTTGCTCACTTTTGATTTTGAATGACAAGAGATGGAAAAGATGTACCCTTGTGCAACTACAAACGTAAAACCTTGACCAAGGTCCACCCAAGCAGGAAGCTGAACCACAACATCAGATGGCCTGACATCACTGACACAGCAGATTGCTTTCAGAAAGCAAGATTCTGCCAAAACATCAATCCAGGATCACCTTAATTCTGTAATGCAAGCTCCATGGCAGAGGGAGCTGGGGTTGGCTCAATCCAGCTTTCTGAAATGGAATGATTTTCCAGCTTACTGAATACCACCTTTGGAGTTTGCCTTTCATTGTCTGTAAACCAGGCAGCAGCTTTTAAGATAATTTTGTTATTGCATTGCTCACTAACAGAAATGCAACCTCATGGTAAAAGTATTCAAAACAGGCTGAATTCGAATTTCTTCATCCTATTTGAATGAAATCAGTATCGTTTCTATGAGATTTTCAAGTTAACATGAATTTAATAAAATCAAAACTGTTGGGTTCCAAAATTTAAAAAAATATAAATGTAAATTAAAATGGACCAAAAGCCAATTACATAATGTGCTTAATAAAACATTCTATTGTTTGTTTCAATATTTCTAATATGAAAGCAACACACAGCTGTTTTTTGNTTTTGATAGGCTTAACCATANGTCTTTAGGAAAATTTGTGAAGTTAATGTCAATGTGCTATAAGAATTTTACAAAGTCAGGCTTGTCCAATACGTAGATCAAATTGGTTTGGTTTCATGTTGTAGGGCAGTTGGTCCTTGTGTTTTCTAGGAATCCCTTAGGCTTCCCAGTCAAAATACTGGGGCCTTCACAAGATTTGCTAGATCTTTTGTTTTAACTTTCATGTCACAGCAAAACAGTCTCCTGTGAATTAAGCCACTAAATTTGTTGTTTGAGTCATTATGCAAAGTACCACAATTTTTTGTTTTTGGAATATCTTGGAGATGCATGTTAGATGGGAAAAACAGCTGTGACCGAAACCTTCCCTGTGTGTCAAGAGACTGAAGACTGCACAGGTTGTTGTGAAATCTGACCTAAAATGCCCAAAACCTTCAACAAAAATGGAAAGTTTGGCCAAATCCTATGTGCCAAGTGGTCTGGTATTTTGGGAGGACACCAAAGAATTGGGAAACTGTGGTGGTCGTCAACCCTTTGTACTAACTACTGAGACATTCACTTCTTAGCCTTCTTGAGGTTAGTGTATGCTAAGTGCAATGAAAAACAAGACCACTGAACCTAAACAGGAAGGTACTTGGTGCATTTTTGTCTATAGCATTAAAAACCAATTTTTTACTCTGCAGCAAATTTTTGAGAAATCTTGAGAGCACACCAAGGATACAACAGTTGTCGACATTGAAGAAGCACACAATCAAGCCCATTGAGAAAAATTTTGGTGATGTTTGCAAAAGTATAGTGTTGATGGACACATGCTATTAGCATCAAGCCAGTGTATTCATTTTCAGACAGTTGTGTTCATTTCAACCAACCACAGGTGTTTCACACTGAAAAGGGTGTGTGCTGTCCCCGCTCCTCTTCATATTCTATATAAATTTGATAGACTGTCAGAGCCAAGGTCACGTGGGCACCAGGATCAACTGTTCACTTTTTGTGGACGATTATATGGTGCTTGCATCCTTTGAACTGGGTCTTCAAAAAGCACTTGATCAGTTTTCAGCTTCATATGATCAAACTGCAATGAAAATTAGAACTAAAACACCCTGGTGTATTATGTCTCTCACGAAACTCAAGTCAGTGTACGTTGTTATGAAGTAGCAATACACTTCAGCAGGTAGAGTAGTTGAAAGTACCTTGGGCTTGTGTATTCAGGAGTGATAAAAGCAGAACAAGGAGATTAAGTCAAGAAATTGTGAAGCAAGCACTGAACTGCATGAGCTTTCTCATTCTGTGTTTTCAGAATTGGAAAATTTCAAACATCAATTTTCAATTTAAATTTGACTTTTCTTCTGATCCTTACCAATGGTCATGAATCTTTGGTATTGACCAAGAGTCCTGTCATGAGCAGCAGACGAAGATTTTTGCAAGTACTTCATGGTGCGACACTTCATGACAAAGTGCACAGCTCTAAATTCTTAAAACCCAGATGCCAAACCATATTTTGAAATAAAGAGATGCTACCTGCCATGATATCTTGCACAACGGTAAAGCAGCCCCACTGTCAACAAAGCAAAGGTCAGTGCAATTTCATCTCTGACCTACTTGCACCGACTTAGTGTGTAGCCAGGAAAACTATCGGTTGTTTCTAAGACTGTAGTAAGCCTGACAACTGTCAATAGACTGCCACAGGATAACTGCCACCAAGATTATTTGAAGTCTCCAGAATTTTTGTTGTAAAAGACATCTAAATTGGTTACTGCATTACTATTATGTCAAATTTTGAAGTGACAAATCTACATACCTGCATTTTCTTTGTCTTCTGACCACTTGCAAACACTATGTAAACTAGAACTTTTGTACGAAGATAGCAGTATTGATGCAATTATATCTTCATAAACATTGTGAATCTTTTTGTTGGCTTATTCAAAATTTTTAACAGCATAATTCTTGCATGCACATCATTGCATCCTATTCAATCCATGCACCAAGCACTCAATGCATGTCACTGACTGGCTAGCTATTTAACCTTGAAGTTGTGTATAAGGAAACTAACACACAGATGTTGAACACTCATTTGGTACTGTGAATTTTAAGTTCAGTGCATTGTATTATGTTAGCTAACTCACAAATCAAATGCTAGTTAAAGCAATGTTTGAGAATTGCACCATGAAAAAGTTGAAAAGGTTAACAAAAAGATTAACACTTTTCAATACTTTTTTTACCATCCTGCATATTCAGAACAGATACCAAGTGGCTGAATCTTTATCTCTTGAAACTATTTACTTTTACATATAAAAGCTATGAAGAGAAATAGTGGATTTGGCATTTTTGGACTTAAGTTGCAAGGTGTTTCATGATAATACCAGCATCATCATAGAAATCTGCCCAGTATCTCGCCTGTTTGTTTGGAAAAAACACCTGGTACTAGAAGAGTAAAAGATTGCACAGATTTAACATTGTTTGATTGGCTTTCTAGTGTTTCTGGTTAAAAAAGTTATGGCCTAAAATCAACAAATTAGGATGAATGCCATGCTTGGACATGAGCATGAGCTGACAATGATGATGAGATACCAAAAATGTGCAGTTTCATTTTTATAAAATTTGTGTGATCGTTTTGAAAAGTTGTGCGGGTAACACTTTTCCTATTTTTGTGTGGTGGAAGTTCTTTTTGCTTCGCAAAATACTACTCCAATATTGTCAATGAATGTTGCATGTGTATAGTGGTGGTTTGTGCAGGGGCGCAAGTAGGGGGACTGTTTAGTCGGCATGCCAAATCCCTTTTAAAATCTATGAAGGTCTCGCATTTGACAAAAGTATGGTGGACATATAATTTCAAAAAGGTAGCTGGTTGCATCACAGAGCAGCTTGCCTAATTCCAGAAAAACACGAACGCACACACCAGCAGTGATTCCAGGTCAACAGCGTCACTTGGACTCATTACATGATTATACTGACTGACACTGAATGCAACCGTTCAAGGCTTGCGTCACTAATATTTTCATTTGTTCTCATTCTGGCTGGCACAATCGTTGCTATGTGATGTCGGTTACGTAACAATGTATGACAAGTTCTCATGAGAACTTGTCCGTTGTTGCGTAACGTTTGTCACAGAGCAATGACAACGCCATCCTCAGCGTGCTACGCTCATTCATATTAACCCGAGTTACTGGACAATTTATTGTTCATTTGAAATTATTCTCGAATGGAAGCTCCCCATAGATTGGAATTCAAATCCAATGTTCTGTGCCAGGGTGGTCCAAGACGGCAAGCATCAAGGGCCACATTGCGGTTTAAGGAAAAATTTGCGGGCCACAAAGAGAGGAACTCCATTGCAATTGAAAGACTCGTTTGCTGTTCTAGTAGACCTAATGTTTTCTGCATGCCTAACGCAATTTTTGATTATAGGGCAACTTTTAAGTTTTCTGTTGGTTTGTTTGCAACTCAAAAGTGAAATTTTCTCCTACTAATAAGATACACAACACACCATCAAAATAACAAAACAATTTCTTGTTTCAGGGTTTTGCTTATAAAGTCAATGTCTGCTTTAATTTCCGTAGTCAGCAGATACAAGCAGGCATGCAGGTTTCATCAGCCATTCTATTTCGTGTGCCGCTTTTCAATCAGGTCATAATTGAGAAAGCACTTTGGCAAACTACAAACGTGGAGCACATCTTCAGTGCAACGTCTCTTAAGCAAGGGCAATTTCCCAGTTGCCCCCTGGTTGCGGGCCTGGTTACCCTTTAATTATTTCAAAATTGTTTGCCTAGAATTTTCGTGGTTATTCCCTGTTTTCTCGTGTTTGGTGCTGTAATGCCTCTTGTAACAGAAACTCTCTTGGAGCGGATATTGCTTGCAACCTCACAAGACATTGTTATTGGCGATAAAATACCTTTCCTTCCGGTTAGAATTGAACTTTCTGTTTTCCTATGACATTTCTCTTTTGACATTCATTTTTGTTAAGTTGCTATACTTGACTAAATGTTACTTCATTATTTCCACAATTTACATCTTCTAATCTAACTCAAATTAACTACAGAGTCTAGGCTTGCAAAAAAGATAAAAAATAAACGCATGCTTTTTGGTCGCAGAGTACTGCAGCGTTAGCCTAGCCTACAGGTTAGCTATTGTAACTTGTAATTTCATAAATTGTAAAAAGATATTTTTAATCCCTAATAGTTGTATATTGATCTGTACTTCAATGATGTGTGACTTGCAAGGGCTGTGTGACCAATAAAACGTATTTATGACTTTGTGTAATATGCGGCATGCAGAAAGCATTCTCATGCCACAAAAACTGTCCACGGGGCACATGCAACCCGCATGCCAGTGTTTCGACCATGCTGTTCTGTGCAAATCATTGATTGAAAAAAAAACATTCAATCTGATATAATTCATATTTAAAATCCACTTTATTACTAAGGTAGCTTGGGCTATAACGGATGAGCTCGAGTAAACCTCTTCTTGCTAGACTCATTCATGTTAGCCCGAGTTTCTAGACATTTACAGTTCGTGTGAAATTATGGTCAAATGGGAACTGTCTACTGGATGCGAATTCAAATCCAATGTTCTATGCAAAACCATGGCTTCAAAATCCATTCACTCTGATATTAAATATAGTTTAAAAAACACTTAATCGCATAAGGCAGCTCGGGCTCTAATCGATGGGCCTGAGGAAAGCACGAGTGAACAAAGCCCAAGCATGCCTTCCACGATTAATTTTTTTTCAGATGATCTAATGATAACATCCTCTGAACCTTTAAAAAATGTTGTGATTAGACCATTTTTAAAAATTATTTCCGGACATGAATTTTAACACTGAAATTCTGGACATATGATAACCCTAGTGTATTCTTGATGACAGCTTAATTCATCGGTAGCGCTTGCTAACCGACTTTCACCAGATTATAAACATTGCACAAAACTTCCCACGTTTTACTGCATCTGCAACACATACATCCTGCTTAACGGTTAAATCCCGGATGATTATAATGACATGACAACACGGGATATAACATCACAATAGCAGGTCAACTTGTTAAAGATTGTATTTTTACTGTCATGTAATGTGCGGAAATTCTGGAACACTGGACTCCGTCGAGGTCTTGTGGAACACCTGTGTTCCGTGGATTACCAGACTCCCATTGCTGAAGAATGAGATGGTTACATAACAGTTGTGATAAATTTCCAGTAATAGCAGTTGGTCTTGGTGACAGTACCGAAAAAATAATACAGTTACACGAAAAAGATGAGGTGGAATGACAGAGAGAAACTTGCGCAGATAAACACGACGTTGTTCCAAGCCGCTTCGACCTTTACTTCATTCGTATACAGTTAGTACGCTTGGACCAATGTTGCTTTCGTGAGTTTCTTGCTGACATTTCGTCATGTTCTTATTGCATAACTGTATGCTTTTTCATTCCCATCACCCAGTGTAGCTCCTTCTACTGAAAATGTATCCCTGCTGTTACATAACAGTCCAATTCATTCAATAAGATTGTCTTTCGTCGCTTCAACTTAACTAGCATAGCCTTGTCAAGCATACCCATTCAAAACTAGTGTCTCATAGTTTATTGCTAATCCCCTTTGATTATTTCTGGTTGTGCCACTGGGTTTGTGTGTTTATTTTAAAATTATTGTTTTTGGTATGCACTGCACAACACAAGCTTTTTTGTGTGTTGCACAATAACATGAATGTTTCTTGAACAGGCAAAGTGCTGAAACTAAAACTAATTTCAACAAGCATCGCGGCACAAATGCTTAAATATTTTGTGATTATTTGATGGGTTGTGTGCTATAAACCTTGTTTTCTGTTAAACTTTACATCTTTGGTTGTTTCTTAGTAGCTGTTCTTCATGAATTAATTTATACATGTGTATTGTTTTCTCTTCATTTCATGCACTGAACACGATATTTAAATATTCAGTGCATGAAGAAGTTGGGACTGCAATGTTTCAGGCTATTGACACCCTGCCTTTGTTAAAGCTACAGAGTGGGCATGGTGTCACATATACAGTATATGATGCACTACAAACAGGGATGTGCACTAAGAATAACACCTACATTTATGTGGTGTGAACAGGCAGTAGCAGAGTGAGCATGGTGTGTTAACTTCTTTATTGCTTGCTGCCACAGTGCGCAGTTTTGTACACTTGCTACTCACACCCTCTGAACACTACAGAATTGTGCTGTGACCAGTACGTGAAGACAATGCCAGATATGCAAACTCAGCAAATGAAACCTGAAATGGTGTAAGTTCGTTGTGAAAAGGAGGGGATGTTGTTACGACTGCTTGGTCAGCGCAGTGTTGCATGCGCCATGCACCACAAACAAGATGTGTGCTGATAAAGCAACTCCATGTCAGTGGCATAAACAAACAGCAATAGAGAGAACATATCATGTGACCTCCATTGTTGCTTGCTGCCACAGTGTGAAGCTTCATGTGCTTACCGCTTGGGCCCTCCAATCACAACACCTCTGATGCAGGATAAGCAGTGTGCTTCAGTATTGCAGAAATATTGTTAGTTTTTTCATAGGTGCATTTTCTGAAGTCTTAGCAGTAGTTTTTATATGTTAGCTGTTGGAAAATTTGTTCTGCATGTTAGCTGTTAAGAATAAAACTTATTTAGCTCTTACGTTATAGGATGAATACCAATAAATCTGTGATGTGTGGTATAGCTTACATTGCTATAAGCATGAAGCAAAAGTAGTTTTTTTCTTGAAAACAGAGTTGTCAATTTTAATGTTATGCATTGTTGATTTTTTCTGAATACTGATGAACATATAGCAAGCACAACATGTCTATGTCATCTTTTCCTGGTCCCATCTCCTCCTTGAAATGCAACCAAAAAAACTTACTCTAACACACAAAACTAAAATAATACTATTGATGAATTTTATATGTTTTGTATGTTTCACAGATGTGAATCAGTGCAAAAGCATTTTAGTATAAATTTGTAAATAAGTATACAAATAACAAATATCAGTGGCAGTACCATTCTTTCAAGGTAATCATTCATTGCAGCATGTAAAGGAGTTGTTTAATTACTTCACAAACTATTTTGTAGATGAAAAGCTTCCTAAGGCAAAATATGAACGGCTTATAACCACGCATTGAGAAATGCAAATGAATTACACTGGGTTGCAAAAAAATATTTTTTGAAAATTGTCCAAGATTTTTCAACTGATTTTAGAGACTTGTGGGTCACTGAATCCAAAAATAATATCCATTTCTCTGTATAAAGTCACATTTTTTAGCTTTAAAATTTTGGAAAAATGAGAAATTATGCTGATTTCCATCAAATTTTCATGATGTAACAGCATGATATCACTGATTTTTCTTGACCAAACATGTTTTTTATAGAACACAAAATATTGTAACGCAATTCATTGAATTTATTGTTTTAGAGCATGATGTAAATACATAATATAGTTTTGTAATTACTTCAACAGTGCAAAAATTCATGGCAGGAACTTTCATTTCTTCGAATCTCTGGAATATTGAATGTCAGTTACGTCTCTCTTCAGAGTTCAGCAATAGTCAGCCATCATGACTGCATCCCATCGTCCTTGATACCTGGTTTCCATCTCCTTCATGTGTTGATGAAACCTTTCACCTTGCTCGTCACTCGTTGCACCCAGATTTTCAGGAAAACGGTTTGTGTGGGAGAATAAGAAATGCATTTTAATGCTCATGTTGCAGCCAAGTTTTTTGAAGCATGTAATCATGTTGGTGACAACTTCTTCAGAGTTACTGGCTTTGTAGTTGCCTAGAAAATTCTTCATAACTAGGACAAAAGCCTTCCATGCTTCCAATTCCAATGTATTCATCGACTGTTCAATCTTGGATAAGTTGATGGATTTGAGGACCATCGAATCTTCCAGCTTTCAATTTCTCCATAGAAAGTCCAGGGAATACTTGACACAAATATCTGAAACAGCTACCTTCAAAGTCTAAGGCTTTAGTATACTGTTTCATCAAATCAAGATTGATATGCAGTGGTGGGTAAAGTATTTTCTCTCGGTCCACTAGAGGCTTGTTAATGATGTTTGTTGCTCTAGATGCTTCTAGATCATTCCTTGCTGGCCAGTCTCCCTTTGTGTAATGCTGAGCTCGATCCCTGCTGCCCCACATGCAGAGAAAGCATGGATACTTTGTAAACCCAGCTGTTGTCCCAACAAAAAGTTCACTATTTTTAGGTCAACACAAATTAACCATCCATGTTGATCATAGGAAATGTTTTCCAGCACATATTTTATTGCTTCATACTTTTCTTTCAATGTTGTTGCATGAGCAATTGGTACAGAAGCATACTTGTTACCATTATGCAGTAAACACATTTCAGGGATCTCTTACTGCTGTCAATGAATAGTTTCCAATCTTCAGGACAGTACATGGGATTTCCAAACTTATGAAGAAGCTGTGCTACATCTGTGCAATATACCAGATCCTTTTCTTCAGTGAAATATGGGAGGTAGTCATGATGTTGATTGCGATAGAAGGTTACCCTAACGTCATCAGAGAGTAAGTTTTTCTCTTTCAACCAAGATGCTAACAGTTCTGAGCATGTCTTTGTTAGGCGAAGATCTTGAACAAAGTTATTCAGTTCTTTCTGGGAAAATGGTCATGGAGCAACATTGCCACAATCAAACATGACATCATTTTCAGATTTTTCCATGCTAGATGACTCATCTTCACTAATGTCTGGAAGTTCTGAAAAAACAGGCACAGGAATTTCATCCAAAAAAACTGGATAGCGGGCTGATTCCAAATCAGGGTACCTATGGCTGGAGCGTTATTTTCTGTTGATTCCTGTGACGTCAATGGTACAAAAGTAGCAGTCAGAGTCATGATTTCTGGGCTCCCTCCAAACCATAAGAATTCCTAAGTTCAAGCATTGATTCTTGCCCTTTGTCCATTGTTGTAGGTATTCAGTGCATGATTTGCAAACCATGTGAGGTGCCCATGTTTTGTTCTGATCACCTAACTTCATGCCAAAATATGCATCCTATGCCTGTTTTATAAAACATGTCACTGAATTCCTTTGAGGTAGAAGGGTGTATTCTCCACAGATGTCGCAAAATATATCAAGCTTATTTTTACACAATTTTCTTGCTGATGCCATTTTATCTACNTGAAAAAATATACATTTGACTGTATTATGTGACAAGTAATATCAAAATGTAGCAAATGTTATGAAAAGTATATAACAATCTGACNGTATATAACAGTGAGACAACATAAGATATGGAAGAGGTATTATAATATGTATTAAATGTCATTACGGATATGCAAACGTAATGTAGTAATAGCTAAAAATA
>JGI24021J15306_10010981_pt1 | contig 11271 bp, 10 predicted proteins | sample Ectturendosymbi1_FD_15306 | JGI IMG/M metagenome (IMG submission 15306)
TTTGCTCTAATGTTCGCTAATGGCTGGTTTACTGCATGCGATGGCTTTTATGGTGCTTCTGCTTATTGGCTGAGTCATATGAAACAATAAACCATTATTATTCATTATTATAACAGAGTTAGAGTTGATTTTATTGGCAAAATTATCAGACAATTTTATACAATATAAACTTAAATCGCTAGGGTACTGAAAAAAACTGTTAGCCAGGTTGTGTCATCGCGCACCCTACGACTATTTCATAAATTTCTATCATGGTTTTAAGTCGATAGCCGAATTATTTGGGGAATTTAGATTCGTGATAGGGTTTTATTTTTAATAGGGTTGTAGTCTGAATCAACACAGTCGCGCAGAAACAAACTAAGAATTTTGGCGCCGATTAACCATGCATATAATTGCAATTGTTTTCAAAATGTTAAACACGCAACTGAAAACGCACCACTGGAAGCTGATTCAACGTAAACACTTATCAGCGTGTCCTCTCAATTTTCGATTTCAAAACAATAAAGTGTAGTGGATTACTCACGTATCAAGCTAGCATTTTGCTTTCCACTGACATGCTCAGTCACTGCGTTTCACTACAAACTGTTTTGAATGACAGAAATTTGAGCTATGCACGTAAAGCCAAAAGCATCAGTTCCCCCAGCGTAGGATTATGTTTTCAAGATACATGAATGATCCCTAAAAATATGATCTAATGAGCAGTTAGAAAAAGCGGCAAATTATAGCGCATATGCACGTGGAAGAATAGGCACACACCACAATGTGATGGAAAGTGTAACGTCGTTTGCTGTTGACTACAGTTATGATTGAAGCTGCACTGATGAGCACGGGCGCTAGTAAACCTTTTGTCCCAGGGAAAAGACGCGCATTGAATTCAGCGACAGCGTTTGAGGGAGCATTGAGCGCCGTTACGATTAGTCATGCTACGTCAACTTGGGTGGTCGTTGCACATATCTAACAAGCTGCAAAATGTGGTTGTTACTTGAGCGGGTAAATTAAACGTTTTTATCAAGAAAATACCACAAAATAACCTCCATAAGTTATTCAATCTCTTGGCTATGTTTAATCTTGATCACATGAAACATCGCAACAGGTAACCCTTCAACGAATGAAAAACTACAAATGTAGTCCGGATTTTGCGCAATCATTACTTTCCGACCAATAGAGCTGGAGAGCTATTCAAACCCTCCAAGGAATCAAAACGTCTCCTAGCTTCTGCTTGCAGTAGGCCTACATAATTCCAGGCACTTTGGGCTTTGAAAATTTTTTGGTGTGACGTCACAACAGGGAGAGGTCAAGGGATTTTAGATGACGTCATCAGCCCACGAGTAAAAAAATCAATTGGCAATTTACTTGTTTTTTCTTTCAAACTAGGCCAGGATTTGCATCTTTGGAGCGTATGATTGGTCATTTAACGATAGTAGTTGGCAAGTCATGGCCAACAATGCTCTGTGGGATTACTGGCACGGAAGGGGGCTGCATCATTTCTCAGGGTCTTTGGTTGAATATCAACCGCGATGTTTACATCCAGAGTGAAGATGTTGATCTTGAAAGTTATCGCTTCTAAAGCTTTAAACTAACTTGTTCAGTATTTTGATGTCGAAATGTATTTGTAAACCACTGCTGCACCAGTGTGTGGAGCAGGAATGTTGGAAAATATTGCTTCGTTGGTGATCGGATCGCGATAGTCGGCGTACTTCATTTCCTCTGCGACAATGAAACCGTGGTTCATTGTGATTTTCTTCGAGTAGTAAGAAGTAGAGACGCCAACCAACATATCGAACTTCATACGGGGTACTTCATTTTCAATCCTGTTAGAGCAAATAACTTGCATGAACGCACGTAACGTACAATCATATATCTTGCGGTAATTTTTAAAAGTGCGGACCAGAATTGCGGAGTCGGAGTCGCAAGTAGTCGGAGGTTTTTGGGCGGAGTCGGATTCCGAATAACACTGGAAGTCGGAGTAGGATTTTTTTATCCGTCTCCGGAAGTCTAATTGAATCATTTTTTACATCACGCTCCTAAGTTGGGAATTCCTGTTGAAGTGGTGCAATTTCTTTGGAAACTTTTATTGCAACAGAGAATTCTTGTTGTGCACCACAATTTCCATTGATTGCTAGTTGCTACAAAATCAGTTAACTTCAGCTTAAAGACCCAGCACCATACGAAGAACAGTTCGCGTTGCCTAGTGTTTACACACTTGCTTGTAATTACAACCGCTTTACGCGTCATTGTTCAATCAATCGACATTGCCCAGATGGTTCTCTGAGTGATAGTGGATAGCCATGAAAGAGCAGGCATATTGCATACTCAAGCGAACATCCGTCGCGCAGTTGTATTCGCTTGTGTATGTGCTTTTGCAAACCACCAAGTATATTTCCGGGGCGTAGAACTTACAGAAACCGTTGTGACACGAATTTTTCATGTGGCTGCTTAAAAGGGTGATGTTTGGCCGGGCGCGGCTGATGCACGAGCCAGTGCGGTAGTTATGTGTTTGTGAGACGAATACGTCAGTGCTACAGATGGTTCCGAACGGTTGATTACTTTGAAGTTTAAGTGTAACGTTGGAAAGTTTATCGCCGGGTGTGACAGACTGATACAGTTTAATTTTTAAACATTACACAGCTTGTATGTCCTGAAACAAAGCGATACTGTAGCTGACTTAGCAAAAAGTAAAATTTAATTAGATTTATTAAGTTAAGGTTGCAATTGCAAATGGTGGCAGACTGTCAAATAGAACCGATTAGTGAAAGTTTGAAACTTTAGTAGCTTAACACCGAGATTTGAAACTCGAGTAGTTTTATTGGGTTTACGCCATTTGCTTTACTAACTACAAATTTACTGTGAGCAAAGATTTTTTATTGTTTTTTGAACGTTTTGAGATAAACACCTAATATTGCATTTATTTAAGTTTTTACATATTTACAGAAATGAAAATTTTCGAAGCAAAACTATTTTTTACTTTTTTTTGTAAAACGTGGTGCACCCATAACATGGCTTCAGAACATAAATCTTCAGCATATGATTATTATACATTAACCAGTGATTTGAAATATTAAGTATGCCAATGCACAATAAGCGAAGACGATGAAGAAAGAATGTGTGATGAAAAAATTAGTGCTTCCGTTGGTACTGCTCCTAAAGCCCATCCTTCTGTACACGTACTTCTAACTTAGAAGACATTTGGCCCGTCTTCATCCTGAGATTTTGAAATTGGTGCAACTTCGTCTGGAACACTAACCGCATCAAATACTAAAACTTTGAGTCCGGAAGGAAGCCTGCTACAGCAACTCCAACACAGTTTTTTTCTAGTGATAAAGTGACTATAATAATGACTCCAGGTGCATCATTGTTGACATGACTGTTTTCAATGGCATTTCTTTGAGATTCTTTTTCTAACCTGGCGTTTTAGCACTGATTGGCGAATTGGCACGAAAGCTAGGAGTGTCTCTAAACTGAGATACATAAAGAAACTATTACTTCTTCTTCCTCTTCATCTTTTGAGTAAGCTCTTCTAACCACTGCTTGGCCGCACTAAGTCTCGGGGCAGGCGTTGAGCAGCCATTCGATTGTCTCATCGTTCAGAACCGCCAGGCTGTGCAATCCATGGGGAGGTTGATGGGTTGGACATTGGAGGACAACATGGTCGACGGTGTGTTCTTCTGCACCACGCTCACAGGCCGCAGAAGAGGCCATACCTCCTTTGCACAAGCAGGAGTGGAAACTTGCGATACCTGTGCGGAAACGGTTAAGCCGGACCCAAGCTGTTCTTGAGAGGGCCATTCCGGGTGTTGGGTGCCGGTGTCGGAGATGAAAATGGGGGGGCCTGTGGGGTTGTCCACCCACTCCACATTCCAATGGTGATCCGCCTAGTGTGCCGCACGTATGTTGTTGTTGTCAGATGAACTGATGAGTTGTCGTGCGGCGGGTATAAACAAGTTCTCGATTTGGGCGCCATGCATTTGCACTCGATGGATGGGTGAGCGCTGAGTGGAGCAGGCGTCCTGGCTTCATGGCACAGCGTGCTGGAGACAGTGTGGCTCCACTGCGACGATGTTCAGCAGGTCGGATGCCTGCGAAGATAGGAAGGTTGTCCACTGGTGTAGGACTCAGGCATCCAGTCAGAATTCGCAAGGCGTCATTGATGGCAGGATCGATAAGGGGGTATGAGCACTGTGGCACCAGACATGAGCGCAGTATTCTGTTGTTGAATGTACCAGGGCTAGGGTGGCGGTTCGCAGTGTTGTTGCTCCAGCACCCCAGCCTGGAGACAGCAAGCCGCCTCAAGAGCGTGACGCATGATGTCAGCCTCTTGTGAAGTGAATGAAGATGTCTGCGATACGTGAGCGGCCTGTCCAAGGTTACTCCGAGGTATTTGGGCTTGGAGCAGAAGGGTAGAGTTTCTTTGTTGAAGTTGACTTTCAGCTCACGTTCGGCTGCCTTGTTGCGAAGATGGAAAGCTGCCGCCACCGTTTTTGTAGTGCCGAACTTTAGCTTCCAAGTCTGGAGATATTCACATACGGATGCCATGTCCTTGCTCAGCACTCCTTCCACTGCCGCGCCGTCATCGTGCATACGATGAAACCGCAAGATCATTTTCTTCTAACCAGTCGCACAGAGCCGGTAGGGGTAAAGCAAGATCTGCATTTGCTCCTGGCATCCGGAAAGAGTCACAACGTCCACTTATGATATTTGCCACTGCCTTCCAATCTACATCAGCATGCATGATTGCTAGATCGTCAGCATATGCATACTTTCTGGAGACGGTGGTTGGCAGGTCAGAGATGTAGAGGTTGAAGAGAAGGGGCGCCAGGACAGATTCCTGTGGGACGCCGGTCTTGAGGCGTCATAACTTGCTCCTTTTGCCGTTTCCGGCGGTAATGGTAAGAGCCTTCTTTCTCTGCTGTAAACTGCACATCGGCAACATCGTATAACTGTGATGCAACAATAACGTTCTTCTTAATTGCACAACAATGAACAAGCGACACAACTATCAGTATCTCTTTTTCGGCTATTAACTGNACTCAATCTCCTGTACAACTAACGTCCTACTTGGAAAACGGTGATCTAAAAAGTTTCATAATGACGCATCTGCATACTGAGTAAGAAATCATTTCCCCTAAAAAAAACGAGGAACCCTTAAACCTCACGTTACCCCACTACATTTTTTGCGGAACACTAGGGTTCCACGGAACCCTGTTGAAGAATACTGAGCTAGATTATATTTATCCACACACACAGAAATCCATTTCGACGAGCACAAATTCAACAACACATTTATTACATTTGCACAGAAATGTTTTTTAGACCCAGCAATGCGCTTTTACTCGCAGGTGCAAAACTTAAGAGTACTTACAAAAGCTTAGAGCTCACCACAGCCGCACGTTTCCCCGCAGTCATCCACCATACTCCTACTAAGTTCTATAGTTCTATAACAGAGGTGGCCAAACCTGTTCTATGTATGAGCCGCATATCATAAAACCCAAGTTACAAGAGCCGCAACATAAAAATCTGAAAACACGAATTTATTTGCAATCTACGCTTCTGTGACATCATAATTTTTTTTGAATTCTTTTTGGAACGACAAAGTAATACTATACGGTACGCTAGGTACCACAAAACCATTTTACAATATTTCTACACTTTGCAATAGAAATGAAAAATAAAAAACAAATATATAACTTTTCGGAAAGCTCAAAGAGCCGCATGTGAAGGTTCGAAGAGCCGCAGTTTGGCCACCCCTGTTCTATAATGACATATAAGGACTACAACCAAACGTGAACAACGACGGAACACTCGATCAATCAACCGTATAGTGAATCAGTAAAATTTGACATCAAGTGAGTTGATAAGCGTGTTGAGAACCGTGTTGCGGCTTCATGTAAAAAAAATCCTATTGATACAACATCCTTGATGCACGATTGCTTATTGTTTGGCTAAGATAGCAATCGCTTAAATACACATGCCATAGTTTAAATTACTAAAAATAAAAAATGCCCTTCAACTTCGAGCAGTGTCCCGACATTAAAACTACTTACTTCAGCACAGCCTTTGTAGGTTTATAGCCTACAGCAGCATAGCCCATAGTGTTGCCCCCATAAAAGTGCCACCAGGGGCGGACCGCCACCACCCCCGCCCCCCTTAGCTACGCCACTATTTGAGAGCTGACCCTGCGTGGAGTTTAACCTCCGAGGAGATGGAATCCAGTCCTGGAGATTTTCCTGGCTTCAGGCGTCTGAGGGCAGCAACAAGCTCCTCTGACCTAAAGGGTTCAGAGCAGGGGTAGATCCAGGAGGGGGGCGATTGGCGCGATTGCCCCCCCTAAAACCTATGAAAGTAACTTTTTTCACCATAATTTTGTACAATTCGGAAAACAAAATTCGCGGTTTAAGGCCATTCTGTCGTCCATTCTTTAGTCACAGCAGTGTTGTGAAATATAATTTATATTATTTACAGTAGTGAACCCGTAATGAGACTTGACTACCAAATATTACTGAAACCGCCCCTCCTAACTTTACTGGCTGGATCCGCCCTGGTTCAGAGATACTGTGACCCTCAGGTGTTGGAATCTTCCATAGGTCGGACAGCTGCTTGTTGACGAGCCTGGTGGACTCGCGGCCCCAGTCCTGTGTGCCCCGTTCTTCACGAGTTGCGAGGCGATGGAACTTGCCGAGACGGGGCATATGCGAGAGGAGCGTCCAGACCTGCCAGTGAGTTTGTTGATGGTTCTCCACCCCTTGCGGCTAGAGTGTGAGAAGTCGATGGAATTAACAGCTTCCTCCCATCGCTCCTGCTTCTTCTGTTCTAGCCGAGAAAGTAGGGACGAATCGGCTCTATCAGAGTCAGTCCCCACTGGAGCTCGCATGAAGGAGCGATAGAGGGCCTCGCACTCTTTGTCTCAGCATGGCACATAGTTCTTCCGACGGCCACATGGGATACGTTGTTTGGCCGCGGATAGCAGGCTCTCGCAAAAATCTTGGTATGCCCTCTGAATATTTGCTGTGTCCGGAGGTGGCAATCTATCAACGGATTAACCTGTGAGAAAGCAAAAGCGCTTCCAACCAGCCTTGCGAAAGTTCCAACGCTTCACCGGATCGCTGTGGGCTGGAACCTTGAATCTTGATGGCGTGATGAGAGAGGACCGATGTTGTGAGCGCGGGAACTTTCCTAGAACACGTGTGTTCGGCAGTTGGCTGTCCTGGCCGAAACTCGCGAAGGCCAGGTCCGGGTTGGTACCGACGTTCCATCGGTGAAAGGAGAAACTGGATGCTTCCTTTGCATCATGCAGTATATCAGTCCAAGGTTGTTGGATGTTGCCCAAGAGTCCAAGCTCTCACCGTCAGGAAATGTTTTGTTGTAACCCCAGATGACATGTTGGCAGTTGAAGTCACCAACACATAGACTGGTGTATGGGAACAGGGATAGCCGTTGGTGTGAATCGCGAGTGGAGGTTTGTAGACGTTAATGATCTTATATTCTGCAACGTCTAAGCACAACCACTCAGTTTCTGATCGCTCTCGAAACTGATCAACCAGTGACCATTCCAACCGATCGTGAACAAACGTGGCAAGGCCGTGATTCCTGCTCAGGACTGACCCAGCTGTGAGAAGTTGGGAATCACTAGCTTGTCCGCAATTGTGCCGTGGTTCTCCTGTAGGACGATGATGAATGCCTTGTTCTTATACGCGAGCTGCTCAATAATGGTGATGTTGTTTTCAGTGAACCCCTCGGTGTTCAGCTGGACTATGCTGGGTCGTGGGTCATCTTCGGCACCACTTCTACTGCCGCGCCCTGATAAGGGCGTATTCTGACCCAGCCCAATCTGAACACATCCAGCCGGGGCAGCCGTGGTTGCTCTCGCAACGACAGATTTAGAAAGCATTTCAGGAAATGCCGCAACTTGGAGGGCCACTTGAAGGCATCTGCTATCCTCCTTTAATACTTGACAAATATGAAAGCCAAAAGAACCGCTGAAGGGCAAGCTAAGCAACAGATTTGTTTTCTTGAAAATGGATGCATGCACACGCCACCATGTGTCAATTACTTTGCCAATAATGTCAGGTACGTAGATGAAGAAAAAAATCCACGTAAACCTTAGGTATATAAGAGACACTCAAGCCCAATATTCCAGCAAATTCTTGACACAATTGGCAAAAGATGTGTTGCAAGACTATGGCCTTCATAAAGACTGTGTATTATGCACTGTCACAGATAATGCGTTCAATATGGTGAGTGTGGTGAAACAACTCAATGAACGACCAAGAAAAGGGTCAAGTACTATGGAAGAAAGTCCAGCAGAAATTCGAGAACAAGCTGAGGCTCGTCCCAGCCACCAATTAATTGTATCTGATGACTGGACTGACTTGACTATAACTAATTTTTATGATTAGTAAATATTATATCAGGTTTTTTTTTTAAGGTAAATGTTAGGAACCCGGTTTGGATTTGTAGGGACCCGATTTGTCTGATTCTAGGGACCCGATTTTCTCTGATTTTAGGGACCCGATGATAATTTTCTCTGATTCTAGTGACCCGATTTGAAATTCTAGGGCCCCAATCGGGTCCCTAAAACGCCCTAAAAAAACCCCTGATTATATAAATAAATTGACACGCAAACTTCATTAACGTTATGCAACGGAGTCAGAGTCGGGAGTCGGAAATATTGGAAAGGGTGGAGTCGGAGTCGGAAAAATTTGGAAGGTAGGAGTCGGATATTTTATATCTACCTGGTGCAGACGTCCTAATACGCGAAGTTACTTCATCTTACATTGGTGATTGATTGAAAGAATTATACACACTCGAAAAACAATGATGCCTTTGAAACCAGGAGGACTTTAAAATTTGACTTTATTCGTTGCCTGTTACGAAGCGGCTTACGAGGCAGATATTCAGTAGCTTGATGATTGCTTGCAATCGCCACAGGACATACTATTCTGAAAGGGGTAAAAAGTAGCATTTTTTGTGTAGTTTTTCCAGGGATATCTTGGAGTTTCTAGATATCCCTGAGTTTTTCAAAGCATGTTTTGCGTTCGTCAGCCCACTTTGTGAACGAGCAAACACTATTTATTTGTATAAAAAAAACTGAAATGCATGTTACACACGGTACTTTCATTTGCTGAAGTTGAAAGCAAACCAGCAAACACGCAGTAAATTTTAAGCTTGCGAATTAAAGGCAAGCTTTTGAGAAGATATATAGTGTAGTTTCTTACCATACGTGAATCCGATCGGCAAGCCCAAGCGTTTGATACTGCGGGTCCACTAATAACACCTCTAACATCATGACTTTTTTTGCTCCAAACGTTTTGGCAACCTCCGCAGCTTTGTTGTCAAAAATTTCATCAAACTAAAATGAAACAACCAGCAAGGAAAACAATGTTCATTTTATTGTAGATTGTAAGTTGCAAACACCACCAGTTTTTAGAGCAAAACAAACATGTTGAATGCAAATGTCTCACAATGAACGTCACCGAAAACGTGACCTAATCTCAAATTAGGTTGCAATTCCATATTTTTTAAAATATAAAATGTAGTACATGTAGATTTACCTATTGGAAACAATATTCCTAACACACTTAATTTAAGATATTTCCGCTTGGAATGCCAATGTTAGGTTTCCCAAATTTAGTTGCATGCCAATCAAAATGTAGCATGTTGCTTGTGACAATTAGTGGCTGTAGCATCTATGAGCGAGTTTACGGTGCATCAATCGAGAATCAGTGGATAAAACATCAAACAACTTTTTAAGAGTAATTAGCTGTTTATCCTGACAAAACCATAACATTGAACTCTTGAATCAAATTTATTATCATACAATATCACCAGGGCCGTAGCCAGCTCAAAATTGTTTTGGGGGCCGAATCTTTTCACTTTAAGCGAGCAGCAGTCTTTTGTTTTGAACACCGCCTCTCATAGCACAAAATGACAAGTTATGCTAGAATTTTGGGGAGGCCATGGCACTTTTGGCCCCCTAGCTACCACTCAACACTAGCTTCGATCCTGATTGTAAATTAAAAAATCCCACTACTTGAAAAACAGTTGTGAAAAATCGCTGACAACGCAAATACTTCGTTACATTTTTTCACGATTTTTTGCAATAATTCCTGGGCCTTACATTGTGCGCTTGCGTGTGCTGACAGCATCAAACTATTTAATTAAATAAACAATGCTTTTATAGATGAATTTAAAGCAGGGAAAGGGTTTCATTAACAGGTAATTCACAGCAGTACATATTGTTGGCCTTGCGTTGTTTCGTTTAATAAGTGTGGGAGCAGGTAAAGTTTCGGGGGTGCTAAGTTTTTTTTCCCAAATTTCACCAAAATTGCCTGCAAACATATTGTGCGTTAAACTTTCCCCTAAAGATTTTTTGTAGCAGTTGGTTACTCATTATAAATTCTCACAAACACTACATCTAGAATATGAAGACCTTCCTTTCCCTTGGTGGTCAAAAACAATTTGTTTTGGAGAAAAAATCTAAGTCAGATTTTTACATTCTTTTAGTCAGTCAGACTCATTGATCACTCAATAGGAAACAAAGGTGTGAAAACTTCTGAACTTCTGTGCCTTAATGTTCAGGGATTTTTCCAGAATTTTCAACAAATCAAAACTTTTGGAGTGCGCCCCTTGCACCCCCAGCTCCTAAACCTCTGTTTCTTTTCTAAATGCCAAAATGTTCAACCCACAGGTTACAGAAAACATTTTGAAACGTTTTAAGATTTAAACGCTTTAACAACGTTTAAAAAACGTTGTCAGTTAGTTAGTACGAAAATTTTCCCAATAGCATCTAAAAATTAACGCAAAGTGAACATCTTTGATGGATACACCATAAAAAACGTAAATGTCAAATTTGTATGTCAAATCAAAAATTGGCCCAACACAAAGATCAGTTGCACATTTCATGTGAGTGAAATCAGTATATTTACAATGGATCGTAAACTACATATACATCTCCGTAGCAATGTTGAATATTTCCAGACCATATTTGAGCTGAATGTTGATGCTGTCATTTTTTTATGTACCTGTAAAGTGTAAATGAAGCATTTTTAAGGGAAATTGTCATATATTGGAAAATTTGATGGGGTATGTTATTTGCTATTGTTACTGCAATGACTGAACTGAATGAAAACTATGATATTGAGCATTGTGCCCAATCCTAACATTGATAAGAAGCGATTACGCTCTAGAATCCCAGCCGCTGGTGCTTTCCACTGAAGTTGACATCAATTAAAAAACTTTGAGAGACAAGGAATGACTTACGAATTGTTGCTTGAA
>JGI24021J15306_10010982_pt1 | contig 11270 bp, 9 predicted proteins | sample Ectturendosymbi1_FD_15306 | JGI IMG/M metagenome (IMG submission 15306)
CTGGTGCTTATGCGAGGCCTGGCACCGATTGCTTCAGTGTTGTTTTGCTTGCGACTTCCCGAAGCAGGAATCTTTTCGGCACTCAGAGAGCCCGGGGCTTGGGGGAGAAAAACTGGGGGAGGAAGACCCAAATTTCTATGTGGCTTCCACGCGAAACTATGGGCGACAGTAACAGGTAGACCAGCGGGTTGCACATAACGTAGGCCGGTGGAAGAGGCAACGCTTTGCGAACATAACACGAGAATAAGCGTTTGTGTGAAAGGAAACAACGAAACTGTTTTCACGAAAAAAACTAAGAGAAGCTTTTGCGAAGAAAAAGTTGCAAGACAACAAATGCGACTTCTGAAGGAACACAATGAAAGTTCGGAATGCGCCGGGGGGCAGAAGAGGCGCAAATCACTCGAAATTACCCCTGAAGTTGGTGCTGTTTAGTTTGTTGCTAAAGGTCAAGCAACTTTCGTTTGGAGAATTCCTAATTGCGGAGAACGCATAAAGATACAAGCAGCAGCCAGCAAATCCAAGACAAAGAGCAAAACGACTGCTTAAACTGCATTCGAGCAAAGATCGACGACCCACCGTGATTTTTAGGTTTGTCAATAACTTCTCCGTTCTTCTTCTTGGGCTTCGTCAACTGGTTGACCTTCGGATTGGGTTCGTACTGACGCAAGCGCTGCAGCAGCTCGCTGCGCTCCGATTGCAAAGCGCGACTCAGTCGCTCCAGGCGCGCGAGCTTCGCTTCCAGCTGCAGAGTCTGCAAACGATACGAAAGCAATGTATTGTACGTGGGCGAGGTGGTAGTTTCGGAGCAAAACCACGCAACGACCCGATTTGAGTTTATTAACGTTTGTGTGACATTGTTACAGTGACGAGCGACCGGAACACAGTTTTGCTAGGAGGGAAAATTTGCCAAAAATATTTCGAACCTTGTACAGGAACCCAGGGGTGGTGGACCACCCTGGGGCTTCTTTTCTTGTTGATTTGATATACTTAGAAAAAATGTGAGAAACCTGTGTTTCCATGACTTTTCCTGATTTTCAGAGATGCATGGAATGATGCCAGAGCTTTTTACAAAGATGTCCCTGAAAGCCTGTATATAGAAAATCGTGGCGCTCCACCGTCTTGGGTTATCTGATGCGTAGCAAATTTTGTGCAACCCACTACCTTAACATTTCAATGTGATTTTAAGCGCAAAACGTTTTGTGGCAGATACCACATCTGAAATCTTGTATGTGAAGAGTAGACCTGCACCATGACTTGATATGAAGAATAAATGGATCTACAACGCATACGGCGTTTTCTACGCACAAATAAAATTTCCCTCCGAAAAAAAAACAGTTATTTGGGGGAACAGCGCATAAAATTTGTATGTTTCGCTGCGCAGGTGCGATTCCGTTGTGGGAGTGGTTAACAATGGACGTCGAGAAGTCAAAAATAGTTGAACCGGAAGAACAGAACTTCACATGTCCCAGGATGCCGTAATCAAATTTTGGTTTGCATTGATTGATTACACCCTTCGTTTCCCGGCTCGTATTGTATTTGAAGGTTCCCTGAGCAGAGTGGTTTTATAGGAAGATCTGTGGGTTCAGTCGAAAGCAGAAAGGAAACATCTCCCATGCCACATGTTCGCCGCTGCCGACGTGCGACGAAGCAATTTTACGCATTCCGGCGCGACTCACGTATTCCATTGTTTCGGTGGCCGCTCGCGTCGCGTCCTCCCACTTCTTCGTCAGCTTCGCGCGCTCCTTCTCGGCCTGTTTCAGCTTCTTCCCCATCTTGTCGATCTCGGCACGATACGTTGTGAAGATTTCGTTGCTCTTCTCCAGGGTCGACTTGAAATCTTCGAACTTTTCCGAATAGTACTGGAGCTGCACAGAGAAGAGTACGATGCGGTGGAAATAGGAGCGAGAGACGGACCTGTACATGGCGCCTTTTACACTTGCTATACTTTATTAAACATATCTATGTATTTTCACGAAGCAAGCAGCAAGAGCCAGTGTTTCGCTTCAGTTTCAGCAACAAGAGCCGGTGTTTTCGCTTCAATTTTCTTCCCTACGGTGTGAATTTAATTAAAACTTGTTACCAAAAAGAAAGAAGGCCACTATTGCCACTTAAGCCCAACGTTTGCTTCGTCTTGCGTAGGCATTAACCTACAATACTCTACATGCACGCATACTTGTGCTAATTGCTCAACCATCACAAACCGACCTGGGCCCGAAGCTCCTTCTCTTGCTCGAGCTTCTCTTCGTACTGCTTGTTCCGGATCATCATCTGTTCCAGAAGCTTCTTCTTGTCATCCTGGTCCGACTCCCGCTGAGCCTCGTGCTCCAAGAGCGCCTTCTCGAACTGAGCTGTCAGCAGCTTTTCTTGCATGTCGTACTGCTTCACCAGGTTCTCCATTGCCTGTACAGACCAGTTCAAGCGATTATTATGTTGTAGTGTCTTGCTTGTGGACTTGTAAATAATAGCTTTAAGTTTTAAATTCTTCAGTTTTTTTTACTAAACCACGTCAAGTTTGCATTCCCAGCAGTTAAATATTCGCATGTGAAATTGTGGGACTCTTAAGAGGCGACCAACTGTTTCTGTTTGCAGGTCGTGTGAGAAGATTAACTCACTTCACTCCACGCGAATCGAGTTACAGGCAAAAGAAGGTAACGGGGTCGCACCAAGACACAAGTGATTTTTTCACATTGCGGCGTTAACATTTCCAGGCGGACTGCGGCGCAAAATGCTAATTTTTACACAAGTTAGATTACACCATCAGGAGCTCTCAACCTTTTTCAATGATGTACTCCTTGGGCAATATCTTGTCTATCTAGTACCCCTTGACTGTACACATGAGCGCAATAAATGCAAATGTACCTATAATACGTTAAAATTTCATTGGCAGTTTCGTTCACGCCCTTGGAGCATCTTTGTGTACCCCAAGGGGCACGCGTACCCCCGTTTGAGATCTACTGTTTTATACGATTACTCAATAAAAAAGCATCTCACGCTTTCGTTTCGCAGTCGACAAGTATTTAGTGAGTAGCCAGAGAAACGCACAATACAACCAACTCACCGCTTCACGAGCCTGATACTTCTTGACGATGTCGTTCAATTTCCCGCCCATTTTGTCGTTTTCCGATTGCAGCTTGCTACTGCCCTCCACCGCCGACTTCATCTGGTTCTCAATGTGGTTTATGGTCGCCTGCGGAAGAACAGCACAGGTGTCCGCGTACTGGTTAAAGCAATAAACACCGTGCAAAGCGAAGTGAAGGAAAAAGAGTCCAGGAGTCTAAATAAAAAAAGCTCTTGCAGCTGTGAAGGACTTGGATATTTCATCACCACGCTTCAACGCCACTTCTTTCAAGAGCCACGTAGAGCCGGAACACATCAAGCAGCACACTTGCGCTGTTAACACGTTAGCACATCAAGCTGCACGCTTTGCGACCTAACCAGCGGTTTTGACTTGCAGTTTTCAGCATGCTTTTGTCAACTGCTCTCCACTGATGCGTGGATAAAAGTGCGACATTTGAAACTTCGAAGCGACGACGGACCACAATCCTTTGCACACAGCATTAGTAACCACACTCCACAAAGTTGATCTATTTGCAATTTTTAGTTCACGTAACACTGCGCATCATCAGTCCTGAAGTCTTATCTCCTCTGCTCTCTAGCGCCACTGAGTCACTTGCTGCGAGGTTGAATACGTCAGACGTGGAGGTACATGCGTGTGATGAGCATTGGACAATAAATTTTCTGGTTAATTAGCCAACGACGGTCAATCTTTCAATCTACAGCAATGACCCCAACCAAGGGGGCTCACACCTCCTGGGGGTGCAAGACATCATTTCGGGGGGTGCGACGTGTGTCCGTCTTAATGACAGGAAGTTGGTCTGTTTGTTACTCTCTTGGGGATTTTTCCTTTGCAATGGATTATAGTCAGCATTTTGATTTTATTTTTTGGTACCTTTGTACCGCGGGCCAACCTTATTGACATTCCCAATTACTATACAGCGCCCGGCGAACTTTTGTGAATCGCTTTGACGTAAATATCGGATAAAAACATCAAATTGTCTTAAAAATTCGTTAAATGAGATTTACCGATTCGTTAAATGAGATTTACCGATTATGACAAACTAGCAAGGCGATCCTAAATCAGTCGGAGTCAGGACAATCACACAGACTCCAGCTTCGACTCCACTGACCGCAAAATTCCTTCCACACCTGAACATGAGCTTGCAACTATGTTCGTTCCATTAAGCTTCTCAATCAAACCATTGCGCAGGAACATGCATCAGGTCCTCACCTGGAACTTGTCGGCCATTTCCTGCCGGAGATTTACTTCTTCCAGAGACTTCTTCGCCTGTTCTTCCTGAAACAGAAACGACATTGCACGTAGCGTTTAAACCTTTATATTTCCTTTTGCATACGCTATCGGCACCATTTAACTGGCCGAATACAGGATCGATTGTAATAGTGTCTGATCCGAAGCGCTCTTTCACACCACGAAAAATTTTCACAGCAATGAATATTTCAAAGGTGCTAGCAATAAATGCGAGCAACCAACTGCACTCGGCGGAACTCGGTCAATACGACCTTCGAAATCAATGCAAGCGTGACGTGAAAGGTTAACAATCTCACTTGTAACATATTTTGAAAATATACTGTTCGAATAACGACAGACACAGGAACCAACTATAAAGTAGCTGCCGCTGACAGCGAGCGGAAGAAAATCACCTGTAACGCTTTATTTCTCTTTTGCAGTTCGCGAGCGAGACTCTCGATCTTACCCTTGGCCAGCACAGTGCGGTTGTGGTCGCTCTGGAGCTGATCTTTTTCCTTCAGGCATTGCGCCTGCACAACAACAACAACAACAACACAGTTAACAACACCGACTGTGAGAGAGGGGAACAGCACAGCGTAAAATCAACTTTGAGTGTATTGCGGTGAGAGAATTTCACGCTGCAACGTCACGTGACGGTTGCGTAAGCGAAAAATGGTTATGAAGCAAGCCACAACAAAAAAAACGTTTTCGGGGAAAAATTGGCACGGTTGACCACCGTGACGCACAACGATCTCAAAGCTTATACCAAAGTACTACCGCATTTACTTCGATTCTTGAGCACACTGTTGCATATAAGATAGGGGGTTATGCAATGGCTCCACTCCCTTCCCGGACTGAGTAGACCAACACATTATTTCAGGATCAAAGAAATTCGCGCATAACAGGGAACTCCAACGCGCTTTGCAATGCGGTGGTGAGCAAGGACAAACGCCCAGGTCAAAGAAAATGTCAATTTCGTCTGATATGCTATTGTCATCACGGAAATAGTAACACTAGAAAAACTGCTTTCACAGTTCCTTCAAACATTTTCAGTTGCTTCTTTTTTATCCAATTACAACGTATTTACCATTTAACTGACAAACTTAAGACATAGTAAAAAGTACTTGTTCAAACTTTTCGTTCGAAAATCTGTCACGAAACATTTCAACAACCCAATGTCTTTCCAACCATTCATACTTACATGTTATGTGAAAGTTGGAAATAAAGCCTTCAGATAAAAGCATACAAGGTAGCCATTAGAGCCATCACAAGCCACTCGTTTGTGTGGAATGCTCATAAAAACTTTGGCGATGCACAGCAAGATATTTCGCTGCTCAGAAAATTTCTGGCGCCTGGTCAATGTGCAGCTATTAATCGCTCGTGAATCATAGTTTCCACGCTATGTGAAAACGAGGTGATTTATACAAGGTAAGAAAATTGCGTGAAACATTTCCTGCAGGCATAGTGTGGGTGAAATCGGTTCGGCCGCGCTGCGGGGTGCTTGGCAAGGCATCGTTTGCTTAAAGCAGCAGATTATTCCAATAACCAGGGCTCCCATACCATACCGTCTTTCTTTGCAAGATTTATCCTTATTTTACTGTGCTTGTATCTAACAAAAGTCCTTATTGTGTCTTAGGTCCTTATATTTTATTATTTTCTGTAGCGTAAGAATTTTCAGTAGGCTGTATCTGATAGATAGAAATACACACCATTTCCATCTCATCGTGAACATCTTGTAATCAAGTTTTTGAGACCTCATAAAAGTAGCGTGATCCAACAGCACAAAGACGTACGCATTATCAAGGGTTGTTGGCGCTGTATGCTGGTTAGGACTCTTACAAAGGCTAATTTTGCAGTGAAGGTTTAGCACTTAATTTATTCAAAACATAAGCGAGCGGAAAAACGTTCTCCGAGTACAGGAAGGAAATCGAAAATAAGACATTGCTGAAGCAAATTTTCTTGGAGATAAGTATGCAAATATATGATCTGTCTGACGTTATGGTCGTGCAAACAAAAACAGTTTCTCGGAAAAGCAGGAAAACCGAACCCGTCCTTACTTTGGGTTCTAGATCGCCGATTATAACTATGGCCTACACCAGCCACCAATCAATTTCGTCGCAAGCCCATTCGTACGAAAACAATCCGGTTGAGATCAAGAACGTGCTGAAACAACACGGTGGCTGCCAAGTTTTTTCAGCGATTGTCAAACTACTCAATTTACCTGCTTCTTTTGGCTCAGACGCAACTGCTTCTGCGTTTGCTTCTGCTTTTCAAGGAGGTCGGCGTACTTTTTGCAAAGTGCCGCTATTTTCTCTTCTGGACTTTGCAAAGAATTCAAAGCTTGCATCATCAAACTAAGATCTTTTCCTGTCGATTGGAAACAAGAAATAACATTGCAAATATACAATCACCAGTGCAACCCACTTGCTAATCGACCTGGCTGCTGTTTCACCAAAACCATATATTTAGGAGTAGCATTTCTTTGGCATGCGCACGGTACAACCGAATAATAACGTCCAGTCGACTGGCCTTGCGCACATAATTGCGACAAGTGGAATTTAAATCCGGCCTTTTAAAACCTCAACCCAACGACTTTCCTCGCGAGCCGAACAGCGAAACGGTCGTGTAATTCCAACCGAATGTCATTAAATCCACAAAGGCCGTTTGTGGGCCAAACAGACTTGCCTGGACGACGCGCTCAGCAAATCACTGAGCGTGACGACACTTTCACAATAAATAGATCCAACAATAGGCCTTCCTTTAACTTGCTACCTAACACGGCTAAAGGTCACAGCCAGCGCGCACGTGTCTTTGCCAACAAAATCAGAATACATTGATAATTTCAGAACCAACGACTGCTGGCAGCAGCAGTTAAGTAACGAAAGCAGTATCAAGGACCTTCCCAAAATTCTGCCGCTTTCCTCAAATCGCGCTATGCCGAAACAACGCCGCTGCGTGTGACCCGCGGATTTTACGACTGTTTACCAAAAATAAATTGCAGGTGGCTTTTGCAGCGGTTCCCATAATAAACACGTTTTGCTCGCAACAACATAGTGTAACCGGGAAAAAATTTTTTATTCCAGCGGGTACTTCATTAGCAGCATCTTTTAGAGAAATTATTTCTTAGTAAATTGTTTCTTGAAGGACGATGCCGAACGAGTGGTGCAGATAACAACGAAGTCGTCATGAAATGCAACAAAACCAAACATAGTATCTTGAAAATTTCGGAATGAGTTTTGTTCAATTTCAACAGCAATCGATGTCAAGGGAAAAGCATTGGAAAAGTCCGCTTCATAATAAAAATGGATTTTTTATTTTTTCACACAGTAAAGCGCGATCCAATTCAAGGGAAATTAGCAGATTTTACCTCGCTACGTTGGTGGCAAAAGCACAAGATTAGCCAAAGACAAAACAACATCGCTTCAAAAACAGAAAAAACTGTTCCAACACTTGACTTCAAAACTACTTCGTTTGTGGAGTAGCTTGACTTCAAAACTACTTTGTTCGAGGGAGCACTGTGGCATTTCAGGTAATGTGAGCTAAGACAGTGAAGAAAAACACTACGACAAACACCTCACCTACTGGAGCAGGGATGATCTGTGTCTTGGTAAAACGTGATATTTGTTTGAAAACGGAGAATCAACACAAACATGTGATCTCGTGGCGATGCAACGGTCGCAGTTGAAAAGTATGGCGTTACGGGTGAAGTGGGTGTGTCGTCGCAGTTCGCGCTTCAGTTACGCAGTGCTCCTTCCGGAATGTCAGGAGTGGTCGCCGGAGCCCATCCCCGCTTGCTTGTGCCATGGACCACGCGTCCACTTTCGTAGTGACGTAGTGAATGCTGCACTGGTGACGTGTCATTGGCAGCACCGCGACCGCTCCTTGAACCCATGCATTAACGCCGAATATAAGGCTGCACAGGCCGTAAGCACCGTTTTTCAAGTCTTCGGTATGATTCAACTGAGAATCGAACTCAGCCTGCCAGCCTTGTGGCGCATGCTTAACCCCCTGTACCAATTTCCCGGCGCCACATGCGATTAGCAACGAAAATTGCACAGCCAGCTGTACATTGTAACATCCAGATATTTGGAGATGGTCTTTGATGATGAGAGCTACCCGCGTTGAAACAACCATTTTATCGATACATTGCGGCACTAACAACAACTAGCAGGGTATGATGGAAGGCAATAGTGCATTTGCACCAACACATCACTATTTCAACCATTTTCTTCCACAGACAACGAATATGACAATTTGTGTTTAACTGACTTTGAGATGGTCAGTGTGTTCCAGCGAATCATGAAAACCTTTTTGCATAAGTGACAAGATCTTTCGGTGGTTCTATAGTGACGATTAGGTGCAGGATTATGTAACTTTGGGTTGCTTTCTCAAGTTGTAGACATTTGCCTCGCAGTGCGAATTGCCAGTTTCCAGCACATCACATTATTTATCACCACAAGGCCCTCCGACCACCGAACTCTCTTGATGACTTGGTGCCTCCCGGTCCAGAGGGCGTTTGTTGGTTGGACCGACCTGTGGGAATCGCTTGAGGGTCGCTGCTCAAACGCACGGAGAAGATCATGCAACAACCGCTTCCTGGAAAGGTATGGCGCGCAACTTGTCAGGCTGTCGACAATTTTGAACTTAACAGCACTCATGTCTGCAAGTAGCGTTGCCAACGAAAGTATGTACGCCTAAAAGTGACACTCCTCCCATCCTTAGCTGGAATCCCATGCTTCAGCTGTTGACGAAGGTGCGTCTCTGACTTTGGCCCCCTCTCCTATCAACGAAGCCTCCAGCAGCGCAACAGCTCATGAACCTGAGGAGGAAGTCATCGTCGGAGTCGATGGACTTCCAGAAAGTGTGACAGGCTAATTTTTATATCAAGTATGACACTGACCAGTTTTGCGAAACGCCTGTGCCGCAGAATGCTGCTAATAAAAATATCCTATCAACGAAGCTCCGATCAGCGAAGCCACCTTTTGAAGCCAAATTAATCTGTCAAATATTTCAAAGCCACCTTTCGAAGCAACTCAAATAAATCGCACCGGAACGCTCTGTAGCACCAGGGGTCTGGGACGGACAGCAAAACTTAAGATTGAACTGGAATTGTATTTCAAAGCCACCTTTTCCGCTCCTATCAACGAAGCCACCAGCAGCGCAACAACTCATGACCCTGAAGAGGAAGTCATCGTCGAAGTCGATGGACTTCCAGAACGAAACCATTACAGCTTCAAGCTCCATGTTAGATCGTTGTTTGCGGTTGTCTTCCATTTTCGTTTCTAACAGCGTATAGACTGCGTGCTAGGTCATCAAACTAATTAATTGAACTGATTGTTAGTGAATTTCAGGATGTTTTCTGTACACGAGACGGTTAAATGAGTAAAGGTTCGAAAACTAATAATTAACAACAATGAGCTGGACGGCAAATGTCCAACGAAGATGGCCAGATCCTGGGCCGGGTTACGTTACGGTCAACTGGACCAAGCAGTAGCAAAATGAACACTGGCAAGATACGGCCGACCTGATTAATTTTACGATGCTCGAGCGAACTCTGCTGTCGATGTGATGGTGATACCTGCAGCTGATAAGCAGTATAACGGTAAAATTGTCCCGACCTTCGTCTGGTTCCATTTGAAAAGGGGTGCGAATTTTTAATCATTAGTTTTCGATTTGAAAAATATTTGATAAATGGGGTGCGTGTTCAAAGCGTACTCCACGTTCACAGACGCTAGCGCAGTGTTTGCTCTGATTAGGAGCAAACAAACGTTTGTTTTGAGACCGCGTTGCGCCTGCCTGATGTTTTCTACGAGACTGTGCCAAGTTTTAGTAAGCATTGGTACAAGTGGTATGCAAACACTTTATATTTTCTTATTACTTTGAACACATTGTTGGGTAATCTTTACCTAACTTTTGACATAAAACATCTTACAATCACACAACAGATAAACAAGAAGCGTTTTGTCTTATGAAGCGAGTATTTTACTAGGATTTTTCAACTTGGAGATTAGCTTATCAAAGGCAAGGCGTGCTTCTTTGAATTGCTCAAATATATACAGTTATATCTGCTAAAACGTCGCTACTTTTTGGCGATCTCTCATGAACGGCACTACATGCGCAATGATCTCGAATGCGCGTGTCTCTAATAACGGAAATCTTTTGCAATGGAGATCATTAGTTGCATAAGAATATGGCGGCAGTACAAGCGATTTTGGTTTATTGGCATATCCATGATAGACCAAACCGTTGAGAAAAGTATGTGCACGGATGCTAATATATTTACGATCTGTTTCAACGCACAGACGCGGAAAGCTTTTACAAACCGCACAAGAAAGACATTGTCGGCATGCGAATCTCTCTTAGTAACGTTTGTTCATATATATTAATTGCGATTAGCCTGCAGAAAAATTAGACAGAGACGCATATAAAGGCAAGGTGATATGCACGCATGAGTACTGCAAACACAGCACACTAACCTAAAGCTACCCTGGGCTTTGGGTGGACTCCACTCTCACCAGCAAAGTCGTCAGGAACAGGTGATGGGCTGCCAGATGAAGAACCGTCTCGAGGCGTACTTGATGCTGAGCTGCCACAGCCCTCTGTACCTACACAGAGATAGACGTCAATTGATAAGTTATTGAGCACAAGCGCAGCAAATTCCACAAATTTTGTCATGAAAAAACTTTAATCGTGATATTCTGCAGGTTTGATGGCACTTTACAGCTCTAATGCAAGACTTACCTTTCTGTATGCTTGGCTGGTTTCAATGATTTTATGATTTTAACAAGTGCTGAGCACACATGAAAGTATTTTAGCATGGTCGCTGTTATGTACTACCCCTGACTTCAGCAAGTACAGGGTGACCCAAAAAGATATGTACCCATGAAAATTTCAATTGTGACTTTGATTAAAAAGCTATTTATTTCAAATCACAACCACACATTATTCAGTTTATGGAAGACCA
>JGI24021J15306_10010983_pt1 | contig 11270 bp, 6 predicted proteins | sample Ectturendosymbi1_FD_15306 | JGI IMG/M metagenome (IMG submission 15306)
CGGACCCTTTCCTGAAAAAACATGGCTTGGCAATGACACACCGAACATTGGGGGGGGGGCAAAATCAATTTTTTGATTTTGTTAAAGGGTAAATGAGACAAAAAAGGTTTAAGAACCACTGGCTTGGGCGCTGGCAGTAATTAAGTAAATCCTTTCGCCGAGCCTTGCAAAGTGCTAACCACTTTTAAGCAATAAATTCCCTGCAGACGAAGCAATGTTGCCTGAACATCGTCATTCGTTGTCGGTAATTGTGCAGTTGGCGCATAATATTTACGCACCTCTGCGGCGGTGCTTTTGCCTCATTCTATCGCACATACCAAAGTAACATTGCTTGATCTCGAACTTTTTGATGATATATCTGGTACCATAGCGCATGAATACCACCAACGAATAGAAAATAATTCGTTACATCACAATGCGGCTGTATGATATCATAAGTGATATTATTAACGCATCTGCATTAACTGCTGTAGCAAATGTACGTTACAATAGCAGTGCTCGATAGCAGGGTTGCCAGATGGTCATTTCATGGCCAATTTCAAAAAATTTGGCCATTTTTGAAGTGCGCTGGCTATGAAAAAACGCATCTGGTCATTTTGTACAATTTGGCCACTTTTTTGGCCATTTTTTCGGTTTGTCACCGTAAAATTAAATTTTCATTAAATATTTTGTCTTTTTGTATTTTTTGGACGGTCTTCATCTTTATGTCACTGTTAGTGTTACAGTAGCACCATGGTCATGGTACTTCAACCTTGCATTGCTTTGAAGAGTGTAGTAATGATTTAGCCCTTGCAGTCAGTAGATTTTGTGCAGGTGTTTCATTCAATGATAACCGTATGGTTACCATTGGTAGCTGCTGCACCGCACTGTATCGGAAGACTGCTGAACTCATGTGACTGATAGTGTTATAGTAGAAGTATTTTACGTTTTTGGTAAGATTTTAATTTTAGAAATTTCTCACCACTTTTACAGTAACGCTCTGCAGTACTTCAACCTTGTAATGTTTGAAGTGTGTACTGTAGTGATACTTAGACCTTGCAATCTGTAGATTTTGTGCAAGTGTTTCAGTCGGAACTGCCATATGTCAGTGTTTGCTCTCAAGTGCTCCTAGCCTTTCATTCGTTCTGATATGTGAGCTTAATGATGGTTTTGAGCATGTGATTAACTGATTATAATCATCAACTTAATGCGGTTCATGACTTTAATCTTCTGTTTATATATTTGGAGCACAAGATCAAGAGAATTCTAGTATTGCCTTTGAATTGAAAAATTAATTTCAAACTGTTTAACCAAGAAATGGGTCAGAATTGAAGCATGTATCTACAATAGTGTTTGATATATGGTTCTAAGTTTCATTAAGTTAAATAAAGACAAGTTGTAACACATAATTTTAAGGTCATGGCAGAAATTGCTGTTTTCGGGTTAAAATTTGATTCTTTGGCAAAACCATTTTTTTTCGGCAAAAATATGCCTCCTAACATGTTGAGACCCCTATGAATATAGAAATTACCATAGTTGAAACGTTTTGTTATTTTGGCCATAACTTTTTCAAAAACCATTCATTTTGTCCATTACTTATCAGGATTTTGGCCATAAGAAACATAAATATTTGGCAACCCTGCTTGATAGTCACCATTACGCGATACAACCCTGCTTATATTTGTGCAATTATTACGAAAATGTGTGAACTGTCAGCACGCGTACATCTAGTGCAGCCATGTCCAACCCAAATGGCCTACTGGGCCAAAAATTATGTCACTGTCTTAACCAGGGCCGCACATTGAATGGCTTACTTTGATCTTAGCAAACTAAATTTAGCTTATACTAATGTAATGAAAGCCTTCAGATCCAAAATGCAGTGGTGCAGACGTGATACAGTGGCACTGAAGACCACCTGCATCAAAAATGCCAAATTTACGATTATCAAAAAGGACAGGTTGTCAGTATTTGGGATACTTTCACTGCAGCGAAAACCTCAACTGGGCCGCACGAAACCTTTGACTGGGCCGCGGGTTGGACATAGCTGATCTAGTGACTTGACGAAGTGAAGTGTCGCCCGGTGTCAGGTGAAATTTTTGACTTGTGAAATTTCTGACTTCACGCCATGAGCGCATGCACAGGGTAATGTTGTACATATCCAATACGTTAAGAAAAGTGATGATTAGGGCTTAGGGTTTGTTGTTTAGGTAAGTGTGTCGAATTAGGGTTTGGGTTAGGTTCAGAATAAGAAAAAGAATTGAGGTCTAACCGTCCAAGACTAAGTCCAATGGTTTTCAGTGGTTATATTCATTCCCGTACTTAAGCTTGTTGTGGGTATCTGACATCTTACCAAAAAGCTTTAATTTGCACAACACACATCAAAAAAGTAATCGCCAAACTTTATCCCTTTACTCTGAGAAGCAAAATAAGTGACAAACAATCAATAGGTCAGAAATTTCGCAGATATCAGAAATTTCACTTGACACCGGTGCCTATGGCACAAGCAAGGCGAAATGGGCGCCGCAGACCACTCACGACACTCCGAAAGCAGTTCAGAAATCAAGTACGAACGAAACTGAACTGAACAGCTAAACGCTTGGGCAAATTTTTATTAAAAATACCATTTGGGCAATTTCGTATTTGTCAAGATCTTAGAGGTAACACTGGTTGTAGCTACTGTACCTTCGCTGAAGTTGGAGAAAGCGAACATCAATTTTGGGCTTGATTGCAGAAAATTTAGCGAAAACAACTTTCATGCTACCGGGCTCCAGTAGCTACTAGGTAAGTAGGTGCCAGGTCAAGGTACGATGTAGGGCGATATAGGAGGGCACCGAAAGTTTGTCGAACTGGGAGGTCAGCCCCTACACAAGGAAGGAGACAGGAGGAAAGCACTACTTACAGGGTAATTTTCCTCTTCAGCTTTCCTAGAAAGTGCATGCCAAATGCATTGAAAGAAAGATCGTACGATATAATAAACCTCATGTAGAAGGATAGCTAGTGCGACTTTCGTTCTGGCCGTAGCACCACAGTCCAAATTTTCACTCTTCAAGAAATTTCGTGAAATTTGGAAGTGTGCCCCAGATGCTCATGTTTGCTTTCTCTACCTTGAAAATACTAGCGACTGGGTCCTCCGAGAAAAAGCTTTGGGAGTTCTGTGGGAGGACAGGTAGACGGTTACTTATTACTGGCCGTCAATCAAATCACTATTCCTTCTTAAAAGTTTGTGTCCGTGTTTGTAGCATTAAGTCAAACCGTTCACCTCGAATATTGGACTCATACAATGGTGTGCGTTGTCACAACTCCCTGTCATAGCCTTTACGAATTAGATTGAGCAGTGGTTTTCAACCTTTTTGTAGCGTGAGCCATTAAAGCAGCCAGGTACGGATTTAGGAAGAGCGGTGCGCTAGTCCCATGGGCGTTATTTGGTGGGGGGCACGGGGGATGTGTCCACTTTTTCAGACGGTGGAGATATAATATGCCATATTCCCCCACTTTTTCTCTTTTGGTTTTTGTGTTTGGAGAGATTTCAAAAGTAAAATGACGCTTGTCACGTTTTGTGTGAAGAGTTTTTCATGTTAGATGGTAGGTCACGCGTAATCAAGTTGATATTGAAACAGAGTTTAGCGTGGTATCACTGATTCTGTTAGTTTATACGTTTTAGCTTCGATGAAATGATTTTCAGCATTTTTTAAGTTTCTGGAGACCGCGAAAGATGGTTAACCGCTTCTGTTCGACTCTTACCCTGTGTGGTGTACTGTTAGAAAGGTTATTTTCTTGAGACAGTGAGAGTTTTACTGTACGGCTGCACATGTGAGAAACCACAGTACAGCCACGATTTGTTTCGTCGAGAAATGCAACTGGTTTTCTGTTACATTTGTAACAGAAATGTAACCTGGTCACGTATTCAGAAACAGACAGCGTAAAATTTAATGATGCTAATGTATATATTTTAGAAAGTTACACTTTCAGGCAAACCTCTGTTTTCCGCATTGCACAAAATCATGGTGAATAAAGTTCCTTTCGTAGGTTTTCTGGGGGGCGATCGCTCCCCCTTGGATCCTCCATGGTCGCGACAGTGGTGACCAACAAATCCAAAAGATATTTTTTCCGTGACTCTTACACTTTGCAACTTTGTGCTTGTGCTGAATTCATTAGTTCGTAAGTCATCATCTGATTTACTAGAGTTTAACCAAACCCATAATGCAGCAATGTTTTCATCCAAGTGCGAAACATTTGCTTTACATGTACGTGACACCTAGTGTTGCTGGACATGCTTTTCGTGTTAATGCAGGTGAAACTTAGTACTTTTTTTCCAATTCACCGTTGTGCATTTTGATTTCTGTTTAATCTCAAATATATTTTCGTGTCGCTATGCAAGCAGAACTCTTAGAATGAAACTTTTGACATTAATTTCATCTATTCAAATCTGATGTTAAACCTGAAAATTCTGATTGTGAAAAGACTGAGCTAAGTGGCATCATTGACAGAAGTCACAAGACAACAGTCACCAGACGATTAGGTATGCATAAATTACATTGTAGGTTAGATATGTACCTGGGTATGTATGCAGGGGCCGACAAGGGGAGATTGACAGGATGCATCCTCCACCCACCAACGCTAAAAATAGATTGAAATAATTTTGTGAAGCAGGTTGTGCTAATTTTAGCCGAAACTTTTTTTGCCCCTGGTAAGAGGATATAAATAGAGATTTTGGTAGGGGTGGGGCTGCATGCATGATGCCCGGCAGCATTAAAAAGATTTGTAGCTTTTTCAAAAAACGGAAATGTGCAAGAAAAATATTTACCGTCTTTGTAACGTGAAGCAACTTGAACAAGACATTAAATCGCGCTGTAACCCACACTTATAAAATGCATGAAAATTTATGTGCTCTCCTACAAGAGTGATATGCACGTGCGACCAATTGCGATTCAGCATTTTGTGCACTCCAACTGACAACTCTAATTAAACCCAATTGATGTATTCTCTATATTGCTGTGCTTGTTTGTATCCAAATACGATATTAATGCAAGCAGGCTGAACTACAGTATCGTATCCAACAACAAATTTAAATATATTAATTTGTAAATCATCTGCTAGGATAAAGAAAGGCGTGATTAGTGTTGCTTTCAAAACACCTCTAGAAACAAGATTGGGAATCTGTATTTACAAACCTTCACCTCTGCAACGACCCGATGACTATATTGGTTTCGCAATAAGCTGTCCGCCACATTTTACAACAAAATTGCGCCTATGGTTAGACCACCTTAGTTTTGAGAGCCAGACGCACGTGTGACATATATGGTCGCTTGTTCTGTCTAGTTGGAAATAACCAAACGTAGATCCGTTTTGCCTACTAAGGCCCACATATATCAGAAACAGTGTAACTGAAAAATCGTTTACTACTCTACTAGAGACCACTGTGCTGCAGTGACCAGGGGTCTAGTTTTACACGTTTCTATTTTCGTTTGTTTCAAAATACATTGTGAAGTTATGCCTCTGCACATTTTCGCAAAATTTAAGTTAGTAATGACTAGTCACAGGAAAGAATTGCGCGGGGCCCCAAAAGCGCGGGGCCCTAGGCCATGGCCTATGTTTAAATCCGTCACTGATAGCAACCCACTATGACCCAACGCCTCCACCATCCCCAAGGTTGAAATCTACTGAGATAGATAGGGAGCAACAGCCGAATGAAAAACAGTGGCAGTGCTGGAACGTACACGATCAACCTTTTGTTTTTTACAGGGGCGTACCGAATACAGATAGCGCCAGGGGCAAGAAACAAGTTGGTGCCCCCGCGTTCAAACTAAGGATCTTTCGGAAGAAAATGTACTGTACTGAAGAAAGTACTTGTGACACTGTTGGGACTTTTGGCGTACCATCGTAATTATTCGGCGCCCCCATAGTGATCCGGCGCCCGGGGATTGTGCCCCTCTTGTCCCCTTTCGTTACGCCCCTGTTTTTACGGGCCTTTTGGTGCTGCTTGCATCTTTTGAACAGATNTTTTTAAATACATTTGACCGGCTTGTAGGTGCGTGCAATCAAGCAGGATGACAAATTAAGAATACGTCTCTCGGAAAAACCAAGTCAGTGTACGAAGCTACTGCACAGTGGAAGCGGCAATACACTGCAGCAGGTTGAGGCGTTCAAGTACTTTGCCATGGCATTCACCAATGACGGAAAGCAGATCAAGGCGTTTAATAGACGGGGTGATAAAGCAAACGCAGTATTTGATGAAGTTCATCGTTCTTTGCTCACAAAATTTGCTTTCAAGAAACATTGAGCTTTTACTTTTTTAATCGAAGTTTGTTCCGATGCTCATGTCTGGTCATTAATCTTGGGTCATTATCGAACACGTGCCGTCTCAAGCACAAGCGGTAGTGAAGATATTGTTACAGAGTTCAAGGCGGCGTGAAGCGCACCCTTTCACCAGTGTGAAATTCGTAATGCCCTAAAATTCAAGCCTCTTTTCCTCTAAATAGAAAAATCCCAGCTATGATGGTTCGTCCACCTACCTAGAATTTCCCAAACACGATTAGCAAGACAAGTCCTTTTGCTACACACAAAGAAAAGCAACCGAGTAGCCGACCATGTGCCGTGATGGAACCTCCGGCCTGGCTTGGACTTGCCTTGATGTAAAACGTGCAGACCTATCAGAGTTTGCTGAAAATCGTGAAGCATTAGGAGAATTTCTTGAGGTATCGCCCGTGCGACCATCCAAAGATGAAAAGTGGGCGTCAAAACTGTTCAACACACGTGGTTTCTAGACATGCATTCAGAAAAAAGCGCCTCAGCAAAACTGCACGGGAAGTTATTACGTGTCAAAAATTTTTTCATACATAAATAAAACTTGCTAATCAGCAAACCTTTAATAAAGCGTCTTGCATGATTCACTGCACAGTGCCTTCCTTGCTTTGTTCACCTGCAGTTGCATGGAACAACCAATCACTAAATAACAGATATTTACTGCAAGCCCGAGCTAAAGTCACAGCTAACGCTTCCTTCAACAATGTGGCTTGTTTCATTTCTATTGTGTATAGCCACCTTACGTAAATGCAGTACAATATGAGTTTGTAATAAATGCTTTGAAATGTAAAAAACAGACTTACTGGTGATTCCTATCACAACTGCTTTTGGAAATTTTTCAGGGATTCTCATATCAACTTGAAAAGTCGGGAAGGCGCTTGCACCTCCAAACGAAAAAAGAATGGTTGCAAAAGCATCGAAGAAGTTTCCAAATGTTGGGTTTCTGTGTGACACATGTTGTGCAGGCTCCTAGTAACAAACATCCAACTGTAATATTTAAACAGGCGTCAACAGTTGTATACACTTCTGACATCTATTCAGATTTATGATATTCAAAAAATGTAGCTAAAATAAGCAGTTATAAATCATCACGATATATATTTGCACCTTAGACAAGGTAACACATATCAAGGAAGCCGCGACCATTGATGTTGTAGCAGCAATTATGCCTGACATCCAAAAGTCCTTTGGTGTGCCCAACCAGGTCCCAGGTGTCAAGACAGCGGCACAGATAAGAATCCAATAACAAGCGTTCAATTTCACATGCCCAAGGTTATCCAATAAATTTGACATATTTTGCGATATTAGTAGCAATGAAACTGTGCCTGAAATTGAAAGAAGCAACGATGTAACGGGAACCATACATTGATGTTGCAATTTTCAAGTTGAAACCCAGTATAAATGCACTTTCAGATGCTTTGCTGAAATGCACGATCGTGCATTATTTACATGGTATTTTGTAATTTCTATTGGCTTACATTTATGGGCAGTTTTGTGAAATTACTCTAAAGAGTTTTGGAAGTTTAAGTCAACTCTTTCTAACAGTTATGCAAGAAACATGATAATATGGCCTATGATAACTGAATTGCAGCAAAATGAAGAGTTCCAACTGGTTTCCGGAAAGTACACTATAGGAGCTATCATTAAAGAAATTGAAAGTGCAATTTAAAAACTTCGAAAAAGATTTTACAAAAAGCTTTTGGTTGTTTTTCCCTGAAATTTTGAATCACTGCTGCTGGCATAAAATGATATTAGTTGGCAGAAGCACTTGTGAGCAGTGGTGTAAAAGCTGAGAGTGCCCTTGCATCCCCAAACTTTTGATTTATCAAAATTTTGGGCAAAATATAACAAAAATTGGCAAAGAAGTTTTGAGTTTAGGAAGCACGTTCAATAAATATAAAATCCAACTGTTTCTAGTAACCTGGTATTTTAGTTTGTGAGAGCTAACCAGTAACTGACTCTCTTGAAAGTTTAGGTGAAAAAACGTATTTCATTTATGAGCTTTATTAATTGTACACTGAGAAAAACAAGTGTGCTGCAAGCGCCTACTTCATATTAGTAGAGTCCATGCCAGGCAGAAATTGTAACCACAGTACAGCTTGTTGCATATTGCCTATATGTGCAGTTGAACAGATAATGTTGTGACACTCATGGCATAGTCATAAAATATAAATAATATAATACATGCCACATATAAGCCTATCACATATATGCTTCCAGAGAAGGAAGCAGTTTTAGGTCTACCTCAGCTAGGTGTGAGTTTCCTTGCTGACGGTAACAGCTGACATGAGAATGGGACGCCAAACTTCAGAACTGTCAGGCAAATGCTCAAGAGTACTGAGCCATCTGGCTTTTGACAATGTTCTTGCACAGCCTAGCGTACTTTCTGTTCAGTTAGATTATTAAGAACCAAATTTCAAGTGCCAAATTTGCTATTTTCAAGTCTTTGGCAACTTGATGGAGGAAAATAAAGTGTATTAACAGCAACAGAAAATTTGTAGGGAGAAAGGTTTTCGCATGAAAGTTTTTTCTGGAAAATTTAGGAAATTTGGGCAAAATATCTTTTGCACCCCCAAACAATTGCCAGCTCCTACACCTACGTCATATGAATAATGTTTCGTGTACGCTATAACGTCATAAGTTATTTTTACTTGCGCCAAAAAGCGTTGTGATGACACAGAAACGGGTCACATATCTTCCCCACTTCCCTGCAGCCCGGAAGCCGATTTCAGGATAGGGATCTTGAACCGCTGTTCTTGTGTATTCTGGATAACGCTTGCGAAGCACCGTCCAGCATATACCCAGGACACTTCCAGTGTATGATGAAAGGAGGCCACATATAATTAAAAGTGGAATACCTGCAAAACAATATGTATGGAGAAATGTTCCATATCATGATTTCCGAATATTATATGAGTCACTGGTATTTTCTTCTTACCGTGGTTGTGGGAGCTGATAACTATTTTTGATGATTGTTTTTTGAAGGAAACCAAGAGTAGATTTAATTTTCCCATTTGTGTCGTGTTACTGATAGCAGTCGTTTTCACACAATGTGTACAACACCATGTGTCCTGTGTTAGGAAACAAATTGTGCAGTGATCTTTACCTGGTTTAAGGTAGTTGTGCAGTAACAATGGACTGGTCTAAAAATGCTTGGCTTTCAACCAACTTGAGTTTCACTGAACTGAGCAGGTTTCCACTGCTCAGTTAAGTTTCCGAGTGGGTAAATATTTCTGGTGTACAATGGTCAGTCTAACTAAAGCAGGCCTGGCCAAACCGCGGCTTGCAAGCCGCTTGCGTTTTTTTACCCGGTATCATGCGGCTCTTACGTAAATACCGTATTTCTTCGTGTATAAGTAACAAAAAGACTTACGCACGGATTGCGTAGTGTGACGGCGCATCGCGTCTCATGCTTTAAAAGTGCGCAATCGGGAAGTGCTTCAAAAAGGCAGCTACGCACAAGCAACAACAGAGTGAACCTCGTCGAGCGGGAATCTCTATTGTTGCTTGCCCGTTGCACTAGCGGAGTTGGCGTTCTTTCCTTTGCGTTCGAATCTCCCATAAGAAGCCTCAACTCAAGTGGAAACGTGCTTGGTGACTTGTGCAGTACATACACATGAGAGCACATTCACGCTACACACATGCACATGCGCTAGGGCGGGTAGATGTCATCGCAGAAAAGGCAATTTTGCAAATTGTTGTTTACAACGTAAATAATTATCCAATGGAGAGGTGATGCAACTGGAATGACTGGTGCACTCAGCTGAAAAAATTGGATATTTTACTTTTTTGTAAAATTTTTCAAGGTTTATGTCGCGCTATTCCTCAGTAGTGAAGAGCCGAGGGGGCGTGTGCACCCCCAAAAGTTTTGATTTGTCGAAATTTTGGTCAAAATTTCTGAAAATTCGGGAACGGAGGTTTTGACACCCTTGGTTACTATTGAGTCAGTTTTTTTTAATCCGTTTTAGGGACCCGACTCGGGTCCTTAGAATTTCAAATCGGGTCCCTAGACTCACAGAAAATTATCATCGGGTCCCTAAAATCAGAGAAAATCGGGTCCCTAGAATCAGAGAAATCGGGTCCCTACAGATCCATATCGGGTACCTAACATTTTCCTTAAAAAAAACGGAACATCTTTCCGTACAATTTGATGGTATTTGCTTTTCTACGGTAGTTTTGCCTGTATGAACATCGAAACACAATTAATAACTTCTTGCGTGTTACATTCATTTCAGTTTGCAACAAACATTTTCTAGCTCACCTGAAACTCTTAATAAAAAAATTCTCACTACCTTCTGGACTACTGAGACTGGCTGGGTTGACCTCCAGGTTGATTTGCCGGCCCTTGCTTCAGCCAGTTATAGTCGAAATAATGCGTCTGTTCAATGCAGCTCGCGTGATGGTGAAACGTTCACAATTCCTACAATGTCACTGTCGTTCTGTCCATTTCTGTGATTTTCCTGCATTCTGCCTGCAAGGGCCTACGGTAGTAGTTTAGTCAACAACCCTACCTACGCCATTTACCCGGTTAACTGCCAAAAGAAATGCTCATACAGATCACGTTTAGGACGACGGATGATGCTGAGTGTTACTTTACAATCGAAGAGGGAAAACGGAGAGGCAGTGAATATTGTTAAGGCACAAGTAACAGTTTGCCCTTGAATGAACTTCGCTGAAAGAAGTGTCCTTGACAAGATTCACTACTAGATTCATTATAATTTGGGAAATTTTGCGTTAGTTCTTTTTGTGGTTACGGCAGATTCTCGAGAAGCACTTTTTTGTTGAACAACATGTAGCAAAAAGGAAGCACCAGAAAGGTATTGCAAAAAGAAATATTTTTGTTTGGTTATATAAAATCATATTTTCTGAAAAATAAAGTCATGTTATCAAATTTTTTAGGTCATAAGAATGGCCCTACTGGTAAGTTTCTTGGATAATTTTCGAAATACATGGATATGGATTGTTGCAATGTTTTCGTACATCGGCTC
>JGI24021J15306_10010984_pt1 | contig 11270 bp, 3 predicted proteins | sample Ectturendosymbi1_FD_15306 | JGI IMG/M metagenome (IMG submission 15306)
AAGATTAGCCGTCAAGATTAGCCGTTAAGATTAGCCAAGATTAGTCGTTAAGACTAGCCGTTAAGACTAGTCGTTAAGACTAGCCCGGTTAAGACTAGCGGTTAAGACTAGCGGTTAAGACTAGCGGTTAAGACTAGCGGTTAAGACTAGCGGTTGAGACTAGCGGTTGAGACTAGCAGTTGAGACTAGCAGTTGAGACTAGCGGTTAAGACTAGCGATTAAGACTAGCGATTAAGACTAGCGATTAAGACTAGCGATTAAGACTAGCGATTAAGACTAGCGATTAACATATTAGCGGTTAACATTAGCGGTTGAGACTAGCGGTTGAGACTAGCGGTTGAGACTAGCGGTTGAGACTAGCGGTTGAGACTAGCGGTTGAGACTAGCGGTTGAAACTAGCGGTTGAGATCAGCGGTTGAGATCAGCGGTTAAATTTAGGGTTTTGGTTTAGTGGTTAGGTTTAATTATTAATAATAGGTGTTAGGTTTAAAGGTCAGGTTTAGGGTTTAGCAGTTTGATTTTGTGTATCGGTTTAGCCAAGCAAGGGTTAGGTTTAATAGCTGTTTAGCTTTAAGGGTTAGGTCTAGGGTTCAGGGTTGAGTTTAGTATGTTTCTACCATGTAGTGCACTCTACTGCACCCACACTCATTGTGCGTTAGACGTAATAAGTGTCAAGTTAAAAGCGACAGACGAATAAGTTTTTAAAAATGAAAGTCTGCTGGTGGACCTATTGCCACTGCCAAAAAAACTGAGTACAGCAGTTTTCAGATGACAGGTGTACTCGTACTCAACTCACTGTAGTAGGCTAGCAGCTACCAAATCATGATGGTAACCATAAGGTAGTGTCTATTTTACTCATTACTGCCAATCTGGCGGCAACAGATCAGCTGGAGCTATGCTGCCACTTAAACATTCCGTTTTGTGGCATAATGCAATTCCAATAAAAATGTCAGTTTGTCATGCAATCAGTGTGCTGCTCTTAGCATATAGTGGTTGCGCTTCAAGTCTGGTATGCCATTACTTTTTGGTTCGACTCTCAACTTGGGTACTCCCTTTTCTTTTTTCTTACTTTTTTCATAACTTTCCAAACTTTTCCCTTAGGTTTTGGGTTTAGATTCAGTTAGCGCTTGCGTTACGGTTAGCGTTCGGTAGGGGTTAGTGTTTGGGTAAGCATCATGGTTAGGGGTTAGTGTTAGGCATAGGGGTTAGCGTTAGGCTTAGGGGTTAGCATTAGAGTTAGGGGTTAGTGTTAGGGTCACGGGTTAGTGTGAGGGTCAGCATTTGGGTTAAGGTTAGGGGTTACAGTAACAGTTAACTTTAGGGTTTATCTTTTTGTGTTTACTTCGTTTCTGCCAAGCCTGTTGCTGCTGGCATCTTGGCGGAAAAATAGACACTGCCTAACCATGATAAACAAGACTATCTAACTTAGTATCTACACTCTACACAGTTACACAGTAGTACCACTGACTGAAACACATGACGTACAAAATCAACTGCATAGGCTAAATCATTACTACACAGTGACACACTTCCAAACACTACAAGGTCGGAATTATGTACATATGATCATACAATACAGCAGTCAGAGTCACGAGTCAGAAGAGTGTAGTGTTACTCACTGTAAGTTTCAGTGAACTTCAAGTGGGGTGACATGAATGAAGTCATCCAAAAGTACACAAAGACAAAATATTCAATGAAAACTTCACTTTGTAGTAAGAAACTGAAAAATGGTCAATTTTACAAAATGGCCAAATGTTTTTTTTCACGACCAGCGTCCTTCAATAACGGCCAAATTTTTCGAACCTGGCTATAAAAGAGCCAATCTCGATAACTCACTAACCGCTACAGTTAAAGACGATTTCATCGCGTGACCCATATCAGTATCATAGAAATCCCCAATCATGGCTATCCGAGAATTGTGGCTAACAATAAAGAGATGAACATGGATTGGGATTAAAATCCTACGCATCAGAGGATCGGATAGTGTTTTCGTGCTATCCTATCCAGTTTTTAAGAAATAATATCAGTATCCGATCTTGATCTTGTTTTAATTTAAATTACACTATATGCAATTGCGATAGCAGCCCAACTCTGGCCACCCAAAAAACTCAAAGGGAGCACGCCCACCAACGGGAGTAACGACGGGGGGCAAGGGGCACAATTCCCCGGGTGCCAAATTAATACGGGGTCGCCGTATCACTGCGAGGGGTTCGAAATGACTGCTGGGGACGAAAAAACTCCCAACACATTCACAAGTATGCTACTTTCTTCAATGCAGTACATGGCTTCCCAAAGTCCTCATGCAGATTCGAACACAGGGGCGCCAAACTAGCTTCTTGCCCCGAGAGCCATCTAACCTTGTTACGCCCCTGCGTCCACCTAATGATGATTTCTAACAAAAGATTTCGACGTTATGGCACATTTCGAGACCAAATGGTCTTCACGATAAAACATTCTATTTTTTTGTTTTTTCATATTCACTATTTTTTGTAGTTCCATTTGCAGACACAATTTGGGCAGATCCGTCGACAGAAAGTCTTCAATTGGGGGGCTTCATTTTTGTGCAGAGGCCTTGTGTAACGTTCATGTTCGTTATTTAGGACAATTCCTCAAGAGCACTGGTTAATTTAACTGAAACATGTCCTAGGCGCGCCCAAGTTTACACTGAAGAAACTCAGACCCGCCCTTTATCATCCGACTTTACGCTCAGTCTTAATATCAAACCAAGTTATAATCACTCACGATTTTATTCATATAGCTTTAAACACTGCGCTATTAATCTATAATGCGTCAGAAAGTTAATTAAAAACAACGGGGGTTTATACGAATAACAATAGTTAAAGCACGTAACAAAAGTTACTGGGGGCAATAGGGGTTAATACGAGTTCAATTCTTTTCATGGAGGAAGAGAGTGAACCATAATATATCAAAGCATCAGGGTCAAAACAATCTGGTATGCTATAATCCCCTGGATTAAGTTGAACGTGGGCATAGGCCGTCAACTTGTAAAGAGTTGGTAGTGGACCGAAGTCACCAACTAGTCTCAATAGCTAACAATGGACCGAAGTCACAAGCTATTGTTTGAGCTGCTTCTTGGGCCGAGGTCGATGTCAGACTGACCCTAGTGTAGTTTTTTTGGTCGTGAGGTCGACGCGTTGTATCGCACCATGTCACGTGACTTTGTATCATACAATACGCGGGTCACGTTCAACGTGTGGTCGCGTCGAGAAGTTATTCTATTAGCTTGTGAGCGACCCTAGTGGTTACGCAATCGCTACGTGCTCACTTCGAATCCGAAATTGAAATCGGTTGTTATGGCATATCGTTTTTATCCTTTTAAATTGGGAATATTACTTGCAAATCGGTATTAAAGGTTAATGCAAGTAGTTTCTACAGTGTTCTGGGTTACTCTCTTCCTAAACGTGACTTACAATTTACATGTGGAGTAAAAGTACACAACGGCTTAAATACATGCACAACACAAAGTCTTTGTAGACTTCATATTATAGTCATCACTTTGTCCTAGTATGTTTTTCATGTAATTTGTTTCATTTCTTCAAGTGACTTTGGTGTCCTAATACGTCTTCTTTGTCATTGCAGTTCAAGGAGACCATCGACGGGTCTAAGACGATTTCTGAACTTGCTTCTTCAACGGGTGGTTTTTCCGAATCAAAAGGTGCTTCATGTTGAGGATGCAACGCGAACTCAACACTTGACATTCTGAAAATGTATATTTCAGTCACTACACATCATTCGAAAATTGTGCAAATTAGTTGCAAAATTATTGAAATTTTTCACAAAAGTGGCCTAGCCGTAATAAGCTCGCAGTTGGCAACTAAAAGATTTTGAAAGAGCTTAACAAAAGCAGTTGGGTCTCAATCATTATCCTCTAAATAACGATGATTATTTAGATATGTTGTAATGAAATGCAAATTTAAAAAAGATTTGCAGGAAATCAGATTCAAGTCTATCCTTCAGTTTTGGAAACAATTTTACCGAAGGAGCGAACCTGAGGCCGGTCAAAGCAATGCACCACGATGAACGTTTTCGTTCATTAGCGCAAATTGATAAACTTTATCATGAGCTTTAGCGACTTTTGCTTAAAAAGCATGCGCATCGTGCTTTTACCTGGCCAAAATACGCATGCATAAACCTTTCTGATGCCTAGACTTCTTAAGCTCCTGGTGCATGACACATGTTTAGATTTTAACAAGATTTTGTATCTCAAATAGCCTATAAATGTTGACAAATATAGACTACGTGGACGCAACATGGTTAACATCAATAATTCACTAACTGCACTAGCAGTGATTGCTGAATAAACTCTTCTAAGTTCAAACTGCACTATTAACTCCATCTGGCTGTCTGAAGCAGGCTGCGCAAATAATGTGTAACTTTAATCGTTAGGCTATAGCACCAATACCTTGATTTTATGGCGGCAGTACAAAATAAGAGGAGACTACCTGGGCTAGCCATAATACATCTTTTCACAATTTCTGCACGAAATACGTTGATCAAGTGGAAGTCTGACTTCTGTACGTATATATAACACTACGCATGTAAGCTAACTTCACGTTCAACACTCCAGTCCAAGCAATTAATACTGACAATGAATTTGCACTCAAGCAATGAATTTACACTCAAGCCGCTCCAAACAATGAATTCAAGCCCAAGCCTCAGATACGTTTATTACCTCGCAAACGTATTAAAATTATCTGGCGATGTTATTCTTGGTGACAGTGGCAGGTACTGTTCTGTCTGTCTGTTTATAAGTTATGTTACAAGACCGAATAGAATACGAATTGATAAATACATCACTGATTTCTAGTGTTTCATATTTCAATTTACGGGGATTGAAGTCTTGTTTGGGTGGTAAGCCAACAAAAATCCCAGTGGTGACTGGACTGAATTTCTGGCCTCCTGAGACAGCATGGCCTCTTTCCAATTGAGGCCTGTAGCCACGGGAGGCATTCCGGGGAGTAACCTTTTGTGCCCCCCAATTTTTGTTGTGTCCAAAACAAGTTTGTTTTAAACACAAAATAAAACTATTGCCTCCCTCAAAATGTATTTTGTCCCCAAACCTTAAAACGAGGCTACGGCCCTGCCCTACTTAGGGTATGGAGGGCCGCTGATGCGGCTCTGCTATCCTAATCTGGAAACTATCCAATAAATGTCTTAATACACGAGAAAAGTTTCCACGTATGTAGCAAGCAACCGTCATGATGTATGTGCACCAAAGGTGGCCATGGATCCGGAGTGCCGGAGTCGACTCTGGCAGGATTCTGCGTTTTTCTTTCGGACTCGAATCCGGACACGGAGTCAAAAATTTTTGAAAAACCGCACCCGCATCCAGAGCCACTTTTCGATTTCGGCAGTAACAGGAGTCTGTGTGGTCATTTCTTAAGTAAAAGCATGGGTAAATTTCGGTTGGACCGATGAATGTAGCAGGAGTCTGAACAGGAGCCAGATTCTTAAATTTGAAGCATTTCTGGACCTGGACCCAGATTCACAAATTTTGGAACAAGAGCGGAGGCAGAGTCTAAAAATGTGACTCCGGCCACCTCTGATGTATACTGAAGGAGCCCTTACTTGCTACATGGGCAACAGACTCACCCTGACAAACGTGACGTGTCTAATAAGTGAACTAGGGAAGGGGTGGTCAATTAGCGGCCCACGGGCCAAATGTGGCCCGCCAAAACGTTTTCAGTGGCCCTCGGAAGCAATTAGGAAAAACTTTTAAATCTGAAAACTCCTCCCACTTAAAGTAAATATCAGTACTAAAGCTTACTTGAACCGAGATTTGCTTCTATTTACATTAGAAGGTATGGTCCTCCGCTGAACGTGGCCTTCTCAAAGTGCCCCCGAGCTAAAGTAATTGCCCACTGCTGGACTAGGGAGTTGAAGGAAGGAGCCTGGTCCGGTCTACGGTTTTGAAATTACACCGTGGACAGGGGTGTAGTGCTGAAAAATGAGGTAGAGAATGGCCGTTCTCACACCAAATAAAAAGGAAGACTGCACCAAATAGTATAAATGAGCGTTCGAATAAACTGAGCATTCGTCTACAAGAATGACCACACTGGATCTTCCTGTTTCACTGTAGACCTTTTGACTAGCAATGCGAATGTGGGCGTCAATAGCACATCTGCGAGATCACAGCCATGCTTTAATGTAATCTAGTGCAAAAAGGTGTGGAGACACGCTTCCACACCAAAAAAATGTTTGAGAATACTGTTCCCAACCCACTACAACCCTCAACCCTGACCATAGATAAACTCCGGCATAAGCTATATTTCATTGCTCGGAGGGTGTAGCGGTTAAGATCAGGTACCAGCCGATTCCGGTAACTTGCCGTTGCGGTTTCTCCGGTCGTTGTCTGCCCTTTTTGTTTTCCAACGCACGTGCGGTGCACAGGGTTACCAACTTAGCGGATTTTCCACTAGATCTAGCAGATTTTAATCCTGTATAGCTGCAAAATATGGTCTGACCGCCTAAATCCTCTAGATTCTAGCAGATGATTGGTCTAGCGACCTATACAATTGTTCTTATTCTAGCGGAATTTTGCAATATTTCAAGCTTGAAACACCTGTTAGACTTGGCAACACTGGCAGTGCAGCTGAAGAATTCGAGGTTCGCGATTTATGCCGAGCAGCATGCGTTTCCTGCAATCTGTCCCTCCATGAAAACCAACTGGACCTTATATAACTACGAGTGCTTCATCGGAGTGCGAAGCTACAGGAAAGTATTCAGACAAGCACTACTTACAGATCGAGGCCATAAGGCGGAACATAAGTTCTGCAATTCCTATGAGACTCACCAACAGCTTATTACCCAAGACTCGAGTAGCAAATGACAAAACGCTACACACAGCCACACACCAGAGCACATCAGAGATGAACGAATTTAGGTTTTTCAAATCCAAGTCCAATCCAACAATTTTACTTCAGGGTTTTTTTAAGGAAAATGTTAGGTACCCAGTTTGGACCTGTAGGGACCCGATTTCTCTGATTCTAGGGGCCTGATNTTCTCTGATTCTAGGGACCCNATGATAATTTTNTCTGATTCTAGGGACCCGATTTTCAATTCTAAGGACCCGATTGGGGTTCCTAAAACGCTTTAAAAAACTTGTTACTTCAAAATCCAATACAACTACAACAAACTGACGGTTTCAAAATCAAATCCTGTTTAAATCCAAAATTCTATGAATGGTATTCTTCTAAAGGCAAAATAACCCCAGCGCAGTGTTTGCCTCATGAGGCAAAATAGACACTACCAAAATAAAAACTTTGAAACAAACTCCAGTTATATCTTGTGCTCTGTCTTTGCCTCACAAAACTACAATAGTGAACATTTGAAAAATGTAAGGTAAGCATTATTAGCATCAATTGCTATGAGTAGCTCAGCTGTAAAGTGTGAAATATTAAATCAGACAAACAAATTGCCAGGTACCATATATAGCACAACCGAATCATCAGCACTAGGCTACAGTACACAAATATAAACACTGTATCATAAGTAGTATGGGTCAAAAAAGGGGTCAGAATCAATGAAATTCACACGAATTCCTTAACGTTGATGACATGGCACATAAGAGACCAGGCTTGTACCTTAACCTTACCTTGCAACACTGGATAGTATGTCAATCCTCGAAATACAAGCACGATGCACAATTTCAAAGTATGTGAAAAACTCCACTGAAACAAACACATCGACTAAATCATAGGCGTAGTCAGGGGGGCCAAAGTGGCCATGCCCCCCCACATTTTTGGAAAACATAGTCATTTTGTGCTTTGAGAGGCATTTTTCCAAACAAAATAGCGTTATTCGCCTAAAATCAAACATTTTGACCAAAAAAAATTTTTGGATTGGCTACACCACTGGACTAAATGCAGTATATACAATTACGGTGCAGAACGGAAAGTTGCGAAGTTTCAGAACAAGATGATTAACAATTTAAATCCAATCCAAATCCGTTTAAGCAGGATTTCTTAAATCCAAATCCATGAAAAAGCTGAAAATCCGGATTTAAATCCAAATCCATGTTCATTTTTGCATCTGCAGAGCACCCACTGTAAAGCTACAGAGGTATGGCACAGAAAGCTGAAAGACGTTTCGAAGATAATGAGTAAATGATTGTGCAATGTGCAACTTTCTCCAAGAGTTGAAAAGAGACCAATATTTATCTCATAGCCTCAATCCTTAAAATATTGAGAAAAACATTTCGGATCGGATATCGTCATCCATATCTGATTCCTGCTTAACAGCAGCTTTTGGATATCCGTATCCGGTTGAAAACTATGCTTCCAGATATCCATCCGACAAACCAGATAGTGATCATCTTTGCAGCGAACAAAAACCGAGACCTCTTCAACTTGGTTGTTCAAACTCAAAATTGGATTTATGAGCAAAGAATGCTTAATGTTTTGATAGTGTCTTGTCTGCTTTCAGTTGTAAAAAAGATCAAGAGGAAATAGTAAATTTTTTGGAAAGAACAAATTTCGGAGCTGTTAAAACCTTTTCGGCGCTATGCACAACAGAGGTGGCACCGGATCCGGAGTGCCGGAGTCGACTCCGGCAGGATTCTGCGTTTTTCTTTCGGACCCGGATAAGGAGTCAAAAATTTTCGAAAAAAACGGACCCGGACCGGAGTCACTTTTCAATCTCGGCAGTAGCAGGAGTCTGTGTGGACATATTTTAAGTAAAAACCTGGGTAAATTACGGTTGGATCGATGATTGTAGTCGGATTCTGAACAGGATTCGGATTTTAAAATTTAAAAAAATTCCGGACCCGGATCCGGACCCGGATTCAAAAATTTTGGAACTGGAGCGGAGTCGGAGTCTGAAAAAGTGACTCCAGCCACCTCTGATGCACAGTACGTTTGAAAATGTAGGCCTACAGTCTTTTTAACATAGCGTAGGATACTTAGCGTTCTTCCTGAAATTAACGTACTTCACTTCGATTTCTGGCCAAAACTATCGTGCAATTGTCTGTTCCCTTGTACGAACGTTTCACAAGATTCGCGTCCCTTGCAGTGGCGTAGCAGCCCAGTGGTGCAGTTGGTGGGGTGCAAGCACCCCAAATCTTTTAATCCTTCTTTTCACCAAAAGTGTCGCCCCAGGGCATTGCCCCCCCGCCCCCTTGTCAGGGCCCTGCCCGTACGTCAGGAGCTCTATGATATACGGACTCTTCATGCTCTGTGAAATTGTTCGGTATTTGCGAGCAGAGTGCACGAAATAGCTAAGCTTTGGTTTGCAGTGGAATCAACGTTCAGTTAGGTCAAACTTTAACTATCTGTGAAGCATTTCAAACTGCAAATGATGCAAGCGAAAGAAAGTGGGTATTCTTTCAGAAAGAATATTTTACCAAACAAGATGCACGGAGAATCCAGCCAGTACAGTTGGGGGGGCGATTTCAGTAATATTTGGAAGTCAAGTCTCATTATGGCTTCGCTACTGTAAGAGGGATAAAGTGGACAATACTTCACAACACTACTGTGAAAAAACAATGAACGACAAAATGGCCTTATGTCGCGAATGCTGTTTAACGAATTGCAAAAAAAACATTGTAAATAAAGTTACTTTGGTAGTTGTAGGCGAGATCGCCCCATACATCCCCCCTAGATCCGCCCCTGGCTAGCACCAATAAATCAATACCGGAAGATGAGGAAGAAAAAACGCCTGGCCAAATAAGACATAATGAAAGCATGTGCAACCGAAGTTGGAAAAATGATATAACAATTTTACCGAATGATGTGTCATGTAGCTAGTGGGCCAGAACCAATAAACCATGATGTAAAAGTTGAGTTAGTCAAAGCTGGACCAGAAAGATGTTGGAGTAAAGAAGGATCTTTCCAGTCGATGTTTCGAGTTGTAAAGTAGGAGCAAGCGAAAAAAAGTTGTGAGTTGCCTGTCAGCGAAACGGTTTTGCAAGACGCTGAAAAACGGTTAGAACAGTGTTTCTTAACCTTTTTTCTGCCACACCCCCTTTAAGTAGTTGTCCTTTGTGTCAAGACCCCTAACAATAAAGAAGTTGTATAAGAAAATGTATTTACTTGTTAAGATCTTAAACTTTCCATCTTAAACTTTCCAAAACTTTTATTAAACTTTCCATGTTGTAGAGCGCATAAGGGCTCGCGCCCCCCTTGAAATGTATTGACGCCCCCCTGGGGAAGCGCGCCGCCCCCAGTAAAGAACCACTGGGTAGAAGATTCTGAGATCATAGTTGGTATATTTAAAAAAAAGGATTAAATTGCTTGTTTTGCAAGTTATTTCGATCGGAAAAAGATTTGTTATTTGTTTCCGAACTTTTCAACACTTTCTGGCATTTAAATCCTTGTTTGTTTGATCACGAAAATTCCAAAGTTCACCGAGATTGCTTTGATAAATGATATGAGCTCACACTGCGACTCAGGCCCGTAACCAGCAGTGATGTGCACGAGTCATTTTTGTCGAGTCAGAGTCACGAGCCCTTCGACTCAGAGTCAACTGAAATTTTTCCGAGTCGAGTCAGAGTCGAGTCACAAGAATGGTCGAGTCACTTCGAGTCATTGGTTTACAAGCTCGAATCAATGTCGAGTCATACAAATTTCAAACTTTCCTATATATTTTTGCCTATAGGTCCGCCAGTGGACATTCAGTGGCTATAGGTCCGCCAGTGGACATTCAGTGGCTATAGGTCCGCCAGTGGACCTTCAGTGGCTGTAGGTCCGCCAGTGGACCTTCAGTGGCTGTAGGTCCGCCAGTGGACCTTCAGTGGCTATAGGTCCACCAGTGCATCTTCAGTGACTATAGGTCCACCAGTGGACCTTCAGTAGCTTTAGGTCCACCAGTAGACTTTCAATTTAATAAACATGTTTGTCCATAATGTGATGCTAACCCCCAAACCTCAAACCCTAAACCTAACCCTTATCTTAAAGTTTGCCCCTAAGTTGAACCTTAAACCTAACCTCTAAACCTAAACTGTAAACCTAAAAATGAAAATAACCAGAGACGAACATGCAACATGTACTTGCATATACATTTGGATTTAAATATTGCAGCATTCTAACTTTTTTATATATTTGAATGTTATCATTTTTGCACCAGATTTGGATTGGAAAATATGAAATTCTTTTGAACTTCGCAATTTTTTATTCATATTGGAGAGTGTAGGTTAAGCTACTGCATTGATAAGAATTTCTCAAATTCATTGCAATTGTTTATTGTGTTTTTTGAATGTTGAGCCCTGACAATGACCAGCAAAAAAGTCAGCTCTGTTGTGCATCCTCATCATG
>JGI24021J15306_10010985_pt1 | contig 11269 bp, 6 predicted proteins | sample Ectturendosymbi1_FD_15306 | JGI IMG/M metagenome (IMG submission 15306)
TACGCACCTGATCTGCCAACAGTGACTGATGGCCACATGGTTTTGTCTTGATCCTTTTGTTGCAAGTGCAAACCCGTAGACAGCTCACGCCGGCCACGAAAAGACAAACTTGGCATGGTTAGCGAAATCTGCAACCAACAGCACAATGCGTAGCTTGTTGGCGAGATCAGGGATCTCCAAACTACGGTCCGCGAAGAAGTTTTGTTCTTGATGAAAAAATAATATATTCACGAAAATTTGTTGATTTGAAAGAACATAACATACTCCGAAATAATCACATTACGTAAGACGTCCGGCCTTCGACATGTTCTGTATTACTTCATTTGGCCCTCGGACAAAAACGTTTGGAGACTCCTGGGCTAGATCATTCCGTGTAAATCACATAAATTTGAATAGAAAAATATTAAAACGAGACAATTTTTAACATTTTCACTGGCCTCTGCGGGGTTAGCTGAGATTCGTTGTTTTAAATGGGTTATAGGCTATTTCTCACTTGTGTTTGCTGGCCTGGATAGAAGCAGATCCATCGCCAGATCAACAGCATTGAGGGTGGCTTAAAGTTTGTTTGGGGGGTTCGTAGAAGTAGTAAGTTTATTGGTGATACGAAAGATATTGCATTTGCATTTTCATAGTAAATAGTTTGCCAGGACACCGAAAAAAACAGTACGGTTATCAAGTCGGGTGTACCTAAACAAACTAACATTAAAGACACATCAAAGTTAATGAAAGGGCCATGCGAAAAGATAACTAGCAACACAACTGAAGGGGGACGTTTGCAGGATGATCCACACAGTTGCGCAGGGGGTGTTGGGTCGCAACTGGTTTCTCTCGTTACACAGAATAACATCTTCCTGTTCTTATGTTCTGTTTGAAACGAAAAATGATTGCTTTTCATAAATTTCACAGTATTGAAACAAAGGATCGCGAAAATGTAACTACAGTCATCTGCGAAAGTTAATCTCTTATGCTCTGTGACAGTTCTTGAAAAACACCCTTCATTCACATCTGACGCAGCAAAAAGAGGCACAACAGCTATTTAGCCTGACCGCGACTTACAATGCAGCTCTTATTAAAAACAACACTACTTTTTTCCTGTCCCACGAAGTGCCTGTCCGGCAGATTTTGCGTTGGTGACCCGTGTTTGTCAGCAAGAAGTTCTTGGCCACGTTTCACAGCTGTACAACACGTCTAGTATGGAGTTAAATGGAGGTGATCAGTGTTGAAATTGAAGTTTGAAATATAAATGGAAAGTACCGAGAAAACAGGTGAGTGGAAGCACACAATAAAAAGACAATTATGCATCATCATCATCCAGGTTTCAGCTAAATTACTTCATTGAACGGTGCTACGCAAACTGATTTGATTAAGATTGCGCAACTGTGCGCAGCAAGAACTTTTCAAATGATTCAACAATATCTGGATTANGCGTTGTTAGCAAGATAATCAACAACACCGTTTGAATTCGTAAGCACAAAGTAAATCGTGATTTTAAGGAACAAGGACCGATTTACTGTTTCTTTTCAAAACGTGAAAGACTCTACACTACAGAGACCGATTTTTACCAATGATAATGTTCAATCAACAAGATTTGACGGTCTGCAATTGCTTATCAATTCGTACGAGACTCATGCCGCTAATCAAGTGACCATACAGAATCACGCAACTGTTAAAATGAAGATTTGATTATAACTACATAAATTGTGCCTTTCCCATTTCAGTGTAGTTTTCCTACTAAAAACTTGGCACAAACTTCATGAGGAAAACTACTGTTCTGGTTGGGACGATTCTTACGAAGCAATTAGGTTGGTCTGCTGCGACACATCACCTGGCAAAAAAACACGTATTTTGACCTTGAGAAAAGGAAAGGTCACAGGAATGACAAAAAACGCATGATTGAAATATAGAACCCTCGAATTTTCACAAAAGCGATGTGTAGCAATTAAAAAAAGGTAATGAAACGAAACATCGGTGATGGTAAAAGCAAAACGAATAGGTTTTGTAATAGAAAGACGTAACTGCAATAAAAACACGCAATTCTCAATTTCAACTTGTCTCCGATTCTTTAGACTGGTTGCTGGTAATACACTCCGCAGACGAAACCCAGTGTCCTTGCATGTCGCACTGACGAAGTATAGTGTTCCCTTTCAACATCCACTCATTGACGGCGATCTCGTCCAAAGCGGGACGATCGCCCGGGCGACGAGACAGCATCGAGCAAATCAGCGACTCGAGTTCGGGCGAGACTGGTCGACGAAAGGAGACATCGGCTTTCACAATATCTTCGTCTTTTTCCCACGGAATGTCTCCGCACGCCATAGCGTAAAGCAAAATCCCGAGCGACCACACCGTGCCAGAACGAGCGAAATATCGCTTCATTGCGATCCATTCAGGGGGGGAGTAGACGTTGGTGCCTTGGAATTCCACAAAGACAGTGTCGCGCAGCATCGAAGCAGCGCCAAAGTCGATCAACTTTACATGATTTTTCTCCAGGTCGACTACTATGTTCTCGTCCTTCACGTCACCGTGAACGACCCCGCATTGAACGCAGTGCTGGACTGCTTGCAGAATTTGCCAAAACAGGTCCCGAATAAGCTCCTCATCCATGGGGTGGCGTTGGTTGATGAAGTCGTACAAGTCCATGCTCGACTCAGGCCGCTCGAGGACCATCACGAAGCCCTGAGGACGACGAAACCAGTCGATCAATTTGATCACGTGTTTATGCGGGTTAATTCGTTTCATAAGAGCTATCTCGCTTGGCACAGCCTCCCCACCATCGCGACCCCAGTTGCGGATTTGATAAAGTCCAATGAACTTTACGGCAACTGGCAAGTTGTCTTCAATGCGAAATCCTCTGTAAACGTGGCCAGAACCACCTGTGCCAATGACGTCTTCCATGTGGTAGAGCTGGTCGAAGCTTCTTGGGTTCGATGCTCGACGGTGGAGTCTTTCCAGCAAGTTCCTTGCGTGGAACATTTCTGCACATGAAGGTATTGTACAGCTTTAGGTGAAATGACGAGTGAAAAAGTACAAGGTTTGACTACCTAATTCTATTCACTTGCAGAGGGAGAGATTTCTAACAATTTTTGTTAGTGATGTGCCAGTGACCTCGTATTTGTATACTATAGGCTGACAAGTGGTGATGTCATTGCACCGCACTGCAGACATCCAATATTGTGGTTCAATGTAAACCAAAAAAAATGTTTTGTCGCCGAAAAACTCTGTTGTTGAAAAAACAATCATTTTTCTCCAGCCGTGGCTCACCAGTGTCACCATGTCAGTATATCCCTTTATAACTACGATCACGGTTCCCACACATTTTTAAAAATCGTTTTCCACACTTTTTCAATACCTTTTCCATACTAAATTAAAAAAGTTCAATGCCATTACTTACCATAACGAAAGAAGTACAAACAGTTTTAAGCTATTTCGGACAAATGACCGAAATGTCTCGGTGAAAAGAAACAACCAGGTCTCTACGAACCAGGACGTATTTTTGATGGAATTCCCACTACGCTGTGAACTTGCGCGCGCGCAGAAATTTTGTAACTTGTCTGGCGTGCACTTGAAAAATCAAATGTGTGCACACAAGTTTGGGCTCTGATGCACAGGCAACGGCATTTGCTCTAAATTCTATTCCCAACAACAAAGTTACTTATAAATTCCTAACATTGAAGTTTCCGCTAATGTTTTAGCGTGACTGTGAAACAGAGGTGTCCACGGATCCGGAGTCGACTCCAGCAGGATTCTGCATTTGTCTTGGACCCGGATCCTGAACCAGAGCAACAATCTGTGAAAAACCTGACCCGGTGTGAAATGACATTTTTGGTCTTTGCGATATTTCTGACCTAGTCAGGGAATGCGCATGACATGTCAAGCGACATTGCTGACCTCTGCGAAATTTACGACCTAGACTTATCAGAAAAAAAGAAAGTGGGCCACGGGGCTACTTTGGAAATGTATGCGGCAAGCCCACGGCAGCACCACGCGTGAAGCTTTCCCTTGCACCCATTCATCGCCGGAACGAGGCTGGACAGGCCGCAACTACTGCTTTTCAAGTCTTTGGTTTGACCCCACCAGGATTCCAGCCTACCAGCATCTGAGGCGCACGCCCATCCCTTAGACCAGGGCTTCTTAAACTATGGTTCACGACTCCACTTGGGGTCGCGAAATGTAAATGTCGGGTCGCGAAAGAAGTTGGCTTGACAAATCAGATAACAATTTTTGCAAACTGACAAGATAAAATGAAAGGAGGCCTGCAGTGAATCTATTTTTCCACTGCATTTTTAGAGGCAATATGGTGTTTTATGCTGTCTGTCGTTCACCAGGATGTCTGCCTGAGCTACCAAATGAAAATAACAATCAAGCACAACAGGATATGCGTTGCTACGTGGTGACTGTTTTAACGTACTGACCTTATTGAATTCATTCCAACACGAAGGCATGCGTCTGTTTAGAACTCCAGGTCTACTATAGTTTAGGGACTAAGGCTTAGCCTAGTCACTAGGCTAACTGCTTCGAGTAGTTTCATACTAAAGTTAAAAGCTTCATACAGTTTCAGAAGCACTTTGGACTTTGGTTCAGGAAAAAGTCATTTCTGATCTAGCCATTCATAAACTCTTGAGTTTTGCACAAGATGTGTGAAACGGTAGCATATTCCCAAAATTGATAATATCATCGAGTCCAAAAACCCAATCCTTTTTGAAAAATGTTAAGGATGTCCTACGTTGTCTTGTATTAATTTACGAATGGATGATCTGTATAACATTTATCAATTGCATCCATCCCATTAGTTGTGCTTGATAACTTCTATAAAGTGAATTTTTTTGTTAAATTTTTTTTCGCCTTTCTGTTTTCATTTCGTGGTAGTTTCATTTCTGTATGGTTACTTTCGTGGAATATGTGCGTTTGTATGATTTCGCCATATAAAAAATGCCTCTTGAGATTTGTAAAATACTTTTACACGTAGCATTAACATCTAGGCTATCCATGAAGGGGGTCGCATAGAAAAACCTTTTTGAAAATGGGTCGCACTCGCAGGACAAAAAAATTTAAGCTCTGCCTCAGACCACGTAGCCAATTGACTTACCAGAGTGAGAGAATAAACTTTGGCGATTATTTTTTAAGTCTGTTGAGAAAATAAAAGCTGGTAGTTCTAAGATAAGTTTTTTTGCGAAGACCTCAACAAGCGGATTTTCTTACGCACTTGTAAATCCTTACACAATGGAAGTACGCATTCCCTGTCAGGCAAGATTGTTTCGAACTCAAGAAATTTCAACTTTAAGGTTATACAGCAGTTTGAACCGGTGTTTGCCTAAGTATTTTCAAAATGTCCTGAAAATCTAGCCGTATATGATGTATGCAATTGTTTTAATGGTAAAAGGCCAGTGGAAAGGGTTGTTTTATTATATCATTTTGTCACACCGTAGTTGGAACGGCGGTAGGTGTAGGAGCAGGCAAATTCTTGGGGGTGGGAAAGATTTTTGCCCGAAAAATGTTTGGGCCACTTTTGTGTGCGAACATTTTCTCAAGCAGACCTTCTGTTTGGATAACCTCCAACCAGGTCTTCATGTGATTCTGCCAACAACGTTGGGCACCATTTTTTCAAAAATCCAGCCACGTTGGGCCCCACTTTTGCCCAGGTTTTAAGGGATCTGCCTGGATGTTCAGGGATTTTGCCCGGATTTTCAGGGATTTTGCCCGGATCACCAAATCAAAACTTGAGGGTGCGCTGCTACATCACCGGTACGGCTTAGGCGGCCGATCTCGTGGTGGACTGCAGTGCGGTCGGACGGAGTGACGACCTGTGTATACGAATCAGTGTTGGCAACTGGAATATATTTCGAAGCCTCTTCGCATAACAATAATTTGAGATCCATCGCAGTTCTGAAGGTTGCCAGGAAACCAAGGACATGTTTGAATGTTTATGCTAATATTTCCAAGGCAGTGATGATGAACTAGAATTGTAGATACTTAATGTATCACCATAAACATAACGTTTTTGTGCATGTACTGTAGGTCATAGATCTTTATAGGCTGATTCGTGCAGCTGTGAAATAAATAATTCCGTGTTTTCATTTATATTGATGCTATTGCTGACCATACAAAAGCGTGCTTCATGAACATGACAATTTGATTTGTTTTACTTGAAACCTGTGATATTGCGATATTTAACATTTGAAAGCGTTGTGATTGTTCAACTGCAGACAATTGTTGCGATTATCGCTGGATTAAATTCCGTGCTGCCCAGACCCCATTTATTGTTCCTTTTTACTTGAACCACTTTCTTATTTGTAAGTGTTCTGCTACACTTGTGCCAACAAGGGCGCACTAGAAAAATAATTCAGGGGCCAAACGCCAAAAGTGGCGATGCGTATAGTAGAGAAGTTGACCACATAAAATGTCTAGGCCAAATATGTCCAACCCAAATGGCTTACTGAGCCAAAAATTATGTCACTATCTTGACCAGGGCCGCAAATTGAAAGACATATTGAGGACCGCATATTGAATGGCTTACTTTGATTCGCAAAGCAAATTTAGTTTAAACTAATATACTGAAAGTGTTCGAATCCTAACTGCAGTAGTAATAGACGTGATAAAGTCGCACTGAGGACCACCTGCATCAAAATGTGAAATTCAAGATTATCAGAACAAAGACAAGTTGTTGATACTTTACAGCGAAAACCTAAACTGGGCCGCACAAAACCTTCGACTGGGCCGCATGCGGCCCGCGGTTGGACATAGCTGGTCTAGGCTCTTGGTGAAAAGCTGGCATTGCCTTCTACAGCGCTATATGCCGGTACTGTGCGACAGTTACTGCCTTGCAGTCTTCAATCAATACCCATGTTAGAAAAACGTCGTGGCAGGCATGCTTGCTTGAAATGGAGTATGTTTTGCTGTTATTACAAGTTTAAGGAGTATTACTGTAAAAGCTTTATTTTTGGTTTATGTAATGATAATATGGTTTGGTATTTTTGTTAAGTTTGATACATTTGTGGTTTTAAGCTTAATCCTGAAGTGCTGAATAAACGTAAAGTAGAGTGTTGCTCAAAACATGTTAAATTGCACCTCTTTCAATTACTTCTGTTCGTGCGTAAAAAAAGCGTTGTTTGTCCGCCTCTGTAAGGTCGGCGCACCCCTCTGGGTTCATCTTTCTCTTTGCCAATATTTTCATACCGTTGATGATCAGTAAGCCACCTTTCGAAACGTTCTCTGGTTAAATTCTTATAGTCGTCAATTATGGGTTTACTAAAAACAGTCTTGGGAACAAGTTTCCACGGGAGTTAAAAGTCCGCTATGCAAGAATTGGTCAAAAAGTATGAGTAAGGAATATAACGTAATTGTAGAACGATTCTGCGGAAGCAATAAGCCAAACAGCAAAATACATTTGCCCACGTTGGTGAATTCATCCGACCATGCTGTATAGTCGCTTATGGCATTGAACGGAATAACACAAAACACTTCCTGGCCTTTCATCAATAAAGCAATAATAGCATGCACGCAGCTAGATTCAGGATATTTTAAAGACACTTAACAATCACCCAAATTGCTGTATTACCTACAAAAAATTTCTGAGTTCAAAATATAATACTTGCCCAATGCAGGCAGAATGCGTACATTCACATGAGACGACGACAGGTCCTCTTCAGCGCCGACAGAATGTTTGTTGGGCTGATTAGGAGCCTGTGCTTCCGAGGTCGATATGAAGCAAATTTCTGAACGACCAAAAACGCACTGTCTTAGAGCAGAGAGCTCTCAAACTACAGTCTGTGTCTGCTAAAGCTTACCAGAGGCAGCAATGACATTTCGACACTGATGAGGCACCACGGAGTTGAGTCAAGGCACTGATGAGATCCATTTAAAGTTAATCGCTGTTAATTATTTTAAAAGCAATTTGTTTTGTGTCAAACAATACAGCATTGCTATTGCGTAGAATTACGATAGGCATTGTATACGGAAAAACAAACTTTTGAGGTGACCCTGCTGAGCCACAACCAATGTCCCCTCGCAAGATGCGCAATACAGCCTCACTCTTGCGCACTTGCGAGCAACAATCCAAATTTCATGTCGTATTTATATATATCTCAGCAATATTTGTAAAGCCACAACAGTGACCCACACCAAGCGAATCGATCGCAATTTATTGCGTAAGGAAACTAATTCCATAGCCTTTCGACCGCTTGAAACGCTTCACTGGTTGTGAGTCTGCATGATTGCGCAATTGGATGCTCACTAAAATAAACATTTGCTCAGTTTAAACTTACCTCATAGGGAACACTGGGCACAACACATTAATTTCCAACTCCCAAGGCTAAAATACACAAGGACTTCCAAGTTACCTACATGTAGATGAAAATGCCAACGAATGTTAAATAAAAATCGACAAACACAAGGAAACTTTTGGCGCCATTTCGGTTTCCATAGGCCATGAAAAACTCAACAACATGTTCCGTTTATGAATTGCACGTGACAAGCCTGACAAGCCTCATCTTCCTCTGCGCTACACAACATACACCGCGATAGCGAATTATGAAATAAATCATGTTTTCCTTAATAGTATATTTGATACTAACAAAAAAATCCAATAGTCCCGGTCATGCAGAAGAATAACGGATAATGAAAAAAATAGCCTTTTGACTTAAACCCCTGAAACATCCCAACATCACACGAAGTCGTTCTCATTAATGACATCACGTTTTGTGAAGATGATATTTTTACAACCTTCGTTTGTAACGATTAAAAAAATACCGTTTGAATAAGATTTGCAGAAGCTTGCTTCGTAGGCGAAATGCATACTTCGTAAACATCACGCGGTCTGATCCTTCTCTACGAAAACATTCCTTTCGACTGACACTAAAACATTACAAATTCAAAATCGCTTTTGGAGATGGGCTACACTTACCACGTATCTTCAGGCAAAGGAAATTATTGGTTATGACTGACACACAACTGTCCAGAAAATATGTTTTCTGCAGAGAATATCACACGTAACCTACTTCAACTGCTGCGTTTTACTGATTCGTAGGCGCATTGGGTTTATCAAAAGGGAAGTTAACATATATTCTTATTTACCGTACATTTCATCATATGCAACGAGACACTACAACGTGGACTTGCCTTTCCCTTAACAGGCAACAAGGCATTCCAACTGCGCACTTGCAAAGTGGAAACGCGGGCCTTGAAGAAAAAATTAAGACGCAACAATCAGCAAATCACACGCGGTCTGCTTTGTAAGTTCCTTCGAGACCACGTTTCGGCGCTATGATAAGCTTTCTTGAAACCAGAAATAAGAACTGTGAAATTCTTTGTTTCGAAAAATCTTTTCTGGGATTTTCATCAGTTCAAGCAGGGATCAACAAAAGCACATCATGGTTTTCATTAGAAACACATTACATACATCATCGAAATACGCCTAACCGAACATGATATAAAGATTACCGATCAGTCCTAATTTTGTATCGGTGCAACTACAACTCTAACATCTAAACACTGGCTTTTCTAAAATATATAACGTGTTGACCTGTCGTTGTTTTCTATACTTCATTACAATTACTAACTTTTGATACATACACCTTAAATTTCTGCTGGTTTCACAGAAAGAACTTTTCAACATATCAAATAAAAGCACGAAAGGCAGTGTGATGTGGAAATTGACTAACGATGCATTAAAACAAAGTTGGGGATCTTATTTGCTATCATAGGTAGCATAAATGGTTGACTATCCTTGGCGGGCCGCAAAAAATTTATTTTATCCTAAAATTCTACCTTTATCAAACTATGAGGGGTAGAGGCTTCTGATGACATACAATCTTAAGTGCCTGCTTATCGTGGAGCTTCGTTGTGACGCGATTTTGTACTGTAACTTGGGCAACAAAAATTCTGATGCGGGCCACAACAAATGTTCACGCGGGCCGCAGGTTCCCCACCCCTGCATTAAAGCATGAAGAATGTCAACCGCAACTTGTAACATGTTTAGTCAATGAAAGATAGACATACCAGTGACTGCCGTGAAACTTTTTGATAAAACCCGCAATTCAGCACTTGTGCAGCACACGGTCACTCACTTTAAAACTCGAGATAACAACTTATTTTTGCACCAAAGCAAACAAGGTCCAAGGAGGCCACTGTTCAGCGGTAACATCCACCTTTCATTTGACAGACGCGCTAATATAGGCGCTACTGATAGTGTCTAACCTAGGGGTCACCAACCTTTTTCAAACTGCGAGCTACTTCTTGTGTACCGATCAGGGCTACTTGTTTGATACACATTTCTGAAATAAAAATTTTGCTTAATTTACCTTCAATTATTTTAGTATTGGTATTCGTTAATGTGAAGACATTGATCATGCTAATGTTATTTTTAGAACAGGCCCGCGGGCGACCTGCATGGTCCTTGCGGGCAGGGGCGAATTTTCATTTTCGGGGTCATAGGCTATTTTAAATTGGGGGCCCCTCTTGAAGGATTGCAACGACTGATGTCATACAAATCAGCACAACACGTGCTCGCTACATTTACTGAACAAGTTGTTCCAATAGGCTTTAATCGAATGTGAGTTTAGGATTGACGGACATAGCCAGAAATCTGAAGATTTTGAAGCCATACAGGAGAAACTAATCTCTTACAGTATTTCGACAGAATCTTTCAAAGCAGTGGTCGCCGGCCTGTGGTCCGTGAGGCTATTTATTGTGGCTCGCGGTCAAAAGAAGCAATAGTCGGGTGACAAAATATTTCGTTCTCTCCCTACATTTGTGTTATTATAAGTAAGTTAATTCCAAGGATGAAGTTACTCAATGAGGTCGCAGTCTCATTTCACTAGCAGCGTTTCGTTCAACTTCGACCGACTTCATTCATTCTGAGACTGCTGGATTTTTTTCAAATTTCTTCCTTGATAAGATTTACTATGAACCTTTGAATGTCATGTTTAAAAAATGGTAATATTGTCACATTACGCACTGGAATACCACTATGCTTTAACATAATGTTTCATATGTTCAATAAACGAGCACTGCTTGTTGAAGCTTGATGTGCATTAAGACTTAATTTTTATTTATTTCAAAACAGTTTTGCAACTCTGCGGGCCCAAAATTGGTTTTGTTGCCCCTAAAAATATTTCTCTTGGGAGCCCAGTCTGAAAGTGACCAACGGTCCACCAAGTAAAGTGAATGAACAAGATGAAAGTGAATGGAACACATGTTCACGCAGTTTTTGAGGTTTGCTGCATAGGGTTAATACTTTTGTCATTAATTTCAATTTCATATATTATTCAGGTAA
>JGI24021J15306_10010986_pt1 | contig 11269 bp, 5 predicted proteins | sample Ectturendosymbi1_FD_15306 | JGI IMG/M metagenome (IMG submission 15306)
CTTCCTCTTTGAACGTTACCATCCTAACGAATAGGTTCAGCGTTAAATCTAAGGGAAAGTATTACTTGTAGTCTGTAAGATTGGCTGACCATCAGACTAACTGTGCCTGTGTTTCGAGAGAGAGTTGGCTCGAGAGAGTTCGAATTGATCCATGTATAGCATGAAATGGTAAGTGTCTGTCATTTTTATAGTGTGCATATCTTGTGAAACAAACAATAATATGAATAAACTCTTTTAGTTTGTTTTATTGAGCTTTATTAGCTAGGCAGTCAGAAGCTTCAGGGAGATCAAGCGGACTTTGATCCGTGAATATCGTCCTTGCTACATCTAAGATCGAACCCATGCAGTGATTTTACGGATGTAGCTAAATGCGGCTATCTAGGTTCTACATGGCCTAGAAACCCGTTTCAGTATTCTGTTTTGGCATGTAGTATACGTTTTTATGGATTTTTGACACAGTAATCTGCAAGATTGTGATGATAAATCGTAATGACAAAAGTTTAGTCTCCGTCACATAGTCACCATCTTTGCGAATTGACTGTCTGATAACACACATAAAATGGACAGTGGGGCTTATTTCTCGAATACTCTCGAGCAATTTCGTTTGAGCATGGCATTAACTTATAGACATCTGCAAGAGTTTAAATATAGTAAGCCTAATTCAGTCTTCAGATGGTTACACTCGGTAAAGCCGAAGAATTGTAGACGTTTCGAGAGTTTGCACTTCCATCACAATAAATGAGTGCGGCTTATCTATCTACTTTATGTTTAAATGACATCAAAAGTTTGCCTGTACTTGTTTTTCTTCAAGTTCAGCCTTGCCACTAATTCTTGGAAAAAATCTGGTGTGTTTTCAAGTGTGAGCAAGTTTCGCACATCCTTTCACTTGACACTTGGAGTGCTCAATTATATATCACATTTTGCTGAAAAAGTCATTTCAAAATTTAGTTTAGAAAAGCGATTTCCAAAACGTAAAGCTAACGTAACTCAAATTGCTCGCGGTGATCCTCTAACAAAAGAAAAAAATTCGCACAAGTGGTGAAACAAAATCAATGATGAGATCGAGTCGTGCTGATAGCCTTTTTGTAGTCTGACTGTCGTGCTCGGAAAGTTCGGAGAAAGTCAAGTAAAACCTGGTGACGGTCCATGGTTGTACAAAGACAAAGTTTTCATCCTCTGTCCTGTTCACATAAAAATTAAAAAAACTCAAATTTGTTTGTGAAGTGCTACAAATGGAGGCAGATTTCTTGTGCCAGCCAAAAAAATAATTTTTTGTTCTTGTCTCGATCTTGTCTGGGTTTTTCCGACAAGGTTATGTTCTCAAAATTTGAACTATTTCTTGGTCTGGATAGGTCAACGTCGATCGACTGAATATTTTTATATCCCAACTTGAAAAAGGAATACCTTTTAGTCCACTATATATTACAACATGACAATTGTCTTCAGTTTTTTGCTTTGAAAAGTTTTTAAGAAATCATTTGGGGTAAATTTTTATTCCATGTTACAAGCTAGTCAAGTCATAGTTTGTACGTTGACCACTGAAGTAAACACGGCCAGAGATACAACAGGAAAACGACGTTTGCAGTGCGTCTTACATTGAATTTCCAAGAATTCAGATCAACGAGAGCGTAAGATGACGCCTACATTGGTCGAAACACGTATTCTGATGTAATCTCTGGTCTCTAAACAACTTGAGTATATGCGTTGAACTTAGCGGGTAGTATGAAAATGTTTGGCCCACTGGGGTGGCCATAGTTTGCTCACCCCTGTATTAGATTGTGAAGACATGATTATCACACCAAACTGCGCATCTATGACTTTAATATATATGGTCTACGAAGCTGTCATCATTCAGGTTAATATANTACCGAATTTTCACCAGCACGTTTGGTATTTTCGTGGGAAAAAGCTATTCGGAGCCCACTTGAGAACTCCAGTGAATTCTGCCAAAAGATCAAGATTTCACTGTATTTCCATTTCCACAATTTTCCTTTCATTTCATTTTAAAACACTTTGCCCTTTTTCCATTAGCAGTAAGCAAAACATCTCATAGCGTCAGTCACAACCAACAATAGAAAGAATGTACTTGAGCAGATTCGCATTAAAATTTTCATTCAACATCTACCATCTTAATCCTCCAGTTAGAAACTTTGCAACATATGACATGCACGTAGTGTGAAAAAATGTCACCCTTATCAGTTTTAAACAAGGTTTAATAGATGACCTTTGATTACACAGATAGACAAAATATTTTTTATTTTCAAACAGTGGAACACACAAATTTATTTGTAAAAATTGCTTGCGTGCGTCATGCAATGTATCAGGCCTGNAGCCTACAATTCTAACCAGGTTTGGATCGTAATCGAAAACTTACTGTAGCCCAAATTAGGCCTCCTGTTCGGTGATACTTATTAAACAAAAGGTTTCCAAAAAATTATGCGTATTATAACTTGACACTACTTGCATAATTTTTTTTAGATAGCTGACAGTCAAGGTAATTACTAATTGAAAAGTTGACTTTTTCTAACTGAGGAGTCGTGAAGACATTTAAATGGCAAAAGCCATTCAGGATCATAGCAGCAGCTCTCATAGTTTGTCTATTTGGTTTTTACGTTTGTGTGGCAAACTAGAAACACAAGATAGTTTTTTCTACCTTTCAGCTTTTGAAGTATAGCTACTGGTTACAGAAACATTTTTGATGAAGATTAACATTTAACCGATACTCTAAGAAGCATACATTCACTTCATGCAAACATTTACCTTCAGCAACTCGCGTAGCTTGACGTATTTTTGGTTTGATATAAAAATATAAAACTAATATTGCTTCAGTTCACATCCAACACAGGAAATCATTGTTACAGGTTTAATCTTGTAGCTTTACCAACATCACTCACATTCGGATACTCAATTAAAACACATACTGTTTGAAAAACACAGTTCTAAAATGCATACAGTTCTTAAATTACATACAGTTTGAAATGCTCGCCAGCATTAGTTCGAGAAGCTCTGTAAGTTATCGACATGGCCGCTGTGGCAGAAGTAGAGGCAAGTTCTTTCTGATAGCAGCATTATCTTTAACAAATTGGTGAGAACTGTTTAACTTTACTTTTTCCTACCTCAAAGTACTCTCAGTTGTCCAACCCAATTCAACACCTTTCCCTTATAATCAAGAAATTTATTTGATCCACCTTCAGAGTCTATCAAAGTATGTGTAAGTGCATATGTGCATATGTTGCAATAATAATACTTATTTGTCTGGCTGTTACAAGACTTAACTGCCATCTAAGTATTGCTAGTTTGTTCGTTTGGTACTGTTAAACTGTCGTGAGCAATTGTACCTGTATTAATCCCTCACACGTCTAACTCTACTTTGCCGTTTCACAAATGGCGTGGCATTCGATGATTCATGGAGGGTTGCGTACGTGATCGAGCAACCTTTTTCGTTACCTTGCTCACCAGCGCTAGATGTGCAAGCAAAGCGCGGTTGTGCTCAGTGTTCACCAAGCGCAATGTTCAGAGTGCAGCAATTTATTAATAGAGCGCGTTACTACAGGTCACCACCATTGCAGTGGAGGTCTGCAAATGTACAGCATGCACATCTTGAATTTGGATCACGTATGTTTTGCAGCTACAACCATAGTGGAAGGGCCCCGCGTGAATACGGAAGCGGTCGGGACACGTTTTCGGGCAGCAAAATCGCATTTCAGGCATGAGAATCGATATTGCACTTTGACCATGATTTAATGAAGATAGTTGTACGCTTTTTCAGGGGCGTACGTTCCGCGGCCGAGGGTAGGCAAGGTCCCTTGTCGGAAAATTTCGCATTCCTCCCATTTTTTCAAATTTTGGCAGATTGCAACCTCAAATTTCAAAGCATTGTATGGCAATTTTGACATTTGAAGAAACTTTCAAAGAATAAAGATGAAATTTTGTATTCTAATCATTGTTTTGAAAAGTCTTATTTGAATTTTTTTTGCTCTACTAGTTATTTGCCTCCTTACAAGATTTATCTTGAGACCAGACATCTGATCGAAAACTTCGCAAGCGATTGGTATTTAACCACAAATATGCTGGAATTCCCAAAACCTGGGAGAGAGTTCAAAATGATGGTATTTCTAAAGCGTTTTTTTATCCTTTTGTTCGTGTATCACTCTGAAAATTTTCAGAAATGCAGTGTGTGTGTACGCTTTTATTTTGTTTCTTGCTTATCTTCTGAGGAAGAGAGTTTGCATACACTCTCGAAACGTCTGCAATAAATACTGCATTGTTATTACACCAGTGGAGCAAATTTTCAGCCAGTAGGCTAGACTATGCCTGGTGACAGAAACAGCATATCATACTATGTTCACGTTACGTTAGCTTACATTTGCCTGGGGTTATTGTAAGCAAGTATTAAAAATTTTTGCAGTTTATGTTCAGTGCTTAATCGTTGCTGGGGTTTCACAGCCAAGCTCTAATGTTGCAAGAGAAATTTGAAATTCACAAGGTCCTCAGAATTATTACGTGTTGTTCAGGTAGTCCTGGCAAAAGCGGCGAGGCCCACCCACATGTGGTGGCGAGCCTGGCCAAACCATTCGTAATAATGTGCAGTTTTGTGCACCACGTCTCGTTACTGTAAAGCAGAACAATCAGGACGCACGCAGAGTAGACCCCGACCTTTAGTTTGACAGTGAGGTAGTGATTTTTCCAAACCCGAGAACTGAGTCGCTCGAAGTTTCCTATTTGTTGGTTGATTTCGTCGTCCAGACTGTAGGTACAGTAGATAACAGGTCCCAGATATAAGATAACTTGTCGACAACCGTAAGCAGCGATCCGTAGATGAGAGTGGATTGGGTGTTCCGACCGACATTACGACGGTTTTCTGCAAGCTGATGGTCATGATGAAGTCAATGCAGGCCTTAGTCAGAGGTATCTAGAGTTTCTTTTGCAAATGCGTCCTGAAGTGAGCAACTAGAGCAGCGTCATCGCCGTACAGCAGTTCACGCGAATCAATACGCACTTGGCCTCAGCGTGCAGCAGGGCAAGGTCGCGCAACCGCCGTGGCTACGACCACGAGTGTGCAGCATGACTCCGTCCTCCTCTGTGAAAGCGTGGGCGAACAGAGCTGAAAAAAAGAAAAAAGATGCCGAAGAGCGTTGGGGCCAGGACGCAGCCCCGTATGACCTCTACGCAGATTGGAAAATTTTTAGTCGTAGTGCCGTAAAACTGGAGCCAATCCCCTAGGAATTCATTAGGGGATTAATTAATTAATTACTTTGTTTTTGCGGCCATAACTTTCCAACCACTAACGCTAGAAGGCCACTCAAGGGTGTAAATATGAGAATCTGCGCCTAGTTTAATTAAAAGAAAAACAATGAAATTGTCCTTTGAACATTTTCTCAGTCCCCAATGACGTCATCCAAAAAAAACTAGACCTGCCCAATTGTGTCGTTCCCTCCCAAAAAGGTCAAACCCAAAACATCCCAACTTTTTACAATAGGATCTACAAGACTTTACGCATTTCCAGAGAGTTTGAACATCTTTCTAGCTCGATCGGCTGGCGACTTATTGCCTAACATATACTTGCCCAAATTGGGCTCGTGTGGGACTTAAAGGGTTTACCCTTTGAATCCCGGGCCAAACACACATATATCATCAGCAAACATTTAGTGAATTTTGTCAATTGATGGTTTAAGACCCGAAAATTTCAGCTGGTTGCACTCCTGATCTCAGGATCTGAATAATTTTTGAATAACCTCGCAGAGATGGTTTAAAGTGACCAACGTTGTTTCAAGAAATTTCGTTGCTTTGAACCACGATTGTCATGTTGAGCGTTTATTGTTTTGTTGTAGGCTATTTCAAAACGATACAACAAATCCACATCTCGTACAAGTACAAAACGTTTTCTTTTATCTGAAAATCCCTGGAGAAAGACCTCAAATGGGCGGTATAGCACACGTTTGCTTTTACCAGTTTATTCACAAATGCTTAGCAGATCACAAATAACATTTTTTGTTTTAATATGGTCGTTTGACAAGAAGCATGCAATCTTGGAAGAGAAACAAGGTACTTTCAAGAACAAAGCGAAGAAACTGGGTATGCACCCAATCAAGGTCTAATCAAACATTTATTTCATGAAAAAATCAAAGTTCGTTCATTTGTTTCGTCGTGACAGCCGCCTCAAAAAGCTCTGCCATCCACAACGTCAGGTGTCCGAGAATTTTTTAGCTAAGAGCTGCTACTTTCACAGTCGTAAAACACGCTCGTCAAGTATTAAGAAAAACGATTTTTATTTGAAATAAATCGGAAAAGGGTTTTAATAAAAACTGATTGATTTTTTCAACAGCGTTTTCAATGGCATCAATTTTGTATAACGCATATCTGTGCAAACAGTTGGCCTGCTTGGTGTATATGTGTTGTTTAAACGATATTTCCTAAACACAGCAGCAGATTTAAACACTTATTGTTGAAATTATTACCCGGGTAATTTTGCCTATATATACCTTTCGAAATCACGTCTTTAACCCAGTTTTGTTTGGACAACACGGCATCATGAATAATAAACGCTGAAGTTGCATCTCAAATCATTGACGCTTAATGATGAGTATTTAATCTTCAACCAGAAATGTTTTGTTGGTTGACTGTGTTTTTAAAGGAATTTTAAAAGCAGTGCACTGGGTATGTAGTGTTATGTTTTCATCAGGTCTCGCATCACGTTTATCTAAATTTTGTAAATATATACTGTTTTTTTTCAACAAGCTTTTCTCAATCAAACCGCTCGTCCAATTTTTTCAACAATTAAAACCAAAAATACAAGCTAAAGTCAACATAAGCTCTCAAAATTTAAACTATCCGCACTCGTATGGCCAGACCCCTTCTACGTTTTTCTCTTCACCACCATCAGTAGCGCACCCGAGAGCAGACTTGTCAATTTGGGTGTTTTGAAATCAGATTTAGAAATTTTGTTTTTTTTTGTTATAGCAATCGGCTATTTTTTAAATGTGAGAATTTTGCATCGAAATAATTCTGCACGCTGCTCGATTCAATTTAAAATTTAATAACTTGGCGAGAAACAAATAGCATTGAGTTTTATATAATTTTTTTTTTGTCTTATAGCAGATGTTTTTGCTGCAAAATTGCGGGTTACACTTTTATATGAACGACATGTCAGACTAGGGATGTGCATTATGGAACATGTAGAGGTTCCGGATTGTTCCGGAATCTTTATTTCGAATTGAGAATATTGAATACTATTCCGGAATAACTTGTTAGGAGTAAAATGAGCTGATCGCGCAAAGGTTTAAAATGCCGATCAGCGATCACACGACCTGTTAATTTGCTTGTTACGTCACTATGCAGAGCCGTGAGCTTGTTGAATGTTTCTTTCTCTTACTCAGTAACGTGAAAAGCGGCACTGCAAAATTTATTGAAATTACTTGTTTTGTCAACTTTTTCACGTTTAATTAATCCAAATTTATTTAGAATGTAAATATTCGAAAAAACTCTGATTTTTGAATCATCCAGTATTCGAATCCATAGGATTACATTATATGCATCCCTGTGTGAGACCGAAACATCGACCCACCTATAGACATTAAATGCAAGAATTTTGCCTTGAAATAACGTTGCACGCTGGTCGATTCAATTTAAAATTTAATTACTTTCCGAGAAACATGTACTGTAGCATTGAGTTTTATTTCATTTTGTCGATTATAAAAGCTTGGCATACTGAAGTATTACGCAACTTTAAAGTGCACAACAATGTATGCTCTTTTGTCTTGAAACGTCACGTTGTGAAACCGCTTAAGTGCGCAAGAAAGAATATTCCTGTTTTTCAATGGGAAGGTCGTTGTAATTCCAAGTTTTCAACATACGAGTCACCTTCACATGTCAAATGAATGATTACCTGCATGGAAAGGTCCGTTTCAAAGATAGGTAAGGTGCTGTTACGTTTGTGATTATTTGTATGTGCTTTGTGCGTGTTTCAAAGATGGAAATGGCATTAACGTTTTTGTGCTACAGACAGGGGCGGATCCAGGGGGACCATTGGGGCGTTCGCCCCCCTAAAACCTTCGAAAGTAACTTTATTCGCCATGAATTTATATAATTCTGAAAATAGTATTTGCGATATAAGGCCATTGTGTCGTTTATTGTTTTCTCACGGGAGTGTTGTGAAATATACTTCACATCTCTTGCAGTAGCGAAGCCGTTATAAGACTTGACTGCCAAATATTATTGAAATCGTCCCGCCCAACCATACTGGCTGGATCCGCCCCTGGCTAGAGATAACTGTTTTTACTGGTTACGCTTTGAAGCAATAAAGAATTGTCTCGTTTCACTTCTTCAAAATTTGTTTATAAAGTTGTTCAACACTGCGATTAAAAATCTTAGTAAAAAGTATACTAAACCACTGTAATTTTTCCTTTAATTCTGTTAGCACTTTTAATGCGATCTGAGCAGCTATGATATAACCCATATTACTGTACATTTACAGTTTTTGATATTTTCAAGGAAATACTGAACATCGCAAAGATGAATTGCATCGAAGACTTCTGCAAGATTATGAAAGACAAGCAGTGATGGCAACTCTCTTAAAGGAATAAAAGAAACATGATAGGCGATTCTATATGAATAAGATCACATGCCTGAGAATGCGTAGTATAAGGTGGAATCAATGTTCTGTAAAAACAATTTTATCGATTGATTCGCTTGCTTGTCACCTTTGTTGGGAGTGGGGACCAGTGGTGGAGGAACCTTTTTCAATGTGGGGCACAAGTGCACGTCAAAAAAACGATGGAAAGTTTTTGTAGTTTGAATTGGCAACCGTGACGTCACAACCATTGAAATATGAAGTCATTAAATATTGTCAGGATGTATAAGCAGTTTTATACAATGTTTTATAAGCCCTCAACGTCCCCTATCTACACTACGCCCTATCTATCTACGTTACACTGAGCATATAAATGTAACTAGTTGTTCTTGGTCTTTCATAAAATTCTTTCACAAGCAAATGCACAAACACAACATGCACAAAGCTAAGGCAGCCTCCACATATATTACATCATCAGATAGGGATGAGACAGGCCTTCAAAATGATGATGTTGCTTAAACTTATTTAAGCAATATTCTAAATTTAAAAGTGAGGGGCAGGCCCCCTAGAAAAAAAAGTGGCGGTCCTAGGCCCATGCGGCCCATGATTCCTCCAACACCGGTTGTGACCAGCTATTTGAATACAGATATGTGTAAGTTCGAATCGTAAAAAGATGAAAGCAGAATCCGTTCGGCTTATTCCTCGAGAGCTTTTGCAGTAAACAAAAAGCTTTCGGTTGTTGATGTTAGGAGGGTTATTTTTAAAGCTGGTGCGGCCGCTTAAGTGCATTGCACACATTTCAAGCTAAAGCATTCAAGACTTAGGGTGCACTTTCAAAATCTGGAATGTTAAGAAAAAGACAGTGGGTCAATTCGCTTTCGAATATCTAAATAACCTTTTTTGCACGCAGGCTATATAAACTATGTTGTACACAAAGCTATAATTTCGTATAAGCTGAAAGATGCAGAAACAAGGACTTCAGCTTACAATACAAGCATAGGCGTAGTCAGAGGGGCCTCAGAGGCCATGGCCCTAAAATTTTTATCATACAGTATCTAGTCATTTTGTGCTTTGAGAGGCGGTATCCCAAACAAAATAACTGTTGCCTGCCTAAAACGAAAAATTTTGGCCTTGCCTAATTTTTTTGCTCCCCCAAAAATTTTGGGGTGGTACGTCACTGAATACAAGTAGTCAATACTTTGTTCAAGGGGTTTTCAGGCGAAACATAGATCTACATAATCTATTATTGAAAATTGAAAATGATGGATGAAAAATTTGGGGGAGGCTTGAAATGCCCGGTTTGCTCCCCACCAGTGGTGTAGCGAGGCTAAGAATCGCCCGGGGCCGATCATGAAAGTGCCGCCCTTTCCACCTCTCAAATTTGCTTACTAGAAATTGAAATGAAAGAAGATGATCTTAAGTGCTTATTAAGATATAAGGAACAATAAAGCATCTTGAACATCATAATGAAACATTCACAAATTTAAATGGGTCTTGGTTTTCATTGTCGACTATGAGTCTTGCTTTTTCTGCTTTGTGCCACCTTTCTCATCGTTTCTTTTCCTATTTTTTCTGTTTTCTTTCTATGCATATATGGACCCGGATATTTCGTCAAATATTCTTCCTGGTTGGCTTTTAGTCTCCAACAACCCGCACCAATTGGCTTTAATCATTTGCTCCAGAGTTTCTCAACCTATGGGTCACGGAAGAATTTTTGATGAGTCACGGCCAGGTATTATTGAAAGATGGTGGGCAAAGATTATTTGGGCAAAGATGGTGCTTGAAGTGCCTTAATTTGAAAATATGCCCTCAACATGAAATGAAATGCAGTGTTTTTTTTGGAGGTCCGTTTTTTGGAGTTTTTTCGGGCAAGTTTGGGAAAATTTGGGCAAAAATCCTTCGCACCCCCAAAAATCTGCCTGCACCTGCACCTATGCGTCGGAAATTTTGGTAAGGTCGGAGTTGAAAATTTTGGAAAGGTCCGACATTTTACCTCCGACTCCGAAACCTTTCACGTGATGCTGAAGAAAATCGAATGCGAAAGAAGAATTTGGTCGACAAAACGAAGCCAAAGAACGACTCATCGTCATCTACGCCTTTCGATAAAGTAAAAAAATAAAAAATGCAAGCCGCCCTTGATTGTAAGCCGCGTGAAATGAAGAAAAAAGCTTTTTAAGCGAGGGCTTACAGTCGAATAAATACGGTACTCAACTGCACATACGGTTAGCTGCAAGAAGAGAGTCTATGATATAAACACTACAGCGCAGTGGCGTGCAGAGGTCTGGTGATGCCCGGGACGACTACGTGATTGGATGCCCGCTGCCAAATTCTAGTATTCAGCATTGGCGTATGGTGGTCATTGTTACTAGACATACGCTGTTTGTGACTTCACAATGTGACGTCATATTCACGTTTGCAAGTTTGTTGACACATGTATATTCAGGGACGCCGGAGCAGCGGTAGGGCAAGGAAGCAGTAAAAGAGTTGAAGGCAATGGAAACTTATAAAAACAAAAGATCATAACTAATTATGTTTGCTTCTGTTCACCAACAATGTTGACCTCACAAATGATAGCAGAAATTATAGAAAATCATTCTGAATTTTCTGGGTGCCCGAATAGCTGCAATAAATTTGTTTTCAGTCGATTTTGATAAATCATGAAATTGACTATGATACTGTTATGAAAAGGCACCTTCGCCC
>JGI24021J15306_10010991_pt1 | contig 11265 bp, 6 predicted proteins | sample Ectturendosymbi1_FD_15306 | JGI IMG/M metagenome (IMG submission 15306)
TGGAATGCTTTCGTAATCAATACCGCTGTGCAACCAAACCACGCTCAGTATACATACAACCTGTTAAATGCGAACAACTGCTTCAGTTCACTGCGCATATACCGACTTTAGGATTTTTGCGCTAATTACTTTGTACGCCAGCGGGCAACGCTTGCAGAAACTGAACGAGAAGCATCTTACGCATCAGCACAACGCTAAACATGAACTCACGTGGAGTTGCAGTTGAGAGCAAGTTGGCGTGGCTCGCAAGACACCGCGTAACGATGCGTCAGCTCCAGGTGAGGGAATGAGTATCTGTGCAGCGTGCCTGACTCCCGGGCCTGGAGACATAGAAAACTGGATGCCTGAGACCGCAATAATTAAAAGAAACGGCCGGTGTTGGGTGATCGTCAGTCGATAAAACTACGGCGTGAGTTATTGAAAGCTTGCATAAATCGCGCAACGCACCCCGTTCTGTAGATTTCAACGGCAACTTTCCATAAATCAATCAAAGCTGGAACTACAAGTAGTGGAAAGCTGACGAAGCTCGGTACTTAGTGAGACGGAGCATCTTGCCCTCCAAACAGCATTAGAAGTTCAACGGATCGCCGAACTTCGTGAAAGACTTTACAATCACCGACTGCGCACCAGAAACCATTACTCCTGAGCTTTAGACGACAACGACATCAACACTGCCCATTCTAATCAGCGTTGCCAGCGCTCTCGTATTCTGAAGCCTTGCCCTGACGCAGACAGTTGTGCAAACCTTAGCTCATCCCACCGACGTAATCATTTCCAGCCCCAGTTGAGCTTATACGTCATTATTAATGACGTCAACAAGGGTTAGCGCGCTCTTTGAAATCTCCGAACACCACATAGCACATGCCCTTGCAATGATCTCGTCAAAATAATACAAAAGTAATAGGTTTTTTTCGATGATGGTATTTCGCAATCACGATAACATCGCATGCACTGGCCATGCAAGACTGCAACTTACCGCGACTACAACCTTGTCCGAGGCAACGATGGCGCACACGGGGTCTTGAGTGGGCTGCAGAAATACACAGCAGATTTAATACAGCATTAGTGCGAAACAAGGTTAACCGCTCCGCAATATACCGTCACCATCTGAAAAACGATTATCGCCTAACGCCGTCAAAAATATATAATTAGCAAGTGTGCACAAGGATCAACTGGTGACTTTCGTTTAGCTTTTATCAATGTTAAGAAACAACAACAACCACAAAACCATTCGGTATTTCTAAATTAAACGATGCATTGGCTTGTTTGTCTTCTTCCTCCGCGACACAGTTAACATACCGCTTGCGCAGCTTTGAAGTTGAGATACTCGGCCTTCAGTGTTTGGGGTTTTTCATCGTCAATGTGCACAAGTCTAGAAAATGAGCGCAGTTTATTGAAAATAAGTTTTTGAAAACAACACTCTGGAAAACTGAGTGAAGAAATGTACAAAGATTAGGAATGATTTTAAACGGTGGAACGAAGTTATGACAATCGTTGGCATGCTGGCAACATAAAAACAGTTGAAACGGTTGGTGCCAATTTATAAAACAGTGGTTCCCATTGTTCCCAATTATTTGCTGGACATGGACAACCTCTAAAAATTCGAAGGTTGTAGATCTCTACCAACTCAAACAAACGTTTCGTTACAAAGACAGCGGTTAAACACCGAAATTTTCATAAACGATGGAAAGTCTGCATATTGACGATCATAGGCGTACCAGGCGGGGGGTCGGGAGGGCGGCCGTCCCCCCGGGCTTGAAAAATTTCAGGGCAAATTCAGGGCAAGCGCAAGTTGCTCAAAAATCCCGAATGATAAAAAATATTTCAATACAGTGAAACATTCCACGGCAACTCTGTTTTTCAGGGCAAGCGCAAGTTACTGAAAAATCCTGAATGTAAAAAGTATGTTCAATTCAGTGAAAATTTTCAGGGCAAGCGAGAGTTGTTCAAAAATCTTGAATGATAAAAAATATTTCAATACAGTGAAAAATTCCAGGGCAACTATGTTTTTCAGGGCAAGCGCAAGTTGTTCAAATATAAAAAATATGTGTTCAATGCACTGAATTCAGGGCATCCTCTGTTTTTCAGGGCAAGCGCAAGTTGCTCGAAACTCCTGAATGGAAAAAAGATATTCAATACAGTGAAAAATTTCATGGCAACTCTGTTTTCAGGGCAAGCGCAAGTTGTTCTAAAATCCTGAATAATAAAAAATACATATTTAGTACAGTGAATTCAGGGCACCCTCTGTTTTTCAGGGCAAGCGCAAGTTGTTCGAAATTCCTGAATGTAAAAAGTATATTCAATACAGCGAAAAATTTTAGGGCAAACTCTGTTTTCAGGGCAAGCGCAAGTTGCTCAAAAATCCTGAATGGAAAAAGTATTTCAATACAGTGAAAATTTTCAAGGCAAACTCTGTTGTCAGGGCAAGCGCAAGTTGTTCAAAATCCTGAATGTAAAAAGTATATTCAATACAGCGAAAAATTTCAGGGCAACTCTATTTTTTCAGGGCAAGCGCAAGTTGCTCAAAAATCCTGAATGGAAAAAGTATTTCAATGCAGTGAAAAGTTTCAGGGCAAGCGAAAGTTGTTCAAAATCCTGATCATGTAAAAATTATATTCAATACAGTGAAAATTTTCAGGGCAACTCTGTTTTCTCAGGGCAAGCGCAAGTTGCTCAAAAATCGTGAAGGATGAAGAAATTTTCAATACAGTGTATTCAGTGAACATTCACTTAGGGGTGATCCGTGTAATTTGCGCTGGTGTAGTTTGTAATATGGACCAAAGTCGTGATTGGTTATAGTGACTTTGATCTGGACCAAGACCCCGTTTTCTGTAAAAATCGAACAATTGGATGTCGGTAGTTCAACAGCTTGATATAAGAATTCGGTAACTCTTTCTTTGTTCGTTTTCGAGTTTGCGCTGTGCAGAGGTGCAGGTTGTTGAGATGATAGATTTTTTGATTAACAGGAGTTTTAGAAGCGGGAAGCACGGACGCGCAGATTACTTGGCTCCTTTGAGAGCGCGTCTTTAAGTGCCTTTACTCAAGCGCCAGTGTTGCCAAACTTGCGGTTTTCCCGAGAACTTGGGCTTGTTTTTTTTGTGGAGTTGCGGGTTTTTTAAGGCTTGCGCTTGCGGGTTGTTTGTTTTTGGGCTTGTTTTAATTGAAATTTGCATGTTTTTTGGGCTTGTGTTTTGCAGATTTCTGTTTTGCGCATTGCTTTTTTTTCAAATTTTATGGCACTTTTGCTGTTTCAATTTACTGCTAAAGGCATATTGGGCGTGTTTTTATGAAAATTTACTGATTTTGTGCTTGTTTTTTCGGATTTGTTTCACTGCTTTTTTATTCAATTTTCTTGCTGATTTTTCGTTTTGTTGAATTTTCATGCCAGCGCATGTTGGGCTTGTTTTTCGGTTAAATTACCTATTTTTGGCTTGTTTTTCAAACATGCTTGTTTTTCCAAAATAACCTGGCATCACTGCCAAGCGCACAGCAGCGATAACACAGGCAGGTGTAGGGAGTCAGACTGTACGATCCGGAACCGTCGCTTTTGAAACATTGCGTTGCGTCATCTAATTCGCGTACATTTTTGCATCAGTAAAAGTAATTACCGTAAATCAGTAAAAGTAATTACAGAATTTGCCTATAACGGCACCTCTAGGGCATTGCATAAAGAACGCTATTACCGAATTGACATTATAAGCGAATTGAAACGAATGTAAAAGATGCCATCGGGACCGAACAAAACGTAACGTTACAGGCGAATTGACGTTACAGACGAAGCCGTTATAAAGGAATTCAACGGTATACAACAGATTTACATAAGGTTTCAGGCCCCATGCGGATTAAACTAAAAAGTTAGTTTATTTTTAAGGCAAATTGTTATTTTCAGGGCAAATTTTTTCCGCCCCCCCAGTAAAATGCCTTCCCGCACGCCTATGTTAATGATGCACTTAGTAGGTAAGAACTTGCTAATAAACTGACAAAAGATCTGTAAGCAATTATTTTCCTTAAACAATGAATTGTCACATCCAATAATCGCATTTAACTGAAAGAGTTCTTCGGCTGGGAACCACAGCTACAAGACTTGACCTACTTTTCTCTGCCGTCTTTTCGCTGTTGTGACGTAACAACATGAGACAAAGCAAGTGAGCGTGACGTCGTAAACTGCCAGGAGTAGATGGCTTCGCGTGACGCAACTATGACGTGGGTGCTTGTCATAGCCATGAACAGAGGCTCTATGACAACACAAGCACGAATAACCTGTTCTGCCACTAAATATAACCGATAGGATATCTACAACTTACGATTTAAAAAAAAATAACAGATGGGTGACAGCATACACAGTGAAATACATAATTCATCAAAATGAGTTCGATTTCAAACTTAGAGACATGTGGCAAAAGATGTGTCCATGAAGAGAGTTATGGCACTGGAGCTTCAAAAACGATCTTTCCCAGAAATGAAAACAAATCCAATAAAATGCAAATTAACTAAGCTTAATAAACAAGTTATGGACGCACATTACCAACTAGAAGTTCGCAGTTGTTGAACGGTTCCTTTTTTCAGGCTAAACACGTTTTAATGTGCAATTACTGAAGCTGCAAGCAAAAGATATAATTGGCTGAACAGAAGTTTTACCCATATCGATGAACTTGGAGTCCATGGGAGTGCCGATAGCATTGCACAGCACAACAGCATACGGTCCAATGTCCTCTTCGGAACGCGTCGCCAGGCAACAGTGTTCATGCGACGCAGTCACAAGAAGTAACTGCTTGACGTACCTGAAAAGTCAAACCGTTTGTTTCAAATGTCATCAAAATCATTGATTACAAATATATAACACGCCTCCGAGCACTTCCAAGAGGAAGACACGGTTCATATTAACAGAGTAAGTCTGAAAATTGTTGGCAACCGGGACCTACTTGACGTATTTGGCTTTATTCTTCCAGTCCCAAAAGATCAGAGTGTGGTCGATCCTGTCCGGTTTCATGAACGCGTAAACGACGCTGTTTGCGCAATATCCCCACTGCGCAAGATGACGTTTTTTAACTGAGTGAATAACACGAGAGATTTTCTCGAAACTTCAGTCATAGTTTTGATTTCATTCCTTTGCGCACTTTACTCTTACATTGACATGAGGAAAGGCAAGTTATGGAAATGATGAATGGTAACAAAGAACTGGTTATCACAAAAAGAAAAAAGTATGCGAAATGGCATCCACTATATCTACAAAATATTATGTTTAGCCATCAATGCAACTACAAAGAACATGCAGAAAGTAAAAACCGTTTGCTTTTGACGAATACAGTGCAAATCAGACTTGCAACCCGTCGGTTGACACATTATGCCGCCGATAGTTGGGGAGCAGAAACAACTGTGCACGATAGTAGCCATAAAATTAACTAGAAGTTCTTGCAATTAAAAAAGACAAACCATGTATCACTCGAACGTGTAGAATGAGTAGAGAATTGAAACACAGTTATAATTTTGTTTGAAGGAAAAAGGGTCTATATTTATGCACAAAACGAAAAATTCAGTTCCAAAAGTCTACTCAACAAGGCTTAGAACAGTTTTGCTTCTGGCCCCCAAAAAGCGTGACTCAGTACTTAAAGGTAAACCATCACAATGCAGCAAAATTTTACTATCGCTCTTAGAAATAAAATTGTGGTTTTGCTCAGCTACATCAAAAGAAACAATAATATAACTGCGGGATTTTAAGAAGTGAACAAGAATAAACAACGGTGCATAAGCAACATTTCTACGTTTGAAATGCAAACAATCTCTTCGTGATTGCAGGACAAGCAGAAGAAAATAAGAAATCAGGTGTGATACTTGGAAAAACTGGTGATACATTTGGCAATCGCTATGACAACGTTCCTTTTTCAATACTTCTGAGTGAAACTTGATTTTGGTATTCGCAAACATGCTTTTCCACGCAGACCACAGGAAAACTACTACCCTTTCTCTGGCAACAATATGTCCAAGGTATTAACCAAATATTTGAGTATGACTGCCTTCATTCACTGTGTATGACTTCCCTTTGGCGACAACAACGCTGCAGCCGCTCATAAGTAACTAAGATAACACATGTGTGTGATGGAAACATTTTGCAGTGTGAGCAAAACGTTCAGCCCGGACCGTGCTAGTTTTTCGCTACGTAAGGTTTTCTAGCGTAGTTGCTAGCAGGTCAACGGCTTCATTGTGAGCTTCTACAGTTCTAAGTTTTCAATCGTAAGTGCTTTTGAATCGTAAGCATAGACATTAGGCCAGGTTCGTATGGGTTTCCCGTTGCGCGAGGAAACGGTAATGTGACTGCATACACAGTATAAGTCCTTCACTACTACGATACGGTTCTTTCACACGAACCATTCGCGATCGAAGCCAGTTCTATCGTTTATGCTGATCGAATTCAAACAGTCACTCCAACTTCGAAGTACGCTAAAACATCAGACTTTTTGTATTTTGAAAAAACCTTACCCTGCGGTGCCAACGATGTGGCTTGATCTACTAACGCTGCAACTCTGCAGGAGATGACAAGTCTTAACCGCCTCGGTTTGCAAACACGTGGATAAAAACACTGAACACATTTTACACGCATGTATTCATTTCACGGCAACTCTCGCCGCAGTCGTGCTTCACCGGAATTGGAAAATTACAATTCTGTCTGCAATTCGTTCCAATCCAACAGACGCGTGTGAAGCTCCGCGAACCCAGGAGCTTTGAAGTGCAGTTTCGCGTTTACTCAAAATGAAATAAAGTACATACAAAAGTTGCATCAGGATGACTTTGCGGTAAAATTAAAACTATGAAGCAATTTTTTCGATTGGTTACCACGCAAAAGAAGGTGCAAAGCTTCTCAACGCATTACCTTATAATCCGGTCTGATGTTGGCGAAATAGATGAAGGAATCGACCGCCAAAGCAATTCGAAGACTTGCTTTTTCCCAGTCGAACGACGTTAAGTTTTTTCCAGGAACTTTCAGCGTGTACAAAGGCTACAAACGACAACAACGACCAAGTTTATGCAGCGCGTGACCGTTCATCGAAAAAACCATCGAACTCAACAAAACAGAACGTGTGTGGCTCGGAACGTGCCGGTGAGATCAGACATGTTGGAACACAGCAAGCATTTGATGCTGGTTTATCAATCAGATTGGCGAGGACTGGAATTTCACATTCTGGAATTGTTTTTGCTACTGTCAGTCGCCATTTTTACCACAAAGAAAAGTTCGCGGTGCTTTGACAAGCAACAAGGAACGCTTCATCGAAGTAGATGCTTGCGGTCTATGTTAAGAAAGCATGGACACTCGGCAACCGCCAATCAATGCAAATAGTTATTCGATCCTATATCAACCCGCAAGTAACTGACGGACAGAATCGTCTCCCTGGCAAGCTAAACGTAAAAACCGGGACCCCATTTAGCTTACACTTCGGTTTTGGCATTCTTTTGGTTTTCAGTAGGTTGTTGTCTTTTTGCGTTTTTCGGAGTATTATTCGGTGATTTAGGGTTTTGGTATAGCCATCCACATCCGGATTAAGCATCAAATCTGAAGTTCTTTTCTGAGTGTCGGCTAGTGGGCCCCTTACGTTGGACAGTGGGCCCCTTACGTTGGACAGTGGGCCCCTTACGTTGGACAGTGGGCCCCTTTCAGCAAAGTTTCCCTCTGATTCAAACCTCGAGTTACGCCAATGCTCACAAGCATACATGTTTGTATGTCCAGACAACTGCTGTAGGTACATCAAGTTATCCGCAATGGCTGTGGTCTCATGCAGTTTCAAACACCACCGACGCTCCAATGAACTTACGTCACCAAATATACTGCAATAAACTTACGTCACCAAACGTGCTAAAAAACTGAACGACATTTATATCCTTGTCCTGATGTAAGGAGCGCTGGGAGCCAGCAACCGCAAGGAACGATCCTGTTTCATTCCACTTGGCATCAACAACTGTCATTCTTGCATCGATCAAAATGGGTCCTGGCAAAAATATGCAGCGCGTATCAATCGAAAGTTTGGTAGCAGAGTGTAGACGGTCTGTCATCTCTTCAACTGCCAGGCGCAGCAATCAAATACGCATATAGTTCAAGGTGATTCACAACAGCTATTAAAAACACAATGCCATTAATATCATGACAATGCACTTCGGAAAGCTCAAAAGCACATCCCCAACCACTGTGATCAGTGCCCATAAGAATATATCTACTTCGCTATAATTAATGTTTCCTTTAGGGAAGCTATTTGAAGTAAATGTGTGCGTGTTTTGATAACAAATTTTCAATAAATGAGCACCACTGAGTGTATTGGGGGTAAATCCGGTAATCTTGTTTGATAAAAGGGTAAGATATGTAATAAAGGTTAAGAACCACTGTTCTCGTCGAACCAAACTATCGCTCACAAAAACATCAGACGAAACACATTACGCACTTAAAAATTAAACCGACAAAGTCCATTTGCTAAACGATCAGTGGGGGTGATGTCGACTGAAAACTGCGCCAACTCAACCTCTGCCCCAGTCGCGTGCAATGGACTTCACGAACGAACAACAACAACCACTCAGCATCGATTTACCTCTTTGTGGAAACACAACTATGTTTAATGTCAAACAGAATATCAACATCTAATGAAGAAATAGCCGCGTATACGTTTTAATTTACTTCAATCGCGCCATAACATACATACTTTAGCAAAACTAAATCTGCGAATTAACTCTGCAAACAACTAACATTACGAATAATCCTCGTTGCATGAGACAGAAAAAAATCCAGATGCGCAGGTTAGTAAAAATTGTAAAACTATTCGGGAAAAGCATGGCACCATACGTACTGTCATCCGCTTCGTTCCGCATTATTTGGCACCTTCCATTGTCAAAGCACACCGCAAGGCAGGGGCAGTCGGGCTCAGCGTACCCCAAACGACCATTGTACCAGTCCAGCGCTGCAAGGCTCACAGCGCCAGTTACATTGACCAAGCAATACAGCTCCACCTTTCCCTGGCAAGCAACACGCTTTGTAGAAGCGATAATTAAAATACTTCGGAAGAAGTATTGAAAGAGGACAATTTTCATTAAGATCGCAAAATGCTTGCCAGTCACCTTCACCAGGACGCTGATTTTCCGTCGTGCAAGCCTTTTTACAATATAGGCACAAATCAGCGACGTGTGGAGCAAAAAACAAATTTCGATTGGTCAGTTAAAACTTTACGTAAAACCTACTGTATATTTCGAATGAACCAAGAGTTTCGACGCCTCGTCTGAACACATTAACCGTATATGGGGAAATTCACCAGCATTTTCAGCCCTAAACGTTTTGCAACTGCTTCCAGAAATCGATAGTTTGCAGGAGCCCGATAGAATAAACTGAAACTTGGAGACGATCCGAGCAATTTGAAAAACGTTAAAAAAACATATCCTCTCAGAGAGATACGAAATATTACGACTGTTTCTAAAAGAAGGTAGGTATTTGTTGCTAGTCGCTAGTCAGCAAAAATTCATGGCTTTATTTAACAAAACGATATGCACCAGATGCTTCGTTATATACACTGGCATGGACACAGACTCGAACGGTGTCATGTATTTTCAACGGGCGGTTATGCAGCATGTACATGCCAAACATGGAAGAATAACGTGTTCTGTGTAAATCGCTTTGGCGATTTTAGAGCAAAAAGCGTAGCTCTTACTGCCACATTATCATTTAACCACTCAACACAGCATAGAGACTGTAAGAACTAAAAAAAAGAAAGTTTACAGAGGAGCAACTGCACCAAGCCTCCTGTTACGAAACGTCTGCTTTTAAGCACGCGGCGTGTTAACAGTCAATCAAAAACTCACTATAGGATTTCCAAGGCTGTCGTAAATGTGAAGTTCTCCATTGGTTGTGCCAAACAGTATGATTTTCCCATCAGGAGACCACTGAAAAGCAAGTCAAGTTAGGGTACTCTCAACACAACGAAACCTGAAGCGAACATGGCTCAGCAGAATGCAGTATAAAAACGTGAAGACTTAAAACAAGGTAAAAACCAGCGGTATACAATTCCACAGCGTTTCCAAGTCGCGCACCATAAGAATTTTATTTCAAAGGGTCAGCTTCCTTAGCTCTTCGGCACAGATTAGAAATTACGCAGCAGGCAAAAGTGCGAATAATAACCACAAATCAGCAAAAATCGACATTATCTCAAACCGCATCTTCATCCTTAAAACTAACGATGGGCAATGCAGTCGCCTCGGACGTCTGAAGAACGGAGTGGCCCAAGAGTCAACGCTTGCACCTATGCTGTTTAACATCTTATCAGTGACATCCCCGACACCGTGTCCACCCAATATGGCTATGCTGATGACCTGGCCCTCCTGTTTTCCCACAAGTGTTGGAGTGAGGTGGAAGAGGTCCTTTCTCTGGATATGCAAAGAACTGCTGAATACCTGTCTGCATGGAGGCTCAGGCTGAGCACAGCCAAAACTACATGCACTGCGTTCCACCTGAATAATAGAAAATCCGGCCGTAAGCTTGCGGTCACCGTCAACTGTACCACCATCCCCTACACCCAAACTCCAGCTTACCTCGGAGTCACGCTTGACCGCCAACTCACCTTCAGGCAACACTTAGAAGGCCTCTGTGGCAAAGTCAAAGCCCGTAATTGCCTCTTACGCCTCCTGGCTGGCTCAACATGGGTGCCCATGCCTCTGTTCTGCAAACCTCAGCGCTGGGTCTGGTCTGCAGTGCCGCCGAATACGCCGCCCCAGCTTGGCGCCGTAGCTCCCACACTAAAAAGCTAGATGTTGCGTTAAATGATACTTTGCGCATCAACTCTGGGTGCCTGAAACCGACCTGCAGGGAGCTTCTACCAGTACTCTCGGGCATTCCACCGGCCCACCTGCGCAGGGAACATTCCACTTACAAGCTGGGGCTCCAGGCACAACCAAACACTAACCACCCCCTTCATACCCTTGTCCATAGTGTACAGTTTCTTGGCACACAGCGCCTGCGTTCACGACGCCCTTCCGCCGCCATGCTGCGGCGCTAATGAACTCCGGCTTCAAGATTCTGGAGTCATGGAGAGTGGCATGGGAAAGGGCCACGCCATCGGCCCAGTTTTTGGTCACCCCTGCCGTTTGTCTCCCGTCTGGCTCAGAGCTACCCCGTAGTCTGCGGGTAGCACTGAATAGACCAGTGTTTCTCAACCACGAGTCCGCGGACTCAAATGAGTCCATGGAAGGCTCTGGCTGAGTCCGCAAGCACCGGGGACATGCAAGTTTCTGTAATGCCCTCAG
>JGI24021J15306_10010993_pt1 | contig 11262 bp, 8 predicted proteins | sample Ectturendosymbi1_FD_15306 | JGI IMG/M metagenome (IMG submission 15306)
CATAATGGTGCTATTCTTCACGCACATCCCGTTCAAGGTGAACCACGCAATCAACGCAACGCCACCGGAGAGGTTGCAACAACTTGAAAAAGTGTTCCTTCTTTTTAGGGGAAAAGGAGTGGAAAACCACAAATTTAGGGGGTGTCCGTGTCCTTTTTGAAAGGCCTATTGCACCAAGCAATTCAAAACGCACGAAATATTTGAAAATTGCAGAGCAGGTTTCCCTTGGTGTCTTACAATGTCCTGCCGAATTTTAAGTGAAAACATTAAGAGGAAAAAAGGTTTTCGATGTTTATATTTGAAAATTCGTTGCCATGTTATTTCTACGCAGTATTTAGCAACCTGCCTCTGAAGACAAAGAAGCGGACATGAGTGAACTACAAGCTCATCACTGCATGACACTAGAACAGTGAACTAGGCTCAAGTGCAGCGTGAGGGTCATAACCGGCAAATATACTGTCATTGCAAGAACTGATTAATTGATTTATTGTTTCATGTGACTCAGCTAATAAACATAAATAATGCAAAGAGCCATCACGCGAAATAGAAACTAATTCTCAGTAAACATTAGAAAAAATGAAAGCACAATGACAAAATACCTGATCAGCGCAAACAAAGAGTGTCGCTCTGTAACATAGGGCTGACAAAACACCATGATGGTCATCTGGTCTATAGGTTCTCAAAGTGCTCCGTACGGAGCCCCAGAGCTCCGCGAGAGAAACCTCGGGACTCCGCGAGCTATTCGTTTACTTATCAAAATACTGACTTGGCTAATTTTGCAACGAATCTAATCTTACAAGTGATTCAATTGAACCGTAATTTGAATACTTTTAAATACAAAGCAGCAAATACATCCGCGTCATTAAATAAAGCACTTCCAATTTACTCAGGAACATCAATCGGTATATAACAATGTGTTTCTTTTTGTTTTTATTTTTAGAAATTTATTGTGGGGCTCCGTAAATTATAGTCAATCTCTTCATGGGCTCCATAACACCAAAAGTTTGAGAACCCCTGATCTAGTCAACACTATTTATCACTTTTTGAGAAGTTTTAAAAAACATATTCGGAAAGAAAATCAGCATAGTTAGAAAAATAAACAAACACAGAACATGGCGAAGTAAATTTACAGATGAAAATAGCGTGCTTATGTACACAATGGAGTGGATGAAATTTAATCGAAGAAATTTGGTGGGGTCAAAAAATCTTTGAAAAAGTATGAAAACGAAGTTAAAATAAAGTGAAAAGCAATTTATGAGATTTAAAAGAGAAACAAAACAAAAAAATCTATAAAGTGTAATTTTATCAGGAACAAAATGGGATGTGGGCAGGAAAAACAAGACACAAAAAATTAAATGTAAGTATAAAAAAAAATTACATTATCCTCATTACTGGAACTACTGTATTAGTATTTTGTTCTTGATGAGTTAAATGTTGCCAACGTACATAAGTATATATCTTTTTACGTAAGAGGCGTTTCTTAAGTTTCCAAGGATTGAATCAATTAATCTGAATTTAACTGCTGAATTCTAGTTTCCTACAATTTTTTGGTTCCATGACCCAATTTCCAGGGGAGGGCATATGCCTGTTTTAAAACTCCCCTGCGGAATCAGATGCTCCTGATTAGGACCAGCTCCTAACGTGAATATCGGCATTACCGAAACACACTTTCAAAATAAATTTACTGATTTTTTCAGATTCGTTGTTTTCCGAAGAAGTACAAAGCACTGTTTCACATCACTCCCCCTTTCAAGTCAAGCGTTGTCCTTTGTGGCCTTTTAGACTTTGGAGATCACTTCCAGTTGCCTTCGCTCAGTTGCTCACACGCCGCAATTGATCTGATTCTAGGCTTTATTTGAGACGTCCTCAGTCCTTGGTGACCATTGAACTGTTACTGGATGCCGACCCCTTTTTTTGTTGTTGAACTTTGGACAGTTTTCGCCTGGCTTCATTTCTCTTTATCGTATTTTGTGGGACGCCCCGCCATCTCTTGTCACCTCGTCGGACATTTCGAATTTGTGGTTGTCATGGGGTCCATTGATTGCGCTTTCGCTTATGGCGTCACGCAAACGCAAGAGTGACTTCACTTTCTGCCAGATTATCAGGTGATTTTCCTGGTTCCTCTTCCATCAATCCTTTTAAACGGCTTCAAACGTGTGATAATCTGGGATGCATCTCCACCATTTTTCTTGTTCTTTGCTCGCCGAAAGGATTGCACCAAACTGCTTGACCAAAGGAACGTTTTAATGGCTTTTGCACCATTGGGGATGTTTTGATTTCGATATTGCAGCTCTTTCTCTTTGCGTGATCTCATGTTGCTGTTGCTTGCGTCGCTGGTACAATAACAAAGTATAAGCAAATAACCACCTACCAGAAGATGCGAACGTCTATAGCTCAATTGTTGCGGTTTACGTTTCCAATTAAAGATACTCACTGTTTCGACTGAAAGAGAATTGAGTCATCCTAAGAGCCAATCAGGTCAACCAACATTTTATAATAAATGTTAGATGGGCCCAGCGATAATGAACGGAATTAACATGGCATGAACAATTGCAATGGTGCTACAATGCGGTTTGTCTTAACCTAGATTTTTACGCAATCTAATTCAAGAGTCAAAAGGCTTTGATAAAATTTTAATACAGTCTTGAACCATACATGTATTTGACAGTATTTCATGTGTAGCGTCGCCGTTCCTGGTTGGACGGTTTGTTACTTTCTTGTGTCCAAGTAACTATTCTGCAAAAAGGCCATGAAGTTGAATCAATCTGCAAATGCTTTTTTGTTTGTTGATTGATTTAACGTCGTCTTCTTCAAAAAGACAAGTTACTTGAATACATATATGTGCAAGTTTGAATCACCGCAAAGCGAATAAAGCTGAACCCAGTCGCCTGATTCCTTAAAAGCTTACTGCAAACCTAGAGCTTATGTCCTTTGCGTCCATTAGCAGAGTGTTACGACGGCGACAACTCTACAATTTGTTCTGTTTTTCCTCCTCGTACGAAATACCCCACGAATATGCCGCTGTTTGCAAAACCTGTTAACAACGTTTTCGGCNCTTGTATGGCCCTAATTATGCCATTCAAAAGAGCGAGCTTCCTGATAAAAGCGGAAGTCACAGTTTGTGAAACCACATTCTACGAATAAGTAACTNATTCATTTCGCACTGCAGTTGAAGTTTTGGTGAGATTGCTAACTACTGTATAGCGTCTACTAAAAGCAGTTTGGTTATTGCCGTGAAGCTGGTTACAGTGGCGTCTTAGTAGCGTGTTTGGTTTGTTGCTGCGAAAGTGTGTGTTTGGCTAATTGCTGATTGTCTGTTATTTGTCGAGCGCTCGACTAACCAACAGTGAAGTTTGTTTGCTTAGTCTAGCTGCGCTGGAAGAATGCTTAGTTTTGTTTCTGATTTATTTCGGAATCTGTATTGGACGATCGATGGATGTTGGCCTACTTTGTAACAACAAGTGTTTGCGCTGATCATGTTATGTTATGCAAGCAATTTCAGTACGTAACACGAATCTGCTGATCCATTCATTCATGGAAGCCGTGAGATGTCAGAACAAAAGAAAGGTTGAGTAAAAGAATTTGCTAAATGATTCAACTGTGTCATCTTTGTTGAGACTTGAAGTTGGAATGTGGATATGTAAGTCCGAATCATTATGAATGCAGAGCATGTAAGGCAGATTCCTCAAAAATTCGAAGCGAATTAAGAGCTTCCAATTACTCAAGGGTACCTACGCAGAGAGAATCTCTGCAAACTCAACATTCCAGAAAATTTTGAACTGGCTGAAGCAAAAGAAAAACTTAAAAATCTGGCTAAGCAAAAAATAAAATGTCTTCATCGACAAAATTGTTTTTTCATGTGAAGCGCGACTCGCTGTAATTGATAACACGTCAACACGGTACTTGAAGCCAGTCATTCGCTGATTCAGTGGTGTAGAAGCTGAGGTGAGGGAATGAGAGCGCCCCCACAGAATTTCGATATGTCGAAAATTCGGGCAAAATCTTTGAAAATTCGGGCACAAAAGTGTCAACACTTATGTTTCATGTTGACTGATCAATGATTCTGACTGAATAAAAAAACAAGAATCTGACTTTGACGTTTTTCTTATATAATTTTTTTGTTTTAGCTTCAAGAAAACGGGGAAGTGTTCATGTTGTAGAGTCTAGTGTTCTTAAGAGTTGAGAATGAGCAACCAAATGCTACAAAAAAAATTTATGGGGAATTTGGCCGCACAAGAATATTTCGGGTATGTTTGGGGAAAATCGGGCAAAATATCCTTCGTACCCTCAAAATTTTGCCTGGTCCTACACCTATGCACTAATTTGTCTCATGTTTGTAGTTCCGCTTTCATGTGAGGCCAGCTCAGTGGTCACAACATGTGTTTGAGACAAACATTTGCGTACTTCCTCTGAATTGCTTTCAAAGTTTCAAGTTTGTTCCCTGTGCGCATTGCTCCTAGCCACACTCGTGTGTTTTTTCTATCTTTGTTTTCAGTGTCAACATTTTCTCTAGATTTACTTGCGCCATTCTTGTGACTTGCAACTACTGAAAAACAGATAAGTGCAAGTTCGAGTCATCGCAAAAGTATGAAAGCAGAAGCAAGCAGTCGGATCCCTCAGAAGCTTGCTATGAGGCTGGAGCTGGTTTTGTCGCTTCAGTTATTCACCATGTCACCTGTAAGCTTTGCGCCCAATTCAAAGCAGTAAAATTGCGTAAAATATGTAAAATCGACTTCATAGAAAAACAATTTGCCAATGATTTGACTGCGTCACTTCTGTGGAGACGTGTAGTGTTGGATAAACGAAAGGTTGTTGAACACGCATTGAAGAAATGCTTGCTACCACTAGTTCTCCACTACTCTCAAAATAAATCTAGCGCTTTAACATGCAGAAGGGAACTACTGTATATAGAACAAAGGAAAATTGTGCGCTATTTGTGTTAAGAAATTAAGAGTTATTTTGTTGTATCATTCTTGTTTGGTTACAGATACGCAGATGAGCGGGAAACAATGACACGTGCTTTTCTTGCGATACTCCATGGCCACGTTTTTCGCGTTTATAAGGATGTGGGTCCGAATCCCATCGACGGTTATGAGAAAAAGCCTCCCTGAAACTATGTAGCAAAAATGGAATGAGAGTAATGCAGCGAACAATTTTTCACGCAAATGAAGTTGTCTTTGCCAACTTGTTTCATGATGGAAGTGCAAATAAGGAAAACCATAAAATGGAGGCGCTTCACTGGAATATCTTGCATGATACAGGTATACTATTGTCAAACGCGCAACGTTGCAGTAATCGCAAAACGCAGGCCATGCACTTTGAATCGCACCGCTTTGGTTAATCCTGTTGCCCACAAATGAAAGCGAAGTGGCCCTCGCATTTTTGCGATGTTTGACATTTTTTTCGCTTGATTGGCACTCGTGTCATCTTCGCTGGAGTAGTTCTCGTGTGTCTTTGTCGACCGAATGCTTTGTCGCGTGCCAACCAACCCCAGTATCCTGAGAGTAACGAATCAGTTCGTTTAGGCAAAAATACCGGTCTATTTTGTAATCAGGGGACATTTCCTAGTCGTATGTCATAGGAACTTTAAGGGCAGGTTTTAAAAAATTGCTCCTTTTGGGGTTGCATTCGCAACAGTTACGTTATTAGCATTTTTCCAGGCGTCTGCAACTGCTTGCGCTATTGTTGTGGTCCGATCAAAACGTTAGGTCCGGAATGATATGCGTTTTAGTGAAATAATTCAATCACATTTAATTACTTCCCAAGAGTTTGGCCGTAGCCGACTACAAAAAACGGTCAAGGGCCAAACAGATCTTTTGTTTTATGCGTGAAAATCACTTGCATGAAGCTTTAGCAAGAAATAGGGATGGTTTCCCAATCGATCCCTCTCGGCGCTTTACAACAAGCTGCCTTACACAAGTTTCTCATACAGCTACACAGTGGCACGCACAGCCCGTCTTGGGCGTGTTTTAAATGCACGTGGGATAAAAATAGGTGTCGATGTCAGTTTACAGCTGGGGAAGTTTCAAAGAGCGGATGAATCTCAACCTGGTGACGGATTTGCGCAAAGGCACCAAACCCGCAGAAGGGTTTTTAGTTTCGGAAGTGCAAAATACATTTTAAGGAGGCAAAATTTTTGTCTTTTATATGTTTATAACAAATTTTTCTGGGGACAACACAATCTGGGATGCACAAAAATTTGAGGGGGCGCAAGAGCCCGAATGCTCCCCCACCCCGAGTCTACAGACCTGAAATGCACCGTATGTGGTGTTCCGCTGAGCGATGACGATTTATCTTCTTCGTAGAACGGTAGCTTGTGGCCTCTGATGATAAAACCGCAAAAAGAAAATTTTAAGTTTTAATAAACCATGACAAAAGCGCGTTTCTCCCGCCATACCACAAATACGAGGAAAGCGCAACTCCTGAATGCTCGCTTGGCCGCTGGGCAAGGCAACCAAAGTTGTTGGTAATTCAACTTTATTATTTGCACCAGTGTTTCCCAATCCCGAGTCTATAATTTGAGCCCGTAAAGGGCTGGAAATGAGTCCTCAAGCACATTTACTATCGCAAACGATTTAGTTTCAAAGCCTTTAAACGTTATTAATTTTATCAACTTTAAACAATGCGAGTTTTTGTTCTTACAGGGTAGTTTACGCCAGGCCTGTGGAGCCGGAACTCACTTTCAGGCTCCTGCTCCAGGCAACAAAATATTTTGGCTCAGGATCCAAGATCCAGACGTGTTTAGTTCGGTCTTCTGCTCTGTCTACAAAACAAGTTGGTCATTAAAAAATAAAAACCATTGTATTAATTGTACAAATCACTTGCCTCAATAACTGTGTCTGTGGAACCGGAACCCAAGTGCCGGGCTCCGGTTACCCCATTTGAAAGTTTTTGGCTCCAGCCATTCAAAATTGTTTTGGCTCCCACTCTGAGCTCCGGCTCCACAGCCAGGGTGTACGCAAACTGTCGTTTGTTCTGTAATAATGCGCCCAACCCGAGTGACAAATTTCACATTTCCACATAGTATTTGTATTTTTTGATACATTGCAGGCAGTGTAAACCTGCTATCTAAATTGCGGTGAGCTTTCACCGTCTTATTTTATCATGGCTAAACACAAGCAGGCGTTTGCAAACAACGACAACAACTTGAAAGTTAGATTTACTTCAGTCGACGTAAACGGGGAAATCCGCCGACAGAGCGTGTTTTGCATGGAAATCTCAGCTCACAACTCTATAAAAGAAGTTAATCTACGTCAACATCTCGTGTCAACACGCGTAAAATATGCTTAGGAACAGCTTAAGTTGTTTAAAGAGAAAAAACATCAGATAAAACAAAGACGTTTTTATCGTCCAAATCAGTGGCAACTCCGGCATTTGGGCTCCTCGAGCTTATCTCGGGTCTTCGATTACAATTTACATTGTAGAACGCGAGCTTGCTTTGTATATTTGTGCTTCTACCCACTTCACTTATTGATGTTGTTAACTCGCACTTTTTTGATTAGGTCTTGTCACTGTTCATACGTCACGTACCTTGTCTGGGCATTCGCGTTTATGTTGCAGATGACTTGAACCAAAAAACACCGTTCGTAGCAAGCGTTCTGTCGACTACGGGCTCTCACGCTTAATTCAGTCTCATCCACCAAATCCGGAGCTGCCATCCGCAATCAAGCATTTTGTAAAATATAATTCATGTCGCATTGAATGTTTTCTTAAAGCAACATATTTGCATAGGGCATTGGATTTGAATTCAAATGGAGAGTTCCAATTCGACAACAAGTATGCAAAAGAATAACTGGTGTTATCAATGCCCTGTGATGTGCGTTAAGCAACAATGAAAGAATTCTCGTGAGACTTTCTCATTCATTCTTACGCAACTGACGTCACAGAGCAACTATGTTTCCACCCTGAATGAGAGGAAATGGAAATTCTAGTGACGAAAGCCTCGAAGGTTGCATTCAGTCAGTATTGTCGCGTGTTGTAGAATTTCGTACTAGAGGCGTAACGAGGGAGGAAAAGGGGGCAAAATTACCTGATGCAGAATTACACTGGTGGCGCGAAATCACTGCAGGGGATTCCAAAATTCCCTATAATGTTGCACGTACTTTCTTTGATACAGAACATTTTCTTCCGAAAGAACTCAGGTTCGAATATGGGGAGGGGCAAACTTGCTTCATGCCACGGGCGCTATCTAACCTCGTTACGCCTCTGCTGCGTATGAACTTCGTACTACGAAGTTATCTTGCATATACGTATTTATCAGCGCCATTACACATTGGCTGTGTGCATTAAGGGAAATGTGGGGCCAATGAGACATTTTGAAAAATTTAAACCGGTGAAAACAACACCTTCTTGTGATTGTGATTACTTTTTTCATCCTCACATTGTGGCACCGAGGTCTTGGTGTGGTCTTTCACATGTGATTTTGTTGCAGACAACAAATGCAGTTGCATCTGAATAGGAAAAAGCGAGTTTTATTGTTTTTAGCAAAGAAAATGAGCTCAGCGTTGTTTCAATTTTCGTTGGAAACAGAGAGTTTTTTTGTTGGGGGAAGCGGGAATACTGCAGACTGCGCAGGGCAGACTACGATGTGATCACTTAAAGCACTTGCAAGTGGTCAAACAATGTTCTCAAAATGGCTACCTTGGGACTTTTGGGACAGACAGGGGTGAGGACCCTTGGGACAATGACTTCCCCTCCTGGACGATCGTTGAATTATCTTGGAAGGCCTTTGCACGCTCATTTACAATTGAAATTATTACTTCCTCAGAGGCACTCACCCTTTTAACCCGGATATACTCATAGATGATGCGTTCCTGCTTTCCGTCGTGACTGACATTCCACAACAGCCAGAAGGAAACGCATTCTGATGGATGCAAGCAGTTTCACACAGGCGCCTGACAAAGATGAAATGTCAGAAGTAGAAATGCTCCTAAATTTATATTTCTCCGTACCCAAAAGTGTCAACTTCTGCAAAACGCAGCAACATAAGAAAGTCAAAGTCCGCTATATTATTCGACATCACTGAAACAGAGAGCTTGTACTCTAGTTGCACCCCAAAAAAACTCTGTCTTCATAATGTCGAAAATAATTAGTCTCCATAAGTGAAAGTGAGGATATAATGCTGCTTGTTCAGATACTGAGGATGATGAAAAAATAGTTCTAAAGAAGAAACCGTTGTCGAAGAAGAATGTGTTCGAATAACTGAACAGGACAAAGTAAGCACCGCTTTGCACGGTATAGTAAAAGATTTTTGTAAGCAGAACTGGCACCAAGTTTTGCCACACAGATACTATCTGGACTTGATGAAATGGAGACTTTGTCTTTTGGTTCATGATGGAATCAGAAAAAAAGAAAGAGTTTTAATTTGCAGACAAAGATAAAGTAGCATCACTTAAGTTCAGAGATGTGGTTAAATTCTTGTCCCATCGCACCTCACTCAAAAATCAAACGCTTTCCTGAAAATTTGAATTTCATTTGACACCTTGACAATATGCAATGTAAACTGTTTTTCAAACACTGTCATTCTACTGACTGCTAGTGTTTTGGATGGAGTTATTGACAAGAAACACATGCAGGTTTAATCAAGACCACTTTTAAATTTCCTTTCAACTAAACATGAAAGATGACTCGCAAACAGGAATTGGATTTTATTGAATTTTGTAAACATTACGCGGACAGTGAATTTGCATTTCACTGATTTCTCAAAATGTAAAAGGGAAAACACACCATGATAAGATTTGGCTCACTCGGACAATCGTGCTTTGTTCATGTCCCATTGGTCCCAACCTAAAGTCTCAAACGTCCCAATGGGTGGGTACCAGCGGGACGTTTTAGTGAAATTTTTTGCATGCAAATAGGACTGTCGAAACATGTCTGACGATTCAATTTTTTATGCTAAATTATGCAGAATATCCCAACTTACAAGAAAACCATCACCTGACCTTGAATAAATCAGCCAGTTTTCTCTAACCAGCAAAAATGTGAAAATTGTCCCATTACTTCCACATATCCCTTACGTCTCTTGCATTTGTATAAGTTTTATTTTATATGAACTGTATGCAAGATACGTGACGAACCTGAGTGACGTTGTTCATCTGGAGTCACATTGGTCCAGATTTTTAAGAAGTATTTTTGCACCACTTGCAAAACATTGCATGTTTCTTTTTCTTTTGCTTCGAAAATTACAAGAGCAAAAGCGCCTCATACCAAGGGTGGTAGCTTGGTTAAACTTGCAGCCGTGGAAATCTTCGAGAGATTGTTCGTTGTTGCCTGAGCTAACAAGTGAGATGTGGCTACTTTGTAAAAACAACATAATTAAGTGGCGCATCCAAGAACCCTCAGTGGATATTTTGCAAACCAAATTCTCCTGCTGTAAAAATAAGTGGAAATTTTACAGTCGGACGAGACAACATATTTAAGATAGGATGCACACCGTGGAACAGAAGAGTAAGTGGAACAATTTCTCTGTTGCCACGAATTTGCCAAGCACACCATCGAAAAAATATTTAAATATATCCTTCAACAGCATTTGTCAACTGACTGCTTGTCTGTTTGTGCCAATGGTGCTCCAGCGATGATGGAACCAAAAATAGACTCATGAGTTCTGTGAAAAAGGAAAACATTTCAGTTATTTTTATCTTAACAACCAGGAAAATCAAACAGCGAAAGAGTTTCAAGGAGACATGGCCATTGTTTTCCGAAGGTTGCGTTTGTTGTCAATGACATCAGTTGCCTTAGCTTATGCACTTGTTTGTTTGGTGGTTTGTGTAACAACATGACGGAAGAACACAGTGGACTTTCGTACCATTTGAACATCCGTTGACTATCACGAGGAAACATGCTGGAGAGAGTGACAAGGCTTCGCTATGAAGTTGGTGCATTTTCAAAACAACAAAAAGATAACCTTGACTTGATGCATGATTCAAATCGAGACACACATTTGTACCCGCAACACAACAAGTCATCAGTTCATCTGACAATAACAACACACGTGGGAACACTGGGCGGATCACCAATGGAATGCAGAGTGGGCGGACAACCCCATAAGACTCCGCATTTCGTCACCGACCCCGATACCCTTTGAGCGATTCTCCCAAGAAGAACTTGGGTCCTACTAAGCCGCCTGAACGCCGGTGTCTGGTTTTTCCGCTCCTGCTCGTGCAAATGGGCCATGGCTTCCTCTGCGGCCTGTGAGTGAGGCGCAGAAGAATAAACCGTCGACCATTTTGTCCTCCAATGTCCAGTCCATTGATCTCCTCATGG
>JGI24021J15306_10010994_pt1 | contig 11262 bp, 7 predicted proteins | sample Ectturendosymbi1_FD_15306 | JGI IMG/M metagenome (IMG submission 15306)
AATTGTTCTACTATTGGCCTTTGTTGCGTACCAATAACATGGCAACAAATCTTCAAAGGTTAACTTCAAGTTGCGGCAGAAGCGTTTTGCCGCGTGTCACTGTTGAACGCAGACATCTTGGCAGGTACCGGTATATGCAGCGAGTAACTGCTGCTGATACCATAAGCCACGTACTTTTATACTATGTGAAAAGAAACATTGCTGCCAACAAAGCGCATATTTTGCAACCAATGTCCTCTCTAAGGTGCGCAACTACCATCAGACCATTGTCGCAGTGGAATCTCATTCTCGCGCACTTGCAACATTCCAAAACATTGGGAAAACACGAAACAAAGAGAACCTATTTGAATTAGATGTGTACTTTATTCGTATATTGATAAGATTTTATATTTATATTGATAATTTGCGAAGTTTGTAATTCATTTAGAAGTCTGCCTGCTAACTCAGTCTTAAAATATTCATGCTCAGTAAAACAAACATTTGCTCAGTGTAGAATTTTCTTATAGCAGTGGTTGCACTGTGTTTGCACAATAGAACATCACAATGACTGAAAATTACACGTGCTTACTGGAAATTTCCGGAAGGGGTCGTCAGGTTACATTGGATTGCAAAATGGATCGCTGCATGACAAGGGTCGAAAATCATGTCTTAGAGCAGCTATGTCCAACCCAAATGGCTTACTGAGGCAAAAGTGTGTCACTATCTTGACCAGGCCCCCACACTGAATGACATATTAATGAGGGCCCACATTAAAAGTCTTATTTGATCTTAGCAAAATAATTTAGCTTAAACTGATATACTGAAACCGTTCGAATCCTAACTGCAATGGTAACAGACGTGATAAAGTGGCACTGAGGAACACCTGCATCAAAAATGTCAAATTCAAGATTATTTAAACAAGGACGGTTTGTCAGTATGCAGGAGACTTTGACTATAGCGAAAACCAAACTGGGCCGCACAAAACCCTCAACCGGGCCACGGGTTGGACAGAAATGTCTTAGTTAGAGGGAGCACTGTTTGCAACCGTTGCCGTAACATTGAGCATTTTCTTTGTGGTGTAGAAAGGGTAAAACGTTTTGTGAACATCTGTTTGCACTGCATCGTCAGAAACCTGAAAAGGATAAACAAAATGTGAACATGGCCCCCCCCTGGAAAAATTTCTGCGGACGCCCATGTCTCATCTGCCGCATTTTATCTTCGCGTAACATGTTTGCATCGGTGTGAAGCATAAAGTAACTTTCGTTGGGTTCGCTTTAACTCCCCAATATCACAGATCTCTAGACACCAGAATTAATCTACTGTATTAATCTAAAATCTACAAACAAAACAGAGTCATCAAGGAAGAGAACACGAAGTCATTCTGAACTGAGATTGAATGGCCAAACACCAGTTGATCTGAGTGAAGTGTCTGTTGGCTGCAAAAAGGCGACTTGGCAATTGGGGAATTCACGATTGCAATGTAAAAGAACTCAATAATTGACTTTTCAGCATCAAACTATATTGAACGTTATATTATGCATTCAAATGCACTTAGGTATGGCAAATTTTGATGCGGCGTATGTCATTGTTATGTGTACTGTAACTTTGATGAAATGTATTTCGCAGTAACGGGCAAAGCACCAGAGTCACTTCAGCAAGAAAGTTTCCTGAATTCAATCCTTACTACACAGCATCATGTTAGGGGTATTTACCTTCCCTACTTCCCTACAATCAGTGTTGGACGTAGGGAAGAATGGAAAATTAGCAGATATCTTCCACTCGGAGAAATCCAACCATCCAACGAGTGACAAAACGAAAATCTTGGCGGATGAATATCTCTGAAAAGGCAAAGCCCTAGAATTCGACCAAGGAAAATACGTGTCTAAAGCAATATCTACCAGAGGAATTTTTGGATGAAAGTCATTCTCTCCAGTCCTGCAGGAATAACAATATCTCTAGTTCTGTTAGAATAATGACCTCTNTAGTTCTGCTGAAGCAAATATTATTCTCCAGTTTTGCTAGAGATGAGATGTTGGTGGACGCCGATATGCTGTCCAGATTTCCCATGATCTAAATTCTAAACAATCTGTTAAAATGAATTTATATCTGAATTTTGGTTGACTGTGGTAAACGTCCCCTCCTACCACACACTATTCAACTCGTGTTAAGCCTGGTGTATTTTATTCAAATCTTTGAGCATACTAAATTGCGCCTATGTCTAATAAAATTACGAGTAACATCTAATTGATTTACGTAAAGCTCCTAGTTTGTGAAGAGTCGAATTTGGCAGGGTCTAATACACATCAGTAGTTGACCGTGTTGATATTACCACTTCGTGTTTTGGCTAAAGCGTAGTTTCTTCCAGGGTAACTTCTAAACCAGTGCTCCTAGGATTTTATTCCAAAACAGTAAAAATTCAATGCTACACTTTGTGTGAGTGAATCTACTCGTAAAAAACTCTTTGATTTTTTTGTTGCTTCATTGAATAAATTTAACCAAAGGTAATGCGAGGTGTTGTGCAAAAATCGCTTTTGATTCAATGTTTTATCTGTTGTTTCACGCTCGATTAAAGGTGATTGAACGAAGAACATTTGAATGGAAATCCAAACGGTTTGCTGATAAACAAATGAACATTTTGCAACTAACTTTTCCGCACCTTTGAATCAAAACATTTTCTTACCTTGTGCCTCATCACTTTTATTAGCTCGGCAACAGGTCTACTTGAGTCGAACTTAATCGGATGCTTTACGTCATCTCTACAAGATTTTGGAATATTTTCCTGAGTGATAGTAAACTTTTCATTTCCAGCTTCATCGTCGTTGATCAAATTTTTGTCGAACCAATCCAGCTCCATTTCAGTGCTTTTGTTTTTCCCGTTTTCTTCTAAAACTTTGTGCACGTCCTGCATCATTGTCAGTTGCATTGTGATGACAACAAGCAAAAATTTAATGCAACAATTTTAATTCTTACAAGTAAATGTTTTATTCAGAAAATGGTCTTACACAAANAAAATTCAGTTTTTTTCCCTGCTTCCCAAAACGCAGGATGTTTGCAAACATCACCGATCGAAAAACGTTCTTCTGCTTTAAACTTCAACATTCTTCTTGTCATGTCACAGGTTGTGATGCGTTGCTCATCAGTCAACTCGTTCAACTCGGAAAAAGTCAAATTGTTCCCGGGTAAAGCTAACACAAAACATCAGTAAAAAGTTTTAATAAAGGCCTAAACAAAATTTTCATAGAAGACAACAAAGTTTATTTACGTAAATTAACAAAATATTCTAATAAGAAAGATTTCAAAAAAGCNAATCAACTTCAGACTAAGTANGTCGATTGACTCAACATATTGAGCAGGCTTTCCGCAAACGTTAAGCAGTCGGTTCANTCTTCCGTTACCTCAAAGCAGCATGTATGACACTTGTTGACAAAAATACTTNAACCTGAAACCATCAAACCTGCTGAAATTTAAACAAGATGTCAAACCTGATTATTGATCTCCTAGTTCTCAAGATCCTTCTTACGTTTAAGCTAACGACCAGTTGTGTAGTGCTGTCTGAGTGATGGTAGCCTAAACACTAGTGAAGTATCAGTGAATGATGGGTCATTGCCTACATATATAAGCGAAAAATTAAGTTGCCCAAGGATTTGGGCGGAGTCGCCCAAGGATCGGTACTCCCCCTTGCATTGTACAGCATATATACTTCGGACTTCTCCGAAACCTCATCTACCGGATGAATGCACGCTGGTGATGTCACGGTAATCTACCCAGCCCCGGTCTTCGGTCAGAATCAGAAACACCTATCGAAGGTTAACCCAGCGTCCAAGACTACCTGTGTCCGTTCAGTGTTCTACATCAGGAATCACTGAGTTCCCTACCAACAAAAAATTGGAGAAGATCACGAGGAAAATACTAATTAAAAAAAATATCCGACATGCCTAACTTTTAACCGGAACCTTACATCCAACTCTAACCTACTCCAGCTTCAAAACAAAGTCTCATCTCAAGTTGTCTGATTAAGCGCCATAAGGTCTGAGCTTGAGTTGCTCCTTTCGAGAAGCTCGACAATTTCTAGGATAAATACAACTGGTAGTTAATGCTCCCAAGCCTGGTGCCAAAGCGATCATACACCCAAATATTTGAAGCTTCGCAAGGTGTCCTCGCTGATGAAATGCATCGCACCAAGCATAGGTCGGACTCCACAGACTCACTCTGGACAGGCCTGGTTTATTGTCACCCTATGTAGAATGAGAATGACCCAGAGGAGTGTAGAGGAGGGGGCGAACGGGACGACGGCCCCGGGAATTCAAAGCAGGTGGATGTCAAAAGAGTAAAATTATAAAAATGACATTTTATTAAAACGCTGTAACTAGTTGCTTCCTCATATTATAAAACTTTGACTTATGCGATGACTTGCATTAATATGTAAGGCAGACGACATGCACACGTCTCAAACACCAGCAGGTTGGAATGAGGTCACAGTTATGCTCAAGCGCGCACGACCACGCTGCACGTATATACACACGGGTTCATGCACTCGTACAATGTACGAATATCATCAACGAGGCTAATAGCACAGACTGCATGAATCTGATGGGAACTTTCCTGGGGGGCATGCAAATGTATGTGTAGTGAAGTGACCCGAGAGAGATTTGATGCAATGTCATCGTTATCAACCCTTCTCAGGAATCCAGGGTTGTGGACCACTCTAAGGCCCCCTTTTTTGATTTTATATACTTAGAAAGATGTTAGAAACCTGTGTTTCCATGACGTTTCCTGATTTTCAGAGAAATGGAATGTAGCCAGTGCTATTTTACAAAAATGTCCCTGAAAGTCTATATATGTAAACCAAGGGTGCTATGCTACGGATGGTTACCTCAGATCCGATTTGAATACGAGCTGATGATGCCTGCATCCTTCGCCAAAAAAAGCTCTGTAAGATTTTAAAGTTTCTGATTATTTGCTGAGAAAGGATTTCTTTCCATAGACAGTGATGGCTACCTCATGTGTAACAAATTTTGGGCACTTTACTACCAAACATTTAAATGTGATTCCAAGAGAAAAACGTGTTTAGCCAAATATGACCACCGAAACCTGATATGTGAAGAGTCGTCCTACATCATGACTTGACATGAAGAAAGAACGGATCTGAAACGCGCATGGCGTTTGCGCAGAACAAAATTACCTTTGAGGTACAGTGCATAAAATTTTTATGCTACGTATGTTTCGCTGCGTAGATATGATTTTGTTGTAAAAATGATTGAAAATGGACGCCGGGAAGTCAAAAATGGTTTGTTCCGGAAATAACAGTTGTCACATGTCCCAGGAAAACGTAATCAAATTTAGGGTTGCATCACACCCTTCCCTTTTTGACTCGTAAAGCGTTTTAAGGATTCCTGAGCATGAGATTTACTCCCTGNCTCTCTTCACCTCTTTATAGGTTGGGCAATTTCTGCTCGTCTTTTGTGAATCTTCGGCTTGTAGTCTTCAAAATGATCTTTCGATTCTATTTAGAACCAAGTTCTGGAGAAGGCGTGGAAGGTTCGCAAGAAGGGCATGAGGGACATATTGTTGAAATGTAGTAAATGTATTTTTTATCATTCGAAAATTCATGAGCATTTTACTATCAACGGCATAACCAAAGTAAGGCAGACAGTATAGTGGACAAAAACCGAGACCTCTGAAATTTCATGAGTAAGTAACGCTTTATGTTACAATGGCTGTTTCGTTTGCTTGGTTTCATTTTCAGTGGTAATGCGAATGGTGTCACAGGACTATATCACGTGACGATTTGACAATGGATTCTTCGCTTCCAATTGTTGCGAAGGAAGATCAAAATAACGAAATATTTTCTCAGAGAAAACATCATTCGGAGCTGTTGACTGAAACACTTTCGACGCTAAGATAGTTTAAAAACATAGTCTTTTTTGTACATAGCGCCAGTGTATTTTGAAACGTACTTCACTTTTTTCTAGCCAAAGTTTCTTACCTTGCACGTACGTCTACAAGTGCCTTGCAACAATAGCAAGGCACTTGAAGGGTTGCGACGTTGTTATAGGAAACAACGTCACATTGACCATATAATAGTCCTACAGTACCAAAAAAACAAATACAAGGTAAATACACCACGACACTTTTAAACACCCAAAAAAGGTTGAACAGCATTTTTAAAAGACATCGTATGCATATGCATAATATAACTCATTCATAAAACATTAGTCTTAAACATTTTGACCTTGCTAAGTAGTAACGTGAAACAGCAAAATTAAAAGGATGAAAGAGTGAAATGAAAAGTTATAAAATTGTGGTACGGAGCCATATTCTGTGTCCAGAAATCTTCCAAACAGGCATAACAATTAAATTGGTAAAGAAAGGCCAAAAAAAAATTACAATTGGGTGTTTTTCACAAACAAAATAATCAAGAAAAAGGCAAAAAATGCAAATTTGGCCTAAAAAACAGACTGGCAATGCTGCCTTGCTGTTGTTGCGTAACGTGGTACGAGACATGGACAGTTTTTGTCTATTATATATTTCCTCTAGAGGTGAAGTTCTGTGGAGTAATTCGTTTGTACTTGGCAAAGGTCTGGTCAGGTAATTGCGCTGTGCCTTTATTTGTCACATTCCTCAATACTAGAATTTGGCAGGGTAGAATACAATCAAGCAGTTATCCCGGACATCACCAGACCTCAGCACGCCCTGGAAGGCCCATAGCAAAAATTTGTTTGGGGGGATATACAAACTACCAGCCACATCCTCAATCACTGTACCGTGCTGGCATCATAAGTTGCTCAGGCCAAAAGATTTAGAAGACTGCGAAATGTATGAAGCTGCACTAGCAGAGTTGAAACGCGTATATGTCAAAACGAAGAATGATGTGTTTGCACGCCATCTGCCAGCTACCCGAAGACAACAACCGGGTGAATCCTTTCAACAATTTCTTCAAGTTCTGAAAACCCTTTCTAAAGATTGCACATTCAGAGCCGTTTCAGCTGAACAGTACCGTGGGAGCTAGTGCGAGACGCGTTCATCAACGGATTGGCTTCCCCTGCTGTGCCACAGAAACTTCTAGAGAAGGACGACCATACGCTCGAAGCTGCGTTCGAACAGGGCTACTCGTTGGACAGGGCACAACCCCGGACGCCGGAACGAGGGTGCATTACGGGGGTACTGCCCCCCCTGGCCTTTAAAAGGGGGGCAACGGGGGCACAGTTGCCCTTACATACCAGCGTCGTAAATAATTTCATGAATTATCACTATCAATTTGAAACAAATTCATTGTAGCTACTCGTGCACACCTAAAATTCGGAATGGTTTTCTATAATTTCTGTTGATAGGTTTGGGGTCAGCATTGCTGCTAAACATGCAAATGCGAAAATAATGACTATTATGGCTATTGGTGTGCTTTTACACTGAACTCAAGCAAACAGTTTTGAACTCGTGGTACGTCAAAACCACGTACGTCCGCAGGGAGCGTCAAGCACCGACGAATCCAGGGGCTCCATTGAGGCGATCGTTCCCCCTAAAACCTGCGAATTAACCTTATTTGCCATGATTGTGTACAATTCGGAAAACATCGTTCCCAATAAAAGGCCATTTTGTCATCCATTGTTTTGTCACAGAAGTGTTGAACTTGTGAAGTATACTTCATCCCTCTTACAGTAGTGAACCCGTAATCAGACTTGACTAACAAATATTACTGAAATCGCCCCCCCTAACCTTCTGGATCTGCCCCGGGGTCAAAACGGGCATTTGCCCCTCTCTCGTCCGCATGATTGTGTACAATTCGGAAAACATCGTTCCCAATAAAAGGCCATTTTGTCATCCATTGTTTTGTCACAGAAGTGTTGCGAACTTGTGAAGTATACTTCATCCCTCTTACAGTAGTGAACCCGTAATCAGACTTGACTAACAAATATTACTGAAATCCCCCCCCCTAACCTTCTGGATCTGCCCCGGGGTCAAAACGGGCATTTGCCCCTCTCTGGAAATTGAGACTAAGAACTAAAATTTTCTTGAAAGTTTGACGTCAGCAGCTCAATTCCGATTAATTGATTTATTTCTTGCAATAACAGTTTATTTGCCGGTACGACACTCACGCTGCATAAGAGCCAGGTTCACTGTTCTGGTGTCATTCAGTGATGAGCTTGCAGTTTACTCATGTCCGCTCGTTCTTCTGCAGGGATAAGTTGCCAAACTTGCGAGCGGATGGTTTCACTGTTGGTCATTTTCGTGTATTGATAACATGGCAACAAATATTAAAATGTTCACTTCAAGTTACGACATTAGGCGTTTTGTCGCATGTGACTGTTGAACGTAGACATCTTGGCAGGTATTGTAGGGAGGCTGTGATTGCTGATAGCGCCAAGCAGGGACGTCGCAAAGCGGTGGTATTGCCTCTCTGACCTTTGAAAAGATTAACAACGGGGGCAAAGGTGTCTTTTCATAGGTACTTTTATGATTTATCAAGATCGAATTGAAACAGGTTGCCTATAGTTTGTTTCATTATTTTTAAAGTCAATATGTTGAACTGTAGCAAGCATAATTGGCAGGCTCTAACCAGATGGGGACACCAGGGGAGGCGAAGAGTTTACAGAGAGGGAACCAAATTTTTTAAACTATGTCCAACACATTGTTCCAGNGAGGGGCAACATTTTTTTCAGGGGAGNCTAAGCCCTCTGCGCCCCTCCTAGGTANGGNCCTTATGATTGGTAACGATTTTTTGTTTTTCATAGGTTTCCTTGCCCTCAAGTTTTTTTCTGCTCCCNCCGCCCTACCGATGTTCCGGCGTCCCTGGACACAACAGCAGCCATCGTCTTACTCGATAAATGTTGCAGCTTCTAGTGTCTCACCACAACGTCAGAGATCTGCAACCATTCTAGTAGGAGATAATACCGAACGTGCGCATGATCCTGTGTCTGAATCTCCAACTTATGGTCTAGCTGCGACAGTGGAAAAAAGATATGCTACTTCTACGGAAGGTCCCATCACAAACGTTCGCGATGCCCTGCTTGGGACAAAATCTGTCATAAATGCCAAAAGAACGGTCATTATGCAAGAGGTTGCATGTCCAAGGAGAAATCTCTATCATCGAATGTTGCTGTTCTTCCTGAAAGCTCTCTTGCATCGGTAGTCGGCGCCAGTTTTCAATCTGCTGTTATTGTTGTGGAAGTGGACAAGTTACCTGCGCGTGCACTGCTTGATACTGGCGCCACTGAAAGATATGTTCATGAAGAACTAGTCAAGGAATTGAAGCTTAAGTCTCAAGGTGAATTGTCTCGTATATCACTTCCATCAATAGGATCGTCAGCGCAGGAACGTGGTTTTGTTCTTGTCCCGGTAAAAGCGTTCAGCCACTGGTACGAATTGAAAATGGGTGTTGTGCAAAAACTCTGTGCTGATTTAATTTTGCCGCAAGACTTTCTTAAAAAGCACAAATCAGCAACATTTTTGATGGGAGGACCTTTAAAGCTATCGAAGTAAATAAATGCAATACACCCGGCGTTGCTGCTGCCGACATACAATCACCGCGTTTGTTCCAGTTTCTGAATCCCAGGATTCGCCCCATAGCGACCCCCTCCGGGAGATTTAATTTGGTTGATATGCAGTTTGTTAGGAAGTAGAAAAACTGCTGACCCAAGGAATCATTGAACCGTCTAGGGGCCTTGGCGCGCTCAGGTTCTTGTAACTGAAGACGAGAGACATAAACGCCGCATGCTGATAGACTGCTCGCAGACTATCAACAATTTCACTGAACTTGACGCTTATGCTTTTCCTCGACCAGCAAGGTAATGAACTAGCAAAGTGCAAGTGTTTTGGTACACTTGATCTGAAATCCACTGATTATATCAAGTGCCTTTAGCGACAGAAGACCGAGCTTACACAGCCTTCGAAGCTGATGGAAAGCTCTCAGTATTGCCGTTTACCCGTCGGTGTCACCAATGGTGTCTCGTGTTTCCAAAGAATTATCGATAGCGTTTTCGCTGATGACGAACTGAAGCAAACTTTTGCATACCTCGACAATATTAACATCAGTGGATTCGATAAAGCTGATCATGATCACAATCTCAAGATGTTTCTTGATTCCGCGTCGAAAATTAACCTCACTTTTAATGACGCGAAATTTCTCGTTGCCGTTGCTGAAGTCGACGTTCTTGGGTATCGCATATCTCAGGGGTCCATAAGACCTGATCCTGAACATCTTCGTCTGCTTATAGAACTCCCAATACATAAGTCGTCGAAAGAGTTGAAACGTTGTCTTGGGATGTTTGCGTATTACGCCAGGTGGATACGTCATTTCTCGGGAAAAATGAAACCTCTGATCGCCGGAAAAGTGCATATTCCCTTACAGAGTGATGCCGTGGCTGCATTTGAAAGTTTGCTTGAAGAACTCCTTAGCGCGTGCCTGAAATGTATTGGTGAAAACGAACCGTTCACTGTTCATTGCGATGCCTCGGACTTTGCAATCGCCGCCGTCCTCAGTCAAGGTGAACGACCTGTTGCTTTCATGTCACGCACCTTGTCTAAAAGTGAGTGTAACAACCACACAGTCGAAAAGAATGTTGCTTCGATCGACGCTGTGCGGAAGTGGGGTCACTATTTATACAGTCGCCCGTTCACACAAATAACGGACCAGCGTTCATGTTTGACCAACGTAATCGTGGTGAACTAAGAATGCAAAAATTCAAGCTTGGCGAGCTGAACTTGGCATGTTTTCGTATGAAGTTAAGCACAGGTCTGGGAAATGAAAATGTTGCTGCTGATGCCTTATCGGGAGTATGTTCTGTGGCTGGTCACCCCGGTAGCATAAACGGTCTACACGAATCGCTTGGTCACCCAGGAATAACAAGGCTGTGGCATTTTGTTCGTTCCAAAAATTTATCATTTCCGTTTGAAGACGTACGTCAGACATGTTTGAAATGCTATACGTGCTCTGTGCTTAAGCCACGTTTTTATCGACCCAAGCAAGAACACCTGGTCAGGGCGACTAGTGCGTGGGAACGCGTAAGCGTAGATTTCAAAGGACCTATTGTAACATCGAGTAAAGGTAACAGATTCCTTTTTATGGTTGTTGACGAGTATAGTCAGTTCCCGTTTGCCTTCGCTTGTAAAGATACTTCTACTTCTTCGGTCATCAAATGCCTCTCCATGCTATTCAGTCTTTTTGGATTTCCGTCTTATGTCCACAGTACCCGAGGGACAGCGTTTCTCAGTAGAGAATTGAAGGACTATCTGCACAGCAGAGGAATCGCCACCAGCCATTCTACTCCTTATCACAGTACTGGGAAC
>JGI24021J15306_10010997_pt1 | contig 11260 bp, 5 predicted proteins | sample Ectturendosymbi1_FD_15306 | JGI IMG/M metagenome (IMG submission 15306)
GGCTTGACGTGGTCAAACGCGATCTTGACCAGCTCGGCCTCGACCCAGCCGCAATTGAACCCCTCGCGCAGGTCCGTGATAAATGGCGGGCTCCTGTGAATATGGTTGGCTCAACGCACAATGCGCCGACGGGCGCTGTGCACGAGACACGATGATGATGAATAAACTGGCGATAATAAATGATGTTAAATTAATAGACGGTTTAGAAGGAATCCGACCTGCAGTTTGTAAGGACGATGTGTAGCTTCCAACTCATCTTTCATCTTTAACTCATGTTACTTAAAGGTCATGACGTTTTGCAGCTGTGAAAAACGTTAAAGCGATCATCTTTTGAAGAAACGCGCAAAAGGTGGCCAAAGCTCGTTATCCCACAGTTGCCAATCGTCTGTTCAACATTACTCATCTCCACTCTGCTGCTCATGAGCAAGCGGGCGATGCGCAACTATGCGACATTGGAAAACAGCACAAGGCATTAGGAGTTCTGGCTGCTTTGAACAGATGGATATACAAGTGCTTTCCTGGATCGCTGCTTTAGAGATCGTTTGTTAATAAGTTGCTAATTCCAATGGTGCTTCGATGATCAATCGCAAATGACACGCCTACGCGAAGGTACACAGGATGGTACACAGGGGTTAGGCTTGCTAGTACCTGCAGAGAACTGTCAATACGTTCCACCCAACAAACCTGTATCTTCACCACGCGCGCTGCAGTAAGTAATTTCAGTTCATTTCAAAACCTGGACTTTTCTAACGAATTGTCTCCATCCTCAGTAACTTGCGTTGATTAAAGCAAGAGAAGATGAACCACGAAAAACATTTTGTAATGTGCTGCAAGACTTATTTAAATATACGGTTTTTGCAATCTTACTTCTGATGCGAATCAGCTACACTTTAAATTTTAGTTCAGTCAAATCCTGTGGACTACGTTTATTGCGCATTTTCAAGAAATAAGTTTTTTACCTGAAATACTCACCGTTACTGCAACAAAAACAAAACGAGACTGTCGTGCAACATCAAAACAAACTTTCATTTTTAGATACGAGTTTTTAATTTGTATGAAAAACAATCGATTGGAGTTTCTTGTTCATTTTACAACAAATAAAAAAATACAAAAAGCAAAAAGAAGGCATTCTAAAGTCCAAAGACAAAGGCGTTCAAATACGAGCATTAGAATTGCATTTATACAGAGACATGCAGTTTCACGATCACTTCAAATCATTAAAATCTAAATAAGATGGCAAAAACGTTTAATACAAAGATGAACAAAATTCTTAAAATAAGCTCGGAAACTTGTTTGCATTGACTTCGAGCCTTCGCTGCACTAGTTAACAAAGTGGTAATCATGCATGTTTAAAAAACATTCCACAAAACACATTTCCTTCTCACGACAAAATACAATCTCATTTGCAAATTGCAAACCTTATAAGCAACAAAACATCATGAATTTTATAAAACGCTTAATAGTTTAGGGATAAAAACAGTAGCAAGGTGCGTATAACCAATATATTCTTGATTCTATGTTTTGTACAAAACGACAACCTTTTCGAAGTTCACTGAAAGAAACAAAATTCAACATGTTTGTGAATGTCTGCAGTGCGTTGTTAAAACTACCAAGCAATGGTCGCTCAGGAAACATTTTGCAATGTTTTCAGAAGACTCATTTGAAACAACTGAGACAGAAACTGCCGCCCATAAAAGTTTTGCCAATATCTATTTTGTTATAAAAACGTAATCTTTCCAGACGCCTTTACAAAACCGCTGTTTGCATTTGTCAAACTTCACAATTGTTTTGACGATCCAGATTTTCTTCCAAATATTCTCAACAAAACAAAAGCATTATTTTTCATCCGCATGCAACACTGGTTTTCATCTTGTTTTGCGCTTGAGTCAAGTATCTACAATATCCACCAAGCATCCTTTTTCGGCAATTACGCCAAATGTGCCTCAACCGCAAGTAACTGAATCTCAAAAAAATATTTATCATGCACTCTGTACAACAGTCTCAATCCTTTTTGGGATACGAATTCGCTTTGTTTAAAAAAACTCACCAGAAAGCAATAACTACCCTGATAAGAAAGCACGTGATATTTTACACGTCATCATTCATATTATGAAGCAATAGAATTTGCATCTGCATGATAACAAACTGCTATGCTATTGCCAAACGATGCCTTTTATTTGACGCAAGGCTTGGCATGACTTTGGCGTAAAATTGCAGGATGCGTCGTTCAGTCCAGAGGTTAACATATAGCGGTTGGACGGTATCTTGACTCGCACATCTGAGAAGATGCATTTTAAAACAAGATCGTTCATCATTCGTAATGCTGAAAGTCACAGCAGGCAGTAGCTTTGACAGGCATGTCCATAGAATTGTTAGAAGCGTGAGTCGGTGAAACAAAACGCAACAATCAACAAATAACACGCAACATTCAACATCCAACCGAAGCTCTGCTACAACTCAAGGCCGTGCAACTGTGTAATGGCATCCTCACAAATCTCTAACTTGCGACTCACTTGAAAAGGCAGATGATCTGGAACGTTTGTGAAAAACTATCTCATACAACGTCGGTAATTAGAAGCTTGGAGCAACAAACGACAAGTTGCGAACTGTTTTTCGCAGCTAGCACAATCTCCCGAAACAAGTGGTGTACTTAGCATGCTCCGTGATCCGTTCTACCAGGTTAGTGAGGCGAGCGACCGCAACAAACAATTCTTTGTCCGCTGCATGGCCCAGATCAGTTTTCCACCATGAAGAACTTAAGCTGAAGCATGGGTGTGGTAAGCCCCGCATTTTAATAGAACGTGCTTAGACACCGTTTCAGAAGAACCTTCATTGTGGACAACGTCGACGGCAGATCTAATTGCTTCGTGATATTTGGGACATCTAAAGAAAATATTGATCCACGCGTTTACTCAAAGGTACATCTTTATATGCATATCGTCGTTCTTCATCAATCGTGATAAACGTGAGAGTTTGCTCTGCAAGGAGTGCTTGGGCCACAAATACATTAAAGAATGACACGAACCCAACCGAAAAAGATCCTGCACTACAGGATTTGAACGCAACATTTATTTAACCTTAAAATGATGATTTAGAGTTTAACAGCTTACAGCGGCACACTGTCCTTAAAAAGTGCAGCGTTTTTAAAAGTGCAATAAGAAATAATTCATTCACCATTAAAAAGGTACGATACTGTGGTTGAATGGCTTTGGCACTTCAACGTTAAAAATATTATCGGACTGTACGACATTTGATAGCAGTCAGTCGTATATCAAAACTGTAAGAACGATACACCTTTAATCCAAATGTAGGCCTGTTACAAAAAAAAACTAACAAATCAACCAAAGCAATTGTTATCGGTGAGTTATATAAGGCGATTCATCGAAACATTTTTAAAAATAACGATAAATGCAACCAACAGCTTCCGCTATACAAACCTTTTTGTTAACAACTTTTTTGGCACAACTGCATCACACCATTTCACTTTGTCACTCAGTTCAGTTCGCTAAATATATTCAACCGTTTGCAATCCCTAATAACACAAATGAATATAAAACACGTAGTGGATTGAAAATGTTTACCCGCTTTGCGAGACGTAGCAAAAAATAGATCTTTGAAGCTTCTGTAGAGTTTCAGAATAGAAAGCAGTGTTTACTTGTCACCAAGTTATCATTGAAAACATTCATACAGCGACATTATTCGGGTAGGGAGCACTTGGTGCTGTCATGACGCTTGCGCGGTTGGGAAAAAAATTGCCTTGCTGGTAACCAGGTGCGTGGTAATGTGGAACAACCGGCACTTGTTGAGGAGCACTGTAGGATTGACTGTGTGTGATCGGATAAAACTGTTGAAAAGTATCCCGTCGAGGAGCATACGCTCCTGGGCCACGTGACTGAAACTGGCTTTCCGATGTGCTGTGAACAAAAACGGAATCGCTTGCTGTTTGCTGCTCCTCGATTTTGTGCAAAGGACCTGTGTGTTGGCGTTCCATCAAAACACTGTCGCGACTACTCTGTGATAGCTGACCTTCTGAGATGCCGCTGTCATACCGGATCCGACGGCTAACGACTTTCGGCAGAGTGTTGGAGCTGTTATTACTGGACTCGCTTTCACGTGTCAGCAAGTTGGACTGTTGACTCGAGGCGATGGACTCGTAGCCACTGGACGGTCGGTGTCCTCTGCTGTAGTACTGTTCACACAAAGGAGTTCTATGGTCTTCTTCACCAGACCCATCGATTTTCAGCTGCGACTGCTTTTCTTCTGACAATTGCTTGTTACCTTTGTGACGTCTCTGTGTCTTGTACTTGCGAATGGTGCAATATATTAGAATCAAGACAATGCACAAGAAAGCAACAGCCACTGCACCAATAATCATATAATGAAGCGGATTGTTTCCCAAGAAACCCCACCCGTCCTTTGACTGCTCAGGAGATGGGTCAGCTAGAACCTCTACGGTCAGCGGGTGCGTCAAACACTCGTCGCCTCGATCTTTTCTGGACGCGCAGCTATGGAAATAATCAGAAGTTAACAACCTTAGCCTTTTCCCGCGTTGTTCCTGGGGATAAGCGCACTGCACATCCAAAGCTAAACGCCACTCCGGTTGTGTTATATCTTCCGTTAGAAATTCCTGAAACGTTAATACGTTGATTAATGGCTGACATTGAAAACGCTGAAAACTAAATTTTCGCCGGAGTTCTGCGGTATTGTCTATGCGTGATCGTAACACAGACTTTTTCTCATTAAACCTACAGCAAGGGTAAAAAGCAGCAAGCCCTAAGAAATAATATTGCTGCTTATACGACTTTAGTGAAGTTCCGAAATTCACTCCGTTTTGAAGCGCGTTCTATCAAGTAATTTACAGTAGAATAAGAGTAAATGCCATACTTTACAGTTTTCTTCATGAAATTTTGTAAAGAAGAAATCCAGAAAAGTGATTGCTTGAAATTCTTCAAAATGTATTAAAATCCTTTACTATTTTTTCAAAGTCGATAAAAAACATTCTTGTTCACAACGTTTCAATGGAGTACTAGTAAAACTGCTCTTCTGGTAAAATCCATAGAACATGAGGGAAAGAGACTTGTTGATGTGTCCAGAACAATTTGTAATGAAACAGGCTTATGAGCTAGCANATTTCGGTTGAAAAAGCTAATATAAATAATAATGCAATGCTATAAGTTGGCAAAACAGCAAAGCTTTCTTTACTAAAGGTTTTACTGCACAAAAANACCGCTTATGCTGGAGANACAACTTATCCTGGAGCTGCTATCTCACAAGAAAGAAAAAGCGGCGACCGGTGAGTAACCAAAAAATGTCCGTACACGGTGATTACACAATACATGCATAGCACAAACAGAGGATAATACGTCAAGAATTCGCGACATAGTTATAATTTATAAAATGGCAAAAACCTACCCCAAAAGCTCTGAAATCAACTAAAAATATTTTGAGCGCGTATTTCAGATTTCAAACATATAAATGTAAAAACCAAGCGCCGCAGCCAAACACAAGAAACTTCGTGGAAGTTTAGACATCCTACCCAGTACGATTGTGCTGTGCAGTCGCATCTCCATGGATTATCAGCAAGAGGATATTGTTCAGGTGGAGGAAGATGCTTCTCCCGGTAGACGTTGCGAAACCAATTTTCGTTCGGGGTTGTCAGTTTGTTGCTGCTGAGACGAAGCGATGACAAGTGTCTGAAACATGAATTGCACAACAATGTTCTGTCGGCAATGCATTGTGACAAATCAGTTCCGAAACACAGGAGATTTTGCGGCAACAAAAGATAAAAACACATGTTCCCTCAATCTTATGAATAGCCAAACGTTCCGGAGCACTAAGCAAGTTCTCACCGGTGTTTGACTTGTGAGTTTAGAATGGTTACCCAGTGCTTCAGTTTTACGGCACATTCTTCTTGATTTGCTAGGACAACAATCCCTTGCAAAAAAGCAAGCACTGCTACAGACAATAATTATTACCAACCAAAAATCTCAATTTGCACAAAAGTAGAGAAATTTGCCAGTGGTTTCATGCAATTTCACGCACAGCACACCACATCAGGCCAGGCACCTCTCTCGGAAATAGTTCCCATCCGCGATGCAGGTCAAGTTGTTATTGCTGAGGTCGAGTTCTTTTAAGTCGGTGAAGAAGCGCAGATCCGCAGCGTCGTATCTTTGCAACTGGTTGTCGTTCAACTTGAGAACTCTGCGGAGACAAAAAACAAGAAAAGCGTTAAAAGCGGGCAAAAAGGAAGAGCGCATCGCTAAAGCGAAAGATTCGTTTATGATTGCAGAGATCTGAAACAAAAAATCAGGAAGAAAACTTGCCAAAACGAAATTTCAGTTCTTGCGAATGAAAAATCCAGAGCGGGGCATCCATATTTGCGGGCAATATTACCCTTGTTGAATAAGATCATGCCGGAAAATTAATAATAATTTTTTTCTGCAGTTCAACAACAAATTTTATACGCTTGAAGAAGTTACTAAGCAAATAAATGGTCCACTTTTGATTCTCCAAATATGAAAGGAGAACAACAGACAATGAAGACTTTCTATTATTAGCAAGAATTCCAACCAACTTCATAAGGTATGGTGTTAGTATCTAGCGTAAAGAACAATTTAGATTTCGGTTTCTTTCGTTCCTACTGAGCAATAGGAAGTACCTTGCCATGGAAACTTATTGTTGCTACTCCCTGACCTTTACCTCATTCCTGGAGTTGCAAGATATACACGATTGGATTGTTTTCATTTCGAGAGAAATACTATTTGACTGATGAAACGTCTACCGAGGTATTTGAGAAAGAAGCAACGACATATATACATTTTACTCCCATGTTAAAACCACTTTTATGTTGGGCACATTCAACTTTCTGTTTAACTGTTCACTGTTCCTAAGATGACTTTAGATTTCTGTTACATATTGTCCCTCATCTTATCTATTGAACATGACTGAAATTTACAAGGTATTACAATCGATCTTCGCGTTTACTATGTTAAGATCGTGTATGCATTCGGTACGTAACACAAGAAAAAACAGATAAATCCACCTAATGAGAAACCCAGACTTATGCCAATTGAACAAACGGGCACTGCGGGCTCTTTACGCAGCTTTGGAAGTGGGCAGAATGTTTGGGGGTGTCTAGTATCCGCTGCAAATTTACTATCTATTTAGAATCGTTGGTGAAAATGCGGATTTTCGCGCGTATTTTTTCAGTTTATATTTCCCTTAAATTCAAAACATGCACTTGCTTGCATGTAGCATGTCTGTAAAAGCCAAGTTTATCAAAACCAGCTCGCTACACCACATTTTTCAAGCTGGATAACGTTTCACCGCTGTGGTGATCCGATTGCGCAGTTACCAGAAATTAAGCTGCACACCACAGTTGCTTTGACGAAATTATAGAAGCTTTGACGAAATTATAGAAGCTTTGACGAGATTATAGATGCAAAAATATTGCTGCGAACTCGGACGTATCTTGCTACCTCAGGCCACATGTCAAATACAAGAATATGAAAAGAACTGCTCAAAAGGTAATTGCACCTTACGATTATACCTTAACAACAAGCGCAGCGACACGTAGCGAAGCAAAGCTATACGCAGCTTTGAGATTCACTGAACCAAAACAAATCCGAGAAAATATAGACTCGGTAATACCCAACTTGGAGTAAATCTCGAATTTACTGTGAATAATAAGCATTAAATCTTTCCAGAGCGGAACCCAGAGCAGTCTACCTAGTATAAAGTTTTATTGCATATTATTACGTTTGCACAACAGTCAATACAGTGCTTTGGGTTTTCATGCTAACAAGCAATAAGAGGATAATACAGCACGGCTGATTACTTCTCTGAATCCTGAGCCTCGCACCGTTCCGCTTGAGCAATGGTTTGTGCTACGTTTCTTATAGGTTCTCGAGGACCAAACAAAATGAANTACAGAACCTTTTGGTTGGCAATGTGTCTAAAATTATATCAAATTACAGCTATAAGATGCGATTAACAAGAATATGAATGCACGATAATGTCCCTGTTCTTAGTTATCGAACATTGAAATTTAAAACAATTGTTTGCTTTGTTTGCGAGTTTGGAACTTTTCAAAGAGTTATTTGCATTCATATTTTAAAGCATAAAAACATAAAATTAGCAACAACTGCACGTCTTCAAAAAGTTCACAGCAGCCTCAAAACCCAAAATCAACCACATGTCAACGTTTTCCGTGCTGCTTTTTTTGGTGCTCCACAATCTACGAACATTACTTCCCTTGCTTCTCGGTTCGAATAGGATTGCTACTACACGTTCTTCGCGCCACAGTTTGTGCCTAATGTCAGTCGCATTTATTCAGTTGACAAGGGTTTTTCCATAAGCCTCTTATGAAAGAAATTCTACGAAACAGAGTTGAAAATTTAGAAGAAAGGTTTGCTTTTCCCGAATTCTCAAAAGAAAGGGTACCGTGAACTTTGTATGTGACTGTAACATATCATCGATCGGAATCAACACCTCTCTTGGCATCCTGGTTGCCGTCGATCAGTCAGCTTTGTGATCTTCAACAAATATGGAAAAACTACCAATGTGACGACCCGAGTCATTTATTCGACTCCAACCACACTTGAGGTGTTATTGGTGTGAATCGCCATGACTCAAGTTTTACTCTGATAGGCTGAATGACTTGAATCGACTCGGATCACATATTTTGCAAAACCTAACTAGAATCAACCAATTCAGAGATACATAATGACTCACCGACTGTTTTTCTAAGGAAGGCTGGTATACTTTTGTGCTGGGCGTAGTTTATTTTCGATGTCAATTTCTTTGACTTTCTTATCCTGTTTTACTATACGTACCACAATATACTGTATTTTCTCTGCTTCACTATGTATACTATCGCATTGCTTAAAACTTTAAAACGAAAGGACTCGAACTGACTCTACCGCAAAGGTGAAGGTATCGAACTGGATCAACAACAAGTGGTTTTGGCTTGTGCTTGTTTTCAACGTACTCATCATGAACAAAGATTCAGATCAATTAGATTCTCAGCTTATTACAAATGCGTCAGACTCGACCCGACTGCCAGATGTATGACTCTGGCACATCGCTGAGAAAAACATTCGATCGCAACCGTGGATTGCACCCCACCTGATACCAATTGCATTCATTAAGTTTGTAATTTACGAACTCTGAGTGCGGTGGAGTTTCGTAGTAAGTCTTCACGCAAAACATGATTGAAAATTTAGGTTTGCTGAAAATCATTTGGGTTTTCTGTTGAACAGTGTCTTTTCTTTCATTGCATAATATTTGTTCATAAATATAATCCACATCGATTGTTCCTCGAATTTTTTAAAATCCAACGACTCACTTAACAGTAAAAGATGCTATAGCGCAGTAGAAAACCTACAACAAACACAAAGCAACTTGAAGAAATCCATACTTAAGCTGTGGAAATACGGTGTCCTTTCCCCATGATAAGGTGATCAATTTGTTTCCACTCAGGTCAAGATTCGTGAGTTTCTCCATATCTTTAAATGCGTTTTCGTCGATGATGCTCAGCTGGTTGCGATCGAGCAGCAACTCCACAACGTTATGCAGATCAGCGAACATACGACTCGTTATGCGTTCCATTTGATTCTCGCTGAGAGACAAACGCTGCAGACTGCGCAGCTCTGCAAATGTTTTTGTTTTTAGTTTTCAAACACAAGGAGAGTATGACAGAAATCATTTCTATCTGAACTACCTCTTTTCCCGAAAAATTTTCTTAAAAGAGGGATGAGATCCTAAAATGTCTGAACTACTTTTCCGCTCTATTCTTTGCTAAGAATGCTTGTAACTTGCATTTAATCTTTTACGCTTGTTACGTAAAAGATACATTTGCAACAGATAGATCCAGTCGCTAGTCTACATGTTCAANCTTATTAAGCAGCTAATGCAACCTAAATGGTAAACTTGTCAAGGATGAAAAACAGAGATAACTAAAGCCCAGTCCAAACACCACAAGTTTTACAATCTTCAATTGATCAGGTTCAGTAGAGCTTTAAGAACTCCGTCTGCACAACACTTCGTGTTCTCAACGTTCGCAATAATAAAAAACAAAATTGAATAAAAATTGAAAGAAAACCAAAAAAACAAAAAAATGGCACATTTTATTGAAGCGCACAAGTTCCTTCCACAGGCGTTTCTTGTGCAAAATGTTTGCAGCGTTTGATTGATGAATAAAGTGTTTGGAAACGTTAGCATACGTGGAAATGACCTGAGAAATACCAAGTTTTTTGGAGTGAACTGATTTATCCACTTTTCACTTTGTTTTGTGAAACGTTTCTTCGAACCTTGTTCATTACTTGTAATAGAAACTGCCCTTTCGGATGCTTCTTCATGTTTATCGATAACTTGAAATTTGTTGAACTAAAACTTTCGAAGTCAGAAAACTGCAAGAAATTATTTGACAATTTCTAGAAATTTAAGTACCTTTTTGGCAACCAATGAAGCTTCGTCCTGAAAGTTTAGAAAATTTTTGGAAATAAAGCATTTATGTACGGACTGCATGATGTATGACAACTTGGATCTACTCTTGAATTTCTCCTTTTTGTAACAGACGGAATTACATCCGTTAGTTTGGTCTCATTCTCTCAGCAAATTAAATATGGCCCTCTCGTCAAAATAGTTCTAATTTTCTTCTTTTTTTATTTCCTACCTTGAAATGCTTTGTCACCAATGCGACGAATTCTGTTGCGAGACAAGACAAGGTTTTCCAGTGACTGGCAACTGCTGAAAGTTGAATCTTCAATTTGACTAATGTAGTTGCTGTCGAAACTGAGCACCTTCAATCTTTTGTAGTGGCAAAGCACACCTTTAAAATAGTAATTATTAATAAAGTGATTCCACGTGATACTTTGACTTCAAGCTTCACACACATGCATCACGCAGTAAATGTGGTAAAACCGACCCACGATTTGATAGAAATCACACTTCGTCCGTGCAACGCAAACATCCAGTTCTATTGCAACGTAGTCAATTGAAATCTTTTCAAAACTACTTTTATTCAGCAATGCTTACACAAAGCGATACGAACTGTTACACAAACACTGCAAGCTTTGGAAACGAATACACAAGGGTAACCAGGTATTTGATAAGAAAAGTTTATCAGCAATAACAATTTCCAACACGGAACACTGTTTGATAAAAATTGACAAAGAATACGCAGTCGATGGCATCCAAAGACTATGTATGACTTTATTAAATCTGTTGCGCATATATAGAGAACCAGGATTCAAGTTTA
>JGI24021J15306_10010999_pt1 | contig 11259 bp, 7 predicted proteins | sample Ectturendosymbi1_FD_15306 | JGI IMG/M metagenome (IMG submission 15306)
TGGGATTGGCGTCCAGGGTGCGTCAAAGTTGGTCAAAAAACCGAAAGCGCCCCCACTTTGCGAGCCTCTCCCAGGCGAACCCCTCACCCGAATCAAAAATTTTTTTAAAAATAGAACCAAGAAGTCTTCCCGCATATGTAGAGGGTTTGAACAACTCTCTAGCTATTGCGAGTTATAACCAAAAAACCGAGAGCCAACATATTGGCTCTGGTGGGCGGTAAAGCCTTCCAACAGAACACAACAAGCTGCAAAGTAATTTTCCCCAGAAAAACGGTAAGCAGGCCTTGAACTTCGTTGTCTTTGAAAAGCGCCAGGCCCCGAAGGTACTTATGATAAGTTTCTTGCAAATTCCGGCAAAGTAATGACCCGGTGGCTCACTGGAATCCTTAGCGCATGCAACAGTAAATATATTTCAAATATCTGGTGATATGGTTCCGAAACAGTTCTGCTGGAACGTGCAAAGCGTCAACCTCTTCTGAAATTTGGCGACCAGTGTCACTTTTACGCTTTACCGATAAACTCATAGAATGCCATCTATCAAGAAACACCCTTCATCAATCAATTTCTAACGAAAAAGATGTTTTACGCAGAGGACGCTCGACCCTGGACCAGGCATTTATTGTTTACCCAAGGTGTTGAACATGGGTTTGATATTTGAAAAAACGTCTGGAACTGCCTTTGCCTGGAAGCAGCGTACGACACAGTGTGGCTTCGAGGACCTCACCTGCAGTTACGGAAATTTGCCAAGTGTCAAAACATCAATAATTTCATTGTGCAGATACTCTTAGCAAGATATTATGTATATGCACAAGCGAATGACATTCTGGCCGACCATTCAGACTACGAAACCGCACGGCAAAGGGTATGTTCACGCTTCAGTCCTGAACATCAAATACAGAGCCGACGACTTTCCATCTACTGCTGCCAGTCGCTACATATATCTGCAAACTGTGCAGCTCTTACTGTTGCTGTCTCGTCCTTCCAAGAACCTGAAAATATATTTTTGCAAGATATGACTTCAATTCAACCAAACCTGGAACCAGGATCTGAAATTGTCGACAATGTAGTTTCTTTCGTCTGTTTTCCACCTCAGAAATACTCACGCCATGAATCAACTACATTTACATCTGGATACAAGAACACCTTTAAATTTGAACAGACATATTTGGAACACAACTAGATCGAAGTCTAATGCTTGAAAGTCACTCGTCGAACTATTACGCTGGGAAGTCAAACAAGATATTACAAGATATGAAATTTCGTTCTTTCTGATAAACGAAAAACAGATAATCCGCATTTGAATTTTTTACACTTCACGGGGACGTTGTGGTGACGTCAGACTGCAACGCAATAATGCACAATTTTAAATGCAAAGGTATCTGTTATTTTATGTTTATCAGAAAGTCATTAAAATTCGATCGGCCAGCAAATTATGAACGAAATTCCCCTATAGCCACTACAGTTGCTTTCGCGATTNTTAAAAAGTTTCAAGAACATCTGCACCCTCTCTCGTGTATCCCATGCTGAACACCGCNCCCCAGCATATTCTTGCAGTTATTTTAATCTTGCACACACAGGAATACCTGAAGGCTGCTTTGAAAAANGTCATGCAGTTCATTTTACGATGCCTCCGCAGTACTCCAATCGTCTGCTTACGCTTTGCGNCTGGTAGATGATATCCAATGTCTAAGCGCACNACAACCTTCAGGAGATTATACATCGTAACTGATTACCCTAACCATCTCTTGCACATGGCACTGTACATTGGCCCTTCCCCAGGCGAATCATTTTCAGACGCCTACTGGAGACATTTCCTGATGCTACGGATGATGCAGTCTCTCATTCAACAATCCAAGACATTCGCGAACTTTACTTCCATAGCTTCTGCACCGCAACACCACAGTACATCCCTCTGAAAAGCTTGGGTTCAACTAAACTGGACAAGAAATGGCGCTCATTGTTTTGGTGTTGCATTGAGTAACGTCTTCAATCCCACAAGCAAGTCGCTTGAATTTAAGCATGTATCTCAGTAACATGGAAAACGCAAATACATGAAGACGAGGATACATAGATGGCGGTAGTAGAGAGTACTGTATACGCTTGATGGCGCAAATACATTTACTTTGATGAAACACAAGCTTTTGAGACATACGCATGAACGACACCATCATGATTATTATAATTTAGTACTGCGATGACGTCCAAGTACATCGATTTATAAAATGCATGAGGGAGTGGGAGGCTGCGAAAGACCAATGGTAGCGAAGGACCAAACTGAAAAAATGCAGAAGCTAACTTTCCTGATCTGTGTGACATTTGGGTCCGACAAGCAGCAACCACAACCTCCAGAAATGACCAAATTAGCGTTCACAATGCTGCTTCGTATTCACAGAACAACTTGTACGTCTGCAACACCTGGCAGAGCAATATTTCTGATGACTAAACGTGACTCGTGCATACGAAATAAGAAGTGGAGTGCAAAACGTTTGTAAGAAATTTTTAATTTGTTATGAAGTTTACTTTGGGAATTTTTTGAATGTAGTGATGGACATTAAGAAGAACATTACCAATTTTTGTAATATTGTGGAAGACAAGTGAAATAAGGCATTCGTTGAATCTTTCTGCCATGGTGTGCCTTCATAACTGCGCAAGGATTCTGACTGCACTTATCAACATTGAAATTTCGAAGTACCACAAAAGCGAAACAGCCAAATCTGCTCACAAAGCATTTTACTAGGAAATCGATTTCGCCTCAAGTACGCAGTTTCAATTATTTAATTGTAAAAAAAACTACAGGTAAAAATAATGAAAACAGAAGCAAAACTTTTGCCGTTTGAAATACATTGTGGCATAAATATGAGAGAAAACACCTGGAATGTAAGCAAACTTTTGACGTGTCGATTAATATTAGACTTAGTTCAACTTCAGACGCGTTTAGACGACTTTAGACGCAGACTTTAGTTGAGATCAGTGTTTCTCAAAGAGGGCAGAATTGCCCCCTTGGGGTCGATTTTTATGGGCAAGTGGGCGAAAAAAAGAAAGGGAGCGATAGGAGGGCGAAAAAACACCATGGGGGCGAAAATGTTCTACCACAAATGGACGATTGAGTTAACTTCAGTATCCTACTATTATGATTTGTTAGTTCCTTGGATATTTTAATTTACTATGGCAAACCTTGGAGGTTGTTGTTAAAGCAATTAATCTGTTGAATTTTTACTCTGTACAGTCTATATGCCCCTCTACAGTGTGAATTATTTCAGGGCTGCGGAGCCGTCGTAAAAATATCACAGCTCCGGCTCCCGAGCTCTTCTCTTCATGAACACGGCTCCAGCTTCGGAGCCCTTGGTTTTCATGAGGGTGGCTCCTGCTCCGGAGCTCTCTTTTTTCATGACATAGGCTCCTCCGACTTCTATTCGTTTTCACACATTAATATTTTAATTGTTTTGGTGTGCTTCAAGTTGAATGGAAAATTAATGACATCAAGTACACAAAACCAGGAGAATATACCAAGGATTTTGAGTAATTTAATCTAGTAGTTTTTTACAATCAGCGCTGTTACCATGAGGAAATCAGCAATGAAACGACTTACAAAAATTTCTCGAAAGACAGTCGCTGGTTTTGCCTTCAATGCCTGAGGACCTTTTGTTATTTCTTACGGTATATTCAAGAAAATTGCTGTTTGGATAACTACATTCGTGTCCGAGCATTTAAGCACAGACCAATCCCAATTAACCAAGTGTTTTGTACTCGTATGCTTTACCTGTTGCAGTATTGACGATTCCAGCTGACAGCGCTGCCCGGGCAAACCATACAAAGAGCGCAAAGAACATAGCCGACTCTCATGTGCTCTTTCAAACACGTACGCATTAGCATTAACGCAAAGATTTATTCAAAAGCCCTTTGTTCAAAGAAATAGTATGACTTCTAGCAAGAAATTTACATTTGATTTCTTCTGAAAACGTCTGATTTCGTATCCTTTGCACTCATAATAAGCAGTGTGGAATCGCAAAGTAAAGCACAATTTACCACTCTAAGCTTAGGAGAAAATAAGATTGGTTACCGTGCTGAAAACAGATATCTTCCATTGATGAAAACCAAGAAAATTCCACATTTATTGTTCACATCGATTTTTATACCATCCTGATACTGTGGTACTATGCAAAGCAATGCCAGTTGCTACCAATTTGTATAACTTTCATGTTATGCTACTGCTGGTGAACGTAATGTTTCCTAGTGAACTTTACCAGTAATCTAGTTAAAACGTGACAAAAAGCCTTAATGGTTTCTAATAAAAATTCCTACTTTACAATGGTGTGTCGTGGAATTCCACGCTTAAATCTGCACCGACTTCAGTGGTATTATATCTGTGATATCATACTCTTTGCTAGCAGCATGATTATACAGCTACAAAAGCTATGGATATTTTATTATATACCTAGTCATTATAACTCATTTCTTTTCAGATCGCTGCACTACTGCAGACCCGGTTTAATAATCTGACTAGAAAAGACGTTGTGGTAGTTGACCTGTTTCTTACTTCTACAACAGTGGTTCTCAACCATTTTTCTGAAGGGAGCCAAATCCAAACCTACAAATGTTTAGAAAGCCGCACAAAAAAATATACCACAAGGCAATTGACACGTTTTGTTTTATTGCATTAACGAAGTCTGTTGCACAAAATTTTAGAGGCGTTACTGAAAGACATTGCCCATCGAAAGGGATTCTTTCCCAGCAAAGATTCAGACACTAAGCTCTTACAGAGCATATATTTTGCCTCGGAAGTAGGCATCTTCAGCTCTTATTCAAATAGAATCTGTTACAGAAGGATTGCTAAAAGTCACACAAAGGATGCTCGGGAGTTGCATGCGACGATTAGAACGGTGTTTGAGAACCACCACCCCTGCCAGCTACGATGTCACATTGTCACAGCCTTAGCGATTGTTAAACCGAAGAAACATCAAATGCTTGCAGATCCATTATTGCAGTCTGGTGTCGTAACTCACAGCAATCGCGTTTAGTGTGCTGTAAAGAGCACACGTAAGTTTATTTGGCAAAGCAGTTAGTATCGAGGAAAGGACCTGGAGCCGGAGCTACCTCTCAGATGGCCATAACTCCGGCTACGGTCCTAAGCTTTCAACCGAACTTTCTTTCAACTCCGGATCCGGCTGCTTCTCATTTTTAATTTGAGCTCCGGCCCTAGGCAAAATGCCCAGCTCCAGCGCTCCAAATCGGTAGGCCTGGATTATTTTTACAAAAATTCTGAACGTAATATTAGCGTCATAATACAATGGCTTAGTTCAGCTTTCAATGGCTTGGTCCAGCTATTTAATACTTTCTTTAAATAAAATTCTTTAAATCTACTGTATTTGCTTTATCAGGCTTGGGGAGTAAAAACGACGTGTCGAGAGTGAAAAAGGGGCGATGGAATAAAAAAGTTTGACAAACACTGGTTTAGACCATGGATTCCCAAATATTTTTTGCGGCCTTTTTTCTAATACAGTATCTTCATATTTTGTGGGACCCTGTATGATCGATTTTCCTATCTATCGTTTTAATGATGCAGGCTATATCTGAAAAAAGAAGGATTTTTACAAAGACCTACTGTTCCGTTTATTCACTGTGAAAACCTTATCTCTGTAAAGTGCAACAACCAAATTCAGTGCTATGTTTGATAATTTAATGAAGAAAGTCTCATGAAGGCGTACGTTCTCTGTGAGATCCATTACGAAATATTTTTTTATTCAATGCCATTTACAGTCTGCTATTTCACGTTGATATCTTCACATTCCAAGCATATCTAGGCAACAAAATATACAGGTGTGACTCAATCTCACTTAAAAGTTGAAATGTCGGAACAGACACGAAAACGAAACACAGAAGTATCGCAATGAATTGAAATAAGCGCAACGAAATGGTAAATCCAGCCTGTACCAAGTCTGACGTGCAAGAAAGATTCAATAAATTCCTTGTAGTGCGGAAACAAACCAAAATGGCCTGTTTTTGCTGGCGTGACGAAAATAGTCAGTTTGTTAACAAAAGCACAAATGGATGTTTGCATTTCAAACATCCATTTGCCTCGACCCTGCAATGAAATATTCAACTCATTCGGTTTCTCAAAAACATTAGTCAAGAGCACAAGGCGAGCAATGAACAGATCATCTCAAAAACAGTTGCATTTTCATTTTTCCAGTTGTGCAGGAAATCTTTTACTTCATTCCTGAGGATGAAAACTTTCTTCAGTGCACTAAAAATGTTACGTAGGCCTACTGTTGAAGATGCAATAAAGACCGCTTGTTTGAGTAACAAACAAACAAACCGTGAGTAAAAATCAAATCCAAATTAGTCGCACTCTGCTTCTGTACTGAACCACGCTGTCAGGTCGCAAGCCACGCAAGGCAACAGAAGATTCCTACCTTCAACCAATGTAACCAGTCTCTGCAGCAGGAACAATGTTATCTTGTGTAAACGGATTTTGATGCCATTATCAGTCTAGACCAGGGATTTGCAACCCGTGGTCTGCGGACCAATGTTGCCCCGCAAAAAGGTCCAGATTTCAAAATAGTGTTGCCAATCTTCCTTGGGTGGCCATCGAGTTGTCTAAGCCGCAGGGTTTGATATATGCAGCTCTGGCCCGTGGACCAATCTGGTTATGTGCATTTGGCTTGGCAGTGCTGCGTGGTTGCACAGCTTTTGTCTAGACTACAGGAAGAAAAGCGCACTTCGGACTCCTTTAGAAAATTTGATTCAAGAATAAAGTCACGCTGATGGCAAAGACAAATGCTTCACGACCCTGGTGACCCTTGCAAAGTCTTGTTGCCCTAAGCCAGTGGTTCTTAACCTTTTTTCTACCACGCCTGACTCAAGTAATTGTCCTTTGTTTCAAGCTCTCTTGACGTAAAGTAAGCTGTAAAAACAAATGTATTTTCTGGTAAATTTATTGATCAATCTTTCCATGTTGTAGGGTGCATAGGGGTTACGCTTCCCCGGAAATTTTTTAACGCTCCCCTTGTGGTGCACGCCCACCGGTTAAAAACCAATGCCCCAAGCGAAAGCCGCTGCGACCTTACTCAGAGTCTCCGACCCTGTGTTTGGGATTTACGCTTTAAACCAGTGGTTCTTAATCTGGGGGCTTCAAGCGATTTCCAGGGGCACGCGAGTTCTTACATGCTCTACAACATGGAAAGTTTTTGAAAGGGATTGTGTCTCTTCCAAACTTGGCTTTCTGCAATGTGGCTGTACACCTGCATGATACAAACTTTCTACAGTACTCCCATCGTGTTCTTCGGTGATCTGACGATATATATTCATGACGATTCAACTGCACTTGAGCCACACTTCTGTAGAATGCTTAGTTGCGGCTTGGCAGTTACAGGCCACCATACGATGATGATCTCTCTGCCAAAAATAGATAGTAACTTTGCTTTCTGGCAATCCCAATGGCGACACTCAGCTGTCTCGGAACCGTGTCTTGCACTCACTTGGAATATCCGTTTTATGCGATTAACCGTACAATGTTTTTCACTTATGAATAATTTTGGTTTGAGATTCTAGAATCTTATGCGAAAGGTGTGGTTATAGCTTTTAACCGATATACAATTACTAGGAGTAATGTGCATTCGCCCTACGAAAGTGTGCAGTTGCAAATCTATGGAGAGTGAATTAAATCAACAAAGAATTTGCAAAAGTTAGCATGAGTCTGAAACAAGCAACTGCAGCAAATTATGCGGCTAGAGTGGGAACATGCATAACTGTCAGTACCGGTAAATTTTGTGCAATGTCGCTTGAAAGAAACCGTTTTCCATCTAAGGTTGCAAGTCAATGTTTCACCAAATATTGCCCAAAAATTTTCGAGTAATCAGTGGCTTATAATTTTGTGTACAGGGCTCTAAGAAACAAGCCGTGGGGAGTTAGTAGTCATCAGATTCAATGCAACATTCCTATACCTCTGAGGCTTCAGTAAAAAGTATGTGCTTCTTTCTTGAACGATGCAAAAAGTCTAAATATGTGAGGTTGCACACTTTGATGCAGTAAGATTGTTTATATTCGTCTATATTCGTTAAGCACTGAAACCGTACAATACTTTGCGACTGAATGCTAGGATGTTAGTTTTTGTTTGAGGGCGTGTGCATGCCACAATACTTTCGTACTTTACCTGGCCTTGACCAAGGTTGGACTCAGTGCCTACTCGGGATGTAGTCCTGTACCAAGTGTTATGGGTTAGCCAGGGATGTAGTGCTAACAAAAAAGGTGTGGGAACGCATCTACAAAAAAGCCATTATAAAACTGTTTCAAACTCATTTTAAAAGCAAAACGTGAAATAGGTGTGGAAACGCTTCACACTCGTTCCCACCCACTACAATCCCGGGGTTTGCGAACAATAAGGTTAAAAAAGTGTCTGTAACCCTGTTGTTCATTCTCCGAACTCGCCACTAATCGCTCTGTTTCGTCTGTTTCTATCACTCTGCATTGTGCAGACTCTGCGTTTGCAGACTACTGTATGGACTTCGTGTCTGTTACAAAACCTTAAAATTAAAAATTGAATATATTTACCAAGAAATACATTTGTTTTCACAACTCATTTAAAGTCAGGGGGGGCGTGAAACAAAGGAAAATTATTGAAGGGGGGCGTGGTGGAGAAAAGGTTAAGAAGCACTGCTTTAAACAATTGGCAACTTATTCCCCTAGTTACAGCGACAGTAGAGGCGTGAGTTTCGTACTGCAGTTATCATATTTTTTTCTACAATTGACGATATCTTAGATTTTTAGTTCGGTAATGAGAGCGTAATAGCCATGGCTTGTGTTTTAATCCAGTGGTTCCCAAACTTTGTTTTCTGCGAAACACTGCAAGTGTTATTTTGAGCGGGTAAGGAACCCCCGCCAGAACTGCCAAGTAAACATAAACGCTTTATCACCCAAACTGGCGTTATTAAGATTTCGTACTCTAAACAAATTATGCACAATAAAAATAACCATAAAACATAAAAAATTCAACAACAAGCACATTTCAGTGAGAGCAGTGTATTTGTTTACTGGACAGCAACAATTCTGAAAAGTTTGGCTTGATAGCTGATAGTTGAATTCATATATATGATGTAACGTCCAGTCTGGCGCAATACTTGGCGTTCGTTTGTGCATAGCGGGAAAAACCTGCTTCACATAAGTACGTTGATGCAAACGGCAAGAGTTCCTGCATAGCTTGTTTTGCAATTTCTCATATTGTTCAATTCAACTATCCCAGAAAATAGCGATAGAAAGTTATTCAAAGTTATCCTTCAAGGTACTATCAGATGTAATTTCTATTAAACTTTCATGGTCTGCTGCTGTTAACTCTGTTCGCATTTCTGTAATCTTAAACGGATTCTGTATCCAGCAATCATTTTGCACTGCAAACTGGAATGTACCCATCTGCATCATACTACTTGTTAGTCAAATATCGGAGCGCCACAGTCACAGCCTGGAAAACGAAATCCAGCTCACTGTGACAACACTGCGCAACACAAATGAGAAAAATGGGAAAAAAGGAAAGCAAGATCAGATATAGCTGCTGCCACACGTCCGAAGGGTTTAAATATGGGCAGTTTTTCCTTAAATCTGAAAAGTATAGCTCGTGGAAGCCTTTAGAATCGTCTATGGAACCTAGGATTCCGCGCAACCCACTTTGGGAATCGCTGTAACGTCGGCGTGGTTTCTGTAATTCTAATGTCTTGGCATGTGTTCAGAAAACTGCAGAAGTCTTTCTTTAGTTTTTATTAATTCACCTGTCAGCATTTGCTTAAAATTACATGACTGAAAATTCTCACTTCACGCAAAATCGTTTTCTTAGTAGCAGAAGAATATCGTTGATTCATACTGTAAATTTTCTACATTTTTGACAACTTTATAAATTTTATGTAAGATTTTTCTAGTACGTTTTCACCACTACTCTGTGCTGTTGCGTGGGAACGCACAAGCAAACCTGATTCTCATTGGTAGAAGAGCAGGAAGTGTTGCTCCTTGCTGTTGGGCAATACGCAGTGCAACGATTCTCGTTGCTGTAACAGATAACATGGTCGGCCTCGTGGGGAAAGTGCAGTTGCTCGAGCTGTCGTTTTAACGTTTTGCTGTGTACATCACCTGATAGAAGTCACAGCGTTTCGAAACTTCGCGTTAGTGTGTTTGACTGTGTTCTCAGTAACGATTAGAGCTTCATTCGGTGCAAGGACATTTGTGGTCTACGAGTCTAGTTTAGAGAAACAGGCGAGGCGCGGAGTTCAAATCTATAAAGTACCGTAGTAAACGCCGGGAAGATCGCCCGGTTAAATCTACACTTTATAAACTATGTACATATGTGCGTACCAGGAACGGGTGGTGCAGTTACGATCAAACATGACAAGGTCTAGGTCTGCCATTTACCCCTTCGAAAATGATATAAACAGAATACGTTTTCTTTATTATAACGTTGATTGACCACAGCAAAAGTTGCCACGCTCCACAGTCGTATCAGTCACATAATAACGTGGCACTCACCCGTCATTGTGACGGTCTGTGGTGGTAAATTGTCGGTTGGTGTTGTAATTCGAAAAACCCATAGCGTCTCCAGCTGTACCTTCGTATCCAGAAAACCGAACTCTATAACCATCTGCTTCGCTGGCAACGCTGAATTCTCTGAGAAAAAATATTTATTTGGTCTGTTTGTAATAAGCATGAATCATAGATACCACGTATGGCAAAACTAAGCCTGTGTGACAACGCAAAGGCTGCAACGTTTACTCAAGACCATCCCAGAACTCAGCAGATTTTCCTGTGAAAGAGAACAAGTGCCCGTAAAATACGCTATGTTTCTAGAACAAAGATTTTGTGATGCTGGTATATCATACATGTATTTGTGTTTTAATTATCAATGCATCGTTTAATCAAACTTGGCAAATGCTGTATTAATGACATTTAGTAAAGGCAAAGCTATGGTAAACACTGCAAGGAGTTGCTGTATATTCTCATTGCAAACAACACAGCCACGATAATCGAAAACATTATTTTATTCGACGTTTCAGCTTATGCGTAAGCCATCATCAAGAATAAGTGGAAACAGTTAGAAAGAAAAAATAAGGATGCAATTTTAAGGATAATGGCGTATGTGACGTAATAGAGTACGAATGCCTCAAACTTGCATCCTTATTTCTTCTTTCTAACTGTTTCCACTTATTCCTGATGATGGCTTACGCATAAGCCGAAACGTCGAATAAAATAATGTTTTCGATTATTGTGGCTGTTTTGTTTGCA
>JGI24021J15306_10011000_pt1 | contig 11259 bp, 5 predicted proteins | sample Ectturendosymbi1_FD_15306 | JGI IMG/M metagenome (IMG submission 15306)
AGAGATACTGTTTCCTCTCAGGTGTTGGGGTCTTCCATAGCTCGGACAGCTGCTTGTTGACGAGCGTGGGGGATTCGCGGCTCCTAGTCTTGAGTGCCCCGTTCTTCACGAGTTGTGCGGCGAAAGAATTCATTGAGACGGGGTACAGGCGAGAGAAGGGTCCAGACCTGCCAGTAAGTTTATTGATGGTGTTCGGCTGAAGTGCATAAAGTCGATGGAATTGACAGCTTCCTCCCATCGCTCCTGTTTCCTCTGCTCGATCCGAAAAAGTAGGGGCAAAGCGGCTCTATCGGAGTCAGTTCCACTGGGGCTCCGTGAAAGGAGCGATGTAGCACTCCTTGTCCCAGCATGCTTACAAGCTCAGATGCCGAAACGTTGAAATAGCCAAGAAATGTGAGGGTGGAGGTTTGTAGACGTTATTGATGTTATAGCCTTGAACGCCTACACGCAACTGCTCTGTCTCCGACTCTTCTGGAGATTGATCGACAAGTGTCCACTTCAGCTGCTCGTCGATAAACATCGCTAGGCCGTACTTCCTGCTTGGACTGGCCCGATATAGGTTAAAGTTGGTTACCACTAACTTGGCTGCTGTTGTCCGTGGGTGACCTAGAAGTTACTCTTATAGGCCAGGTGCAATGACGTTGATTTCTACTTACAGTGTGCCCTCTACGTTCGCGTCTTCCACGCTAACTTGCGTAGATGACGTCCAACATGATTCGTGGTCATAGTAGCTCGCATTTGACAAGTTTTTCTTCGCCTACAGTGTACTTCCAACAGGGAGAGTGCAGGCATTTGTGTTCCTCAAACGTTAGTTATCAGGAGAGAATTGTTTGCAGTAGGAACATTTGGCGATAGGTTTTTGCCATAGATGGTTTATTATTTTAATAGATTTGTTGCCGCGTGATGTCTACCCTCTGCATATGCGAAGTTTTCCAAAGCACTTGTATGCTTGGGACTTGGGGTGTTTATTAATTGTCTGTTTGGTAATCATTTTTTTTTTACTATAAGGGCAATGTTGGTGCGCGTGATACCACAACTGAAGTGGTAGCAAAGCGCCATCGATGTTTATTTTTATCTGGTATGTTTATGACGCGGCGTGACACGCCTTACGTCGATATGTGGTAAAACTCTCGGGCAACCGCGCACTCTGGTTTGAAATTGCTTAACCTTTGAAACGGAAAAAATGTCGACAGAACACTTACGATCCTCTTTGTTGGTAGTACGTCGCCAATGGATCAAGCAGCAGCACCGTTTGCTACAACTTCGCTATATTTCCATCAGAGACTGGAACTGTTTTAGGAACAGTTGTCATGCAACAATACTACGTCGTGTTCAACAGGGAGCGCGACACTATTGGATTTGCTCGGTCAAAGTGTACATGGGTATTGCGATGCTTTTTACAATCATCACTTCGATACTTTGTTTGAAATCATTTTGCACGTACAAAAATTTCGAACCGTTTGAAAGAGATATGGCTCTGTTTTGTTAAAATGCAATTTTCCCCGCAAATGTTGTAGTATAAGTAAATTCGTTTTCTGCTCGTTGCGATCATGAAGAACTTCGTTCAACGCAATTACAGATATCTTCCGAGAAACCGGTCATCTACGAGAGAAACAAATGGTTAAACTCGAGTTCTTGCCAATACGTTCCGAGATCCAGGCTATCTGCTACTGCAGTAAGCTAAGCCACCTCTGCTGCAAATACAAGTGTCTCCGTGTTTTGTTTATGAGAAACTTTATGTATTGGAAGTTTTAAGTAACAGTTTGTTGCATTTTTCCTTAATTTTGAGTTTGGACGAAAACGTTTGTATTCTAATAGTGTTGGTTTTGTATCTTCGCGTCTTTATTCGTAATGACGAAGTTTGAGTGTCTGTGATCAAGCAAAAACGTTTTTACGCCGTGATACCGGAATCAAGCTAACAGTTTCGGTTTTATTTCCAGACTTCGCAGCGCTTTGCTGTATTAAGAGGAATTAATAAGGTTATGTTCGGTATCTTTTCAATTCGCAACTACCCACAAGATTATTGCTACGTTTAATAGATGGTGTGTTTCAAAAGGTTTATTTCTTCCGTATCTTGAACTTGTTTCATTTTTATTTTGTTTTAGATTGCAGCGTACGTTCTGATGGGGTTTCTCGGAGTGTCGTTAGTGCTGGTTTGCGTGATGTATATATCCCAACGCTGTCGACGTCAAAAATATGGGTGGTGTTCTCCTGCACCAAATGCTCACGCAGATACCTCGGAACTTCTGCGAAATTGACTTCGCAACTTCTTTGAATTTGGTTGATTTTTATATCGTATTGATTACCTACCGTCATTGATATACGTGTTATATGCAGTTGTGATAGTTGTGTTTTTTCATTCAATGGTTTGTCAATGTTAATCAATGTGCTTTTCTTTGGCCCGATACCAGGCATCAGCATTGCAGTATTGGTGGCTAAGAAAGCGCTTACAACAATCCTGACTCGTCAGATTAAATCTCTTCGGTTGCTTTCAAACTGAATGGGTGATCAGTACTTACTACCTTCACCTGCTTGTATACCTTATTGCTGCCCTGTCAAGGGTCTTGAACTTGAATTTAGATGGGGGATTAATCCTCAAACGCCCCGAGCCGCAATTGCTGTTGCAAAGCGTTGTTTTGCACAAGTTAAGCGCGATGTAAATCGTAAAATTCATCTACAAACACACGCTTGTTGTTTGTTGATCACAAAGATGTTTTGCAGAATATGTATCGGCATATTTATGCGCCACACCATCTCTTCACTTGCATTTATTTATGCGAATAGCAAATTAATAGACATACCTAAGCTCTTCCGATTATCTCCCACTGCTTGTAGATATTGACAGAGTTGTTGCATCATACCTAACTTCCCCACCAGGTTCACTTAAGCACTTGACCGGTTCGCTGCACGAAAACAGCGATTGTAAATTGTTTAAGGTTAAGGTAAGATTAGTGACACCTTCTTTTGCCATTTGTAGCTACTTCCACTGCCTTCAAAGCTAATTTGTAGCTACTTCCACTGCCTTCAAAGATTACAAAGCCAGCTCGCTTCGTCGAAAGGAGTGGCCCATACAGGTAGCTCTCAGCAGTTCTTTTTCTGTCGAGACTCGGTGAAGTGTCGTTGGTTCGACAAGGAAGGTCCGTGTGGCATTTTTGTGACATTTCTTTAGTTTGCGCTGGTTCCCCGGACATGCAGAAGGGTCGTAATTGTAAAAGTTGTAGTAACATGGATGCGCGGCTCACCTCAGAACTAACTGCATTCGTTCCACTTTAACTTGTATTTATCAGCCCCATCAGTATTTAGCGTTTGCAGTAATTCGCAATTTGCCACACAATATTACTTCCTAAACAGTTCAGAAATTCACGAGGAAGTTACCAGAGCTTCTTCACTCATTTACTTCAATCTCACGCGCTGCCAAGTAACCTTTATCACAACATCCATCCGCAATGGACAGTTCCATTCTGAGTAAGCTTTGGGAATAGCGGAAGGTTTAAAAAAGCCCTTTGTTGATATGGTCAATGAATAAACTCTGCCCATAACGCATGGAGCTAAAACTTCAAATATTCTTTTCGTTTAAGCCGTCATAACCTTTCAAAAATGAAATTGACACCAAAATAAGTTTTGACGTTCCGTTGGAACGTATTTGCTTGATCAACACTTTAAGAGCAGACCTTTCGTCACGACTTCGTTATTACTGTGTTTATATTTGTGTCGCTCATGTTTGGAGTTGGTGCCGTTATTTAAACGATCGGCCTTTCATATTATTTCACTACCTTCGTCAAGATGTACATGAATCCACTTTAAAACATTGTATATTATTACCTGTACCTATTTTAAACCGCTTGCGCTGCGCTGCGTCTTTGCCAGCACAACGTATTTTTCTCTGTGCGTTCTGCATCCCTGCGTAACATACAGTACATATATTGAGTTCGTCTGCTGGAAGTTACATAAATGATGCACTTCATAACATAACTGCCATGTACGAATTAGGTTGACAATGCTGAAATAAACTTTTTGACCTTGATTCGGCCATTGAACCCGTCAGCAAGTTCGTCAGGTAGTTTTGCAATTTGCGGTCGTACGTGGTGTTGAAAAAAACGACCTAACCTTCACTAAAGCGCACATTTGTTTTCCTGAACTGGGAAGTACAGCCCTCAAGGTTTGCGCTCAGCTCGCAACGGGCCCGTGACCAGCTTGGCACACCTGGAACGGCGAAGAGTTTTCTAAGAGGGGCCCAAATTTTTTAAACTATTTCCAACACAGTTTTGCCGTGGGTATGGCGTAACAATGACATCAGTAAGTCGAGGGAAATCGTTACATGTTTTATTGTAATGCGTATTAGGGATTTGGGGGGATTTTTGCGACTGTAGTCAGTTTGACCGAGACTTGGTGGGGCAGTGAGTAAAATGTAGAGCAAAAGAAGCAGAAGCGTATGGTGGAAAATTCTCTAAAAAAATAAAAGCATGTGCTAGACAAAGCTGTCTCAAGAACAGCACAAACGAAACGTAATACATTACTGTATGCTCTGTATAGCATGTGAATACAAATGCCAGTGTTTTCAAATTCTAGTTTTTCTTATCAGAGTATTCGTGAAAACACGATACAGTACGTGGAAATCCAGTCAAAGAACAAATGTAAACTGCCAGGCTCTGGCCTTCAACTAGAACGCCATTTTAGGAACGATTAATTGTAGTTCGGCTGTGAGGTCAGTCCGCCTATAGCGACGCTTTTTCTCCGGTCCTTTGAAGTGACGTTATAGGGCATTTCTACTGTATTTAAAAACCACTTTTTTCGTATAAAACATTTGCGACCACCATCGCCGACCTGTCCTAGACCCGGGCCTTAATTGTGACGAAACAACTACCTGTATTACACTTAACTTTTCGTTAGACGGTTTCCTGAAAGTCGGTCAGGTATCTGAATCTAGTGAATGCAAGGCCAAGACACGTAGAACGCATTAGCTTAAGTCTCCACTCACTTCTGGTATATTTTGCGTCTAACTTACTCAGATTTGCATAGGTCACATACAAGATCGGCCCCAGCAAGTGCGGCGCTCAATGCAAAACTTAGGCGCGGGGCCCCAAGTTAAAAACACACTTGAACAAGTGAACAACCGTTAACCCTTTATCACATTCTGTGGGCATCCATGCGACTGCCAAGCATACTAAATTTCGTATTGCAAAGAAACTGGTCCTAAATTGCAGCTGGTAGACATGGGCTACACAGCTTTTTTACCAGAAAGTGCATATGTATCTTTTTACCAAGAAGGAATACATTACTGCAAAGCTCATAAATACAGTACAGAGACAGTAATTAATGCTTCCAGACTCATCAACAAATTGCTAAATTTAGTGTAGTCACACATTATATGTTTCGAAGTCGATTGTCAAGAGCAGCAAACCTGCTGCATAAGATTGCATTTTTTTGATTTCCCGAATTTGTTTATGAAACTGGTAGCATAGTGTCTATATCACACAAAAGTTCCTGCTTTATACTGTTTAGAATCATATTGTTCAGCTTATTTTGTCTAATTATGGTCCTTTGTTCATTCTACCATCGTAAGTTGAGAAAGTGACCGTTCTCCACTGCAGTTGGTCATCATGAGAATTAAATGAATGTGTAAATCATTTCCCGCATTTGTGAAAGATGACTACAAGTACACTACCCAAGGCTAGTGAATAGATGCAAAATCCAGGGTTGCCAATAACATTTTTTGGAAAATCTCACATAGACTCACCCAAAAACCCAGATTTGAACAGAAAATCCCAGGTGGACACAAAATCAAGTGAGTCTTTCTATCTACCATACCTGGGCATCTGTAATCACAAAACGTGCTAGTGAATATATACTCATACTTTTCTGTAGACAAATACTTTTTTCAAGTTTTGTTCGATTGTATTTTCTCGTAAAAATCACACCAGGAAAAGTCGGTATTAACTTACAGGTTATAAGGGCTTTCACATTCCGCTCCAGCATTCTGTTATCAGATGTCATCGTGTTCAGTCAACCGTGGAACCAGTGGCGATTCTAAGTGGGGGGCTGGGTGGGCCATGGGCACCCCAGATTTTTGCTTGGCCCCCCGTTTGACCCCCCAGTTTTTTCTCAATTTCCCGTTTTAGTTCGTTTGGTTGACTTAATACAGTAGATAACTTTCGGCCAGAAAACGATAGTTTGGAAACCCTCTAGCCTGCATTCAGTATTTCCCAAATTCATGATATTAAGCTGTGTTGTTGTTTTTGACGGTCGGGTAATTAGAGGTGTTTATGACGACACACCAGTGGTTGCTCGGATCCTGCGTGAAATTTAGTCAGACCGCGGTCGTGGTGTTGAAAAATTCATTTCGAAAGTAAGAAACAGTCACAGAAATGGGAAGATTGATCTTTCGTGCATTCCAGTGTGAGATGGAGCTGGATTATACTGTCAGCAGCAGATTGTTGCTTGTCCCAGTATCAAATGGTTTGTGAAAGCATTAAGAATTAGTTTCAATTAATTTATCTGAACTTATCCTGGTTGTTGTGTTGTGTTCTGCTGCCTTGTGTATACGACTTAGAAACATCTTACGTAAGTGGTTCGTGACTACATTTTTAACACTATTAATGTGTCCTGCAACCTCATAGAATTTTGCAATAATTGTAAAGTCACAGCAGTGACCAACACCAAGCGAATCGATCGCAATTTATTGCGTAAGGAAGCTAGATTCGTGTGTGTTACACATCTTCAGCCCTTATTCAAATAGAATATTTGAATAGAATCTTATTCAGAAACACACTTGAAAGAATTCACAAATTCATGTAGTGAAAATGATTTGAAACGTGAAACAGCTTTGGCGAAGAATTTGCTTCGGAAGGAGTCGAAATTGCCTATCGATCGAACAATTTTATTCATTTATAGTTACTTAAAATGCTGCGTTTGACTATTACTGGTAGCTGTAACTATTGCCGTCACCGGCGCTTCATGCCATAGAAGTTTGTCAAAAATGAAATTAGTAAAACAACATTCCCAGAAAATCCATGACCAGTGAAAGACTGGGTAACATTGCTCTATTTTAAATTGAAAGGTACTAGCTGAAAAACAGATTTGGATGAGATTGTGGATGAACTTGACAGTCGCCATGATGATCGAAGGATTAAGTTACATTGAGGTGATGATGATATAAACAGTGGAGTAACGAGAGCGAGCAAGGGAGGCAAAATTCCCCGGGCGCCAAATCACTATGGGGGAGCCGAATTGTTGCAGGGTTCAGCAGTTGAAGGACTGCGGGGGATGCCGAAAAGTCCCAATAATATCACAAGTACATTCCTCCACACAGTACATTTGCTTCCGAAAGACCTCAGGTTCGAACTTGGTGCCGCCAAACTTGCTTCTTGCCCCGGGCGCCATCTAACCTCGTTACGCCCCTGGATATACAATTCAAACGTAGACTGTGCAGGGATCTGTGTGAGAATTACATTGCTCATTGTCTATTTCTCTGAATCTTTTTTAGTTTAGAGTTAGTGCGTGTTTAGCTTACAGTATGACAAGACAGTCATAAAGCAGCGCAAGGTTGAAAAGTCAGCTTGTGAGGATGAGTCAGAGGAAAAATCAGTGAATATTAAAATGAACGACTTTGTTGGGAATGTTCTGCAAAATAAGTTTTACGCCAGCTGTTACATCTTGCTATCAGGTACATGCACACCTATCTGCGCAGCTGCTATGTTACTTATGTGCAACTGGTGCCAAAACCTCGCTGCTGTTAACTTCATACTGCATTGAATAGTGCTCACCCTATCCACGCTGCGGATGGGCATTAGACTCGTAATAGCAGTTGCATGACATTGTTATGGTTACACCACAATCTAAGCTACCACAAAAGCGGATTAGTCAGTAGTCACCAATCAGTTGGAAGATGGTTTATTTTTGTGTGCTTTGCAAGAAGAATATTTTGATGAAACTATAGTTGGCCATCAACAGCCTACTTGCCTCTGTTTCAAGATGGAATTCGTGATGGGAACCATTTAGCTTTCATGTGAATTGTATTCACTTTCGCTGAGTTGTTTTCGTTCACGTAGGGCCGGCACAATTGTGCATGGAAAATAGTCTTTCGATTTACATGTGCAATGCTGTGAAAGTTGCATGGTTAGCACAGAATTTGACATAGCAGTACACGTGTGTGTGACTGCATCTACAGTGGCGTTTATGTGTCTCCAGTGAATAATAACCATAGTTCATATCTAACGATATTCACAAGCCTGTATTGGGTTTGATAGGGCTACTCACAGCAACTTAATCTTCAAAACAATGAAAAATCACCATGCAAGATAAGACTTTTATGTTGGCCCCCCTACTTTTTCCTTGACTCCGCGGTGGCCACCCCACTTTTTAAATTCTAGAATCGCCAGTGCGTGGAACGACCTTTCTAATGAAGATGTTTTGGCTAAATAATTATATGAATATCAAAAAGACGGCAGTTTATTGGCTTAGTCTGTATGAACAGTTTCTTTTATTTGATGGAACATGGGCAGAACCAGGGCCGGATTAAGGGGGGGCAACGGGGGCAGTTGCACCGGGCCCCCGCAGCAAGGGGGGCCCCCGTGGTCAAATTTATTTGTTTCAAATAAAATACTCGTTTGAAAAATTTTTGTGATTCAGAAGCGATACAAGAATACAACTCGATATCAGTGCTCTTCAACCTTTTTGTCATCGTGGAACCCCTGGTATACCTTCGCGTTTTTCATGGAAACCCCATTAACAAAACTTAAAATAACACGACTTACTTGTAAGGAAATCAAATATTTCGCTATTAGGCACTTCAACAAAGGAACAGTTTTTACAGAAGTTAAAAAGCAAGAAATTTAATGACGCGGTTGTTCTTGCAATTTTGGAATGTCGCTGCTGCATTCAGAATTTGGTCATCTGGAAAAAGAATCCGTATCTCAAAAATTTATCGTCCCATTTTCTAACTTTGGCAATTGAATTACATTTGGTCCGCTTCGGATTAGGTGCCTCTTTTACATTTGAGCTACATTGCTCATTACTAGGGCAACCAAAAGTCAATAAAGTCAAAATTTTTTATGCCGTTTTTAAAGTTAATGAACCGCCCACAAACCAAATTTCACGCTCAAACCATGAGGGAATCCCAAGTTATTAGGTCAAAAAAAGTCAAAATTTATCATTAGGTCAAAATTTGTCGTTAGGTCAAACTTTTTTTGCAGCACAGTTTTTTCTCTTAAATATCGATATTTTATTGAAACTACAACAACAGATATTGATATGCTTGTGCAACTTTGGTTCCAATTCTGTAATAATAGTGGGTTTATTGCGATTTCTGACATAATAATGTTGTTTTTCCCAGCAGGGCCGGCCCTAGCAGGCGCGGGGCCCAATGCAAGACCTAGACGCGGGGCCCCTCTGAGCAGTGATTCTATGACGTCATCGTGTTCAGTCAACCGTGCTATACGGCCATGATAAAACGCAGAAATAAAGCCTTAGCATGAGAATTGAGCACGTTTGCTAATAGAGGAAATTCATCGCTAGTTCCAACAAGAGCGTTGTTGGTTAACAATGAGGTTTATAAGCCGCTTCTACTGAATTCTCGAGCGCAAGAAGTATCTGGCAAAAAATGTACAACCTGCCCAAACACCATGACGCGGGGCCCCCAGAAGCGCGGGGCCCAATGCAGATATATCGGCTTAAGGCCGGCGCTGTTGCCCACTAATAGACGATTGAATATTATGTAGGATAGGCATGGTAGGCGAGAAATGTGGTCATACGGTACTTGTTTTGGTAAATGATCAATCCATTATGCATATAGTATTTCAGCTTTATGATATTCTCAGGTTTGACTCTACTGTAGTTATTAATGCACTTATCAATATATCATCCCCGAAGTTAAACAACCAAATTTTGTGTAATTTCTAAATCTTTGAGTGCATGAATACATTTCTGGATTAACCTCGGCATCTAAGGCTGAATTATTTTGCAGTTACAAACGCAGATATTTATAGGTCAAAATAAAGTCAAAATTTGTAAATTATAAAGTCAAAATTTTAAGTTTTTAGTCAAAAAATTGGTTGCCCTGCTCAGTACTGTTCACACCGTCGCTGTTATTATTTCGTTTCACATAAGAAAATGTCCTGTTTTGCTGCATCTGGCTTGACTGAATAGTAAAAAGCTGGGTTTCACACTGATTTTACTTTATTCCCACGAAGGTTGAACAGCAGCTCTAGTCCGTGACTCAGTCAATTCTCTCATACAGCGCTCTTCAACCGGTGTGCACGGTACACCCTGAAGTGTACCAAAATCTGCGTGGGGTGCACCACTACGAAAGGGTTCACAAGGGTGCATCACAAACTTGCCACACTAAACAGATACTTTTTACAAAAACTTTCGTTTAGCAAAAATGAACCATTAATCAAACAATGACTTTCAGGATTTAACCTAGACTTTGCACATTCTAAATTGTGGTGCGTAAGCATCAGACCATGCAAGGGCGTACGCAAGGTTGGTTTTGGGGTTAACCCCCCCCCGTGAGCTTGATATTTTACAAAACTTTATTACCTGCGCAAAGGAGAATAACCGTTTTCGCATACTTTTTGCTTGTTAATTTGACGACTTAATGCAAACACCATGGAATAAATTTGCATGCAAATTTGAAAGAACATTGTAAATGGGCCAAAAAGTAATAATCATGTTTTGGTGGGAATTCGGGCTATCGTTTGCGTCCAGAAACCACCTCACCACCACAGGCGGATTAAAAGTTGAGTTGATTTTATTTGGCGATAATTGATATTCAGCTAGAAAAAAAACACAAATCAATGCAGGGACTCCAGGGCATTGAAGGAACCGGAAGGTTGTCGAGTCGATGCCCCTCAGCAGTTGAATTAGCTTTGTTAAAAGGTAGGGGGTCCGGGGAAATTTTTACTGGAGGGCCCCTGTGACGTAATTCGTGACACCATCGTTTGTAAAATTTACGTTTTCGCTGATTTGCAAGGTTCCCGTTTGTTTTTTCCGCTCGTCGAGAATGTGCTTACACAAATGCACATACAGTTACTTGCGAGGAGAGAATTTATGATATGAATACTGGAGTGTATTTTTTCTAAGAAAAAATATTCCACAGGCTAGAGAGTGACTCGGCAAGAAACAACATTCACCCAGTCCCGAACAATAAGTAGAAACCAAGGATTACAAACAAAAACACCGGAAAAAGAACATGTCGATGTCAATATGGCTAGGCAGGCTAAGTGTGAAAGTTGTTTCCAAGCTAATGTCTTGATTTTCACC
>JGI24021J15306_10011003_pt1 | contig 11257 bp, 6 predicted proteins | sample Ectturendosymbi1_FD_15306 | JGI IMG/M metagenome (IMG submission 15306)
TGTTGGTGCGAAAGGGAGTCTTTCCATATGATTGGTTTGACTCTCTGGAAAAACTGTCTGAAAGAAATCTTCCAGCAAAGGAGTCATTTTATTCAAATTCGAATGACTGTGATATCACAGACAAAGACTTTGAACATGCACTGAACGTGTGGGAACATTTGAAGATGACAATTTTCCGAGAATATCATGATCTGGATCTCAAAACAGACGTTCTTCTGCTTGCACATGTCTTCGAAAATTTCAGAAATGTTTGCATGAAGAACTATGAATTGGATCCAGTGTAGTATTACACCGCGCCTGGGTTGGCTTGGGATGCTTGTCTGAAAAAGACGGGGGTTCAACTTGAACTTCTTTTTGATCCAGACATGCTTCTGATGATTGAGCAGGGCGTTCGTGGAGGAGTCTCAATGATTTCAAAACGATAAGCAAAAGCCAACAATAAATATATGGGTGAGAAATTCAATCCAAATGAAAAATCAAAATTCATCCAATATCTTCACGCTAACAATCTCTATGGTTGGGCGATGAGTTTGCCACTGCCTGTGAGAGGTTTCAAGTGGATGACAGATTTGAAAAATGGGAGAGAATTTTCGGATCAAGAGGGGAGAGGATGTATTCTTGAAGTTGACTTGGACTACTCAAAGAAGCTTCATGATTTGCACAATGAATATCCACTAGCTCCAGAGCGGATTGAGATCAATAAAGTTGAGAAACTAATTCCCAACTTGAATGAAAAGAAGAAATATGTTCTTCATCACAAAAATTTGAAACAATATTTGGATCTCGATTTGAAAGTAACAAAGATTCACCGCGGAATCTCCTTTGACAAAAAAGCATGGTTGAAACCATGCATTGAGTTGAATACGAACCTTCGTTCCAAGGCGCAAAACGAGTTTGAGAAAGTTTTTTTCAAACTCATGAACAACAGCGTCTTTGGCAAAACGATGGAAAATATTCGCAACCGGGTGAATATTCGGTTGGTCAATAACCAAAAGTCTTTGAAAAAATGCGCGGTAAAACCAAACTTTGATCATTGCACTGTATTTGATGAAAATCTTGTCGCAGTGCACATGAAGAAGACAGAATTGATTTTCAATAAACCGGTCTATCTCGGAATGAGTATCCTGGATTTGTCAAAGACCTTGATGTATGATTTTCATTATAAATACATCAAGAAAAAATATAGATCCAAGGCAAATCTGTTGTTCACAGACACTGACAGTCTTTGCTATGAAATCGAAACAGAAGATTTTTTTAAAGATATTTCAGTTGACGCCCAAGAATATCCACTGTATTAGAATTTTTTTCACAGTTCACAATTTTTGAGCAACTTGCGCTTGCCCTTAAAAAAACAGAGTTGCCAGAAAATTTTCACTGCAGTGAATATACCGTACTTTTTACATTCTGGATTTTTAACAACTTGCGCTTGCCGTGAAAACAGAGTTTCCCCTGAAAATTTTCACTGTATTGAATATATTTTTTACTATTCAGGATTTTTGAGCAACGCCGCTTGCCCTGAAAAACAGAGATGCCCAGAAATTTTTCACTGTATTGAATATACTTTTCATCGTTCAGGATTTTCGAAAAAAAACGCCTAAACGTACGTGGCTTTGCGCGGGAATTTCTCCTGTCCAGTATGCTCTGGAGACCCGGTAGAAGTCTCAAAAGACGCAGCAAGTTTTCTTGTCTGCACTCGAAAAATATTTTTTCGTTGGGAGGTGCGGATTTTTTGTGCCGAAAGTCATAAGTGAAGTAGTTTTAGGGTAATTTTGGCTCATGTTGCCTGACCTAGGGCCAAACCGCTAGGCCAAAATGTTTTGCTAAAGTTTTCATTGGAAACTAGGCTCGAGTCCGAGTCTTTTGAGCCTTTGATCGACTTTCTAGCGTTTCTGGTTGGAAAGTTATGATCTAAAATATACAAATTCATTAATTATCTGATTAGCTAATTAGTCAAATATTTTTACTAATTTACATAACAACTTTTGAACCTGAAACCCCAGCAGGTCATCCAAAGTATCAAAAAACTCGGATTGTAGCCTAGTTTCCAGTAAATACTTCAGCGAAATGCTACCACCTAACGCCCAGGGCCAGGCAAAGTGGGCTAAGGGTGGCCTAATAGTCCGCCACTTATGACGTCACTCACAAAAAATCTGCTAGACTGACCGATCCTTTTGAGCCATTGAACAGCTCTCTAGCGCAATCGGTGGAGGATCTAGGGCGTTGGTAAGGCAACCGAATACTGCTGTTTTTTAAGCCACAATGGAAATACGAGTATGTCGTAGACCAGTTCTCAAAGTGATGTCCGTACTTTTTGTATTCAGGATTTTTAACAGCTTGCGCTTGCCCTGAAAACAGAGTTTCCTCTGAAAATTTTCATTGTATTGAATATATTTTTTACTATTCAGGATTTTTGAGTAACTCCGCTTGCCCTGAAAAGCAGAGTTGCCCTGAAAGCTTCCACTGTATTGAATATACTTTTTACATTCCAGATTTTTGAGCAACTTGCGCTTGCCCTGAAAAACAGAGGGTGCCCTGAAAATTTTCACTGTATTGAATATATATTTTATCATTCACGATTTTTGAGCAACTCACGCTTGCCCTGAAAAACAGAGTTGCCCTGAAAATTTTCACTGTATTGAATATACTTTTTACATTCAGGAATTTTGAGTAACTTGCGCTTGCCCTAAAAAACAGAGGGGGGACCTGAATTCACTGTACTGAATATATATTTTTTATTATTCCGGATTTTTTAGCAACTTGCGTTTGCCCTGAAAAACAGATTTGCCCTGGAATTTTTAACAGTATTTAAATATTTTTTTATCATTCAGGATTTTTGAGCAAGTAGCGCCTGCCCTGAAAACAGAGCTTGCCTTGAAAATTTCCAAACCCGGTGGGGCGGTCACTTCCCCCGACCCCCTCCTCGTGCGCCTATGGTTGTCAATATCGTGAAACCTATCCGGCAAAGCAGTAGATTTTTTCGAAAAGTGGCACTGCGTTTGTGTGACGTCAAGTGAGAAGAGACTGGAGTCGCTTTGCACGATTGATACAAGACGATGGTCTGATCATCAGCAACAAGAAAGCGGAGGCAGTAGCTGCTGTCATTGCCCAGGGCTTTTCGCCAAATCTGTAATCGCAACAACTGAGCGACGATAAACAACCCGAGGCGTTTCAATACAGGTGCCATCAGATGCAATCGGCGAGTACTACGTGAACTTGCAAGTGAAATCAAATCGGCATCCTGGTAGTTTTCTGATCACACAAAGTTACTGCTGTGCTGGCATGACATAGCTGCACCTCTAAAGCAATTCCACCGAGCCAGCCATGCAACTAGTATTTATTTTTGTACTTTTCCTGAACACTGGAAGAAGAGTTCGAGGCGAAGGTAAGGTTACAGAGATATGACGCTTGGAATAGAAAACTTTACTTCTATTTATCAGTTAACTTTTGTGTATAAAAATTAATATCCAGCAAAGATTTCTTTGCAGAGAACAGCTGCTCCCACCTGGAACAGATTTGAAGTGTTTTCTGTGTAGTTAACCGTATTAAAATTAGTCCGTCGTTGCGTTGAATGTGCGATTCACCACGAACGGGATGTACGCGAAAAATAGCACCCAAAGATATGTGGCGCGAACAAGCAACAATAGAGTGATTGTGTCGTGTAATCTTTGCTGATACTAGCATGTGAACGATTGAACGTAACGCAGTGTTTTTCAACCTTTTTACTGCAGCGGACCCTTCCCGTATATGCTTGCGTTGCTCATGGAACCCTATGCAATGATCCAAGTGTCTGTATTGTTACAACTACATAGAATTGTAGTTGCGAATTTTGTAACAGGCAATTTCGGTCTGTTTCGGCGAAACCTTTGGCAGGAACTTGCGGAACCATGAGGTTCCGCGGAACCCCGGTTGAAAAACACTGACGTAACGACTATACGCGAAGAGTTATCGCGGCGAGTGATCTCTATTGTTGCTTGCTGCCACAATGTGAAGGTTTGCGCACTTGCCTCGCAGGCTTTCCGATCGCAAAATTGCCATCCCTCTTAAGATTGGTAATTGCAGTATCACCTTCTAATCTGTGAGTGATTTTGAGGAAAATGTTTTTGTTTAGGTGAAGGTAGGGTACAGTCGACACTTTTTGTGCATTTTCAACCCCTGCTACTTTATTTCAAGTCCAAACAAGCTCAAACTTTGTCACACAATAAAGCAACTCTATATACACAATATCATGCCAAAACATGAAAATAACGCCCTTCACAAAAAATTATCCAATCTATTTAAAAATGGTGCTTTTTCTGTCGAGTGTGCCCCATGCATGGGGGCACACTCGACATGAGCATGGGGTACACCTGACCGGCCAATAAAAAGTTGGGTTGCATGCATTGCATAATGTTCACGTGATATCCAATGTAAAATAGGCACTTGCTGACTGCCTCTCTCCACTTTTTTCACATTCTAATTACCCACTATCATTGCATGGCAAAAAAAATTTGTATGATTATCAAACATTCAATGAAGCCAATGCAGTATGCTGAAATTCATGCTTTACCATTCAAAGATAATGTGCCTCTAAGCACATAATAAACCTAAAAATGCTCATAGATTAGAATTATTCTGTACTGTATTCCAATGCAATCCCTCAAGCTTTACCTTGTTTAGATTGACCTAGTGACAATGTGTTGAGTGTGCCCCATTTTTTTCTGTCAGATGTGCCCCATGCATATCCAAAAAAAAATGAACAAGTACCAACTCAACTTAAAAAGAATTTTAAATCGGGCATTATCAAATAATGTTGCACCGCCCTGACTACAATGTCACAAAAACTCAGAACAGAAGATGTTGATTAACGTGAGCAAAACCCAAATCTAAATGCAATTTTATAAATTACCCTTGGGTAGCAAAAACACAACATGCTCTGTAACTCGTAACAACGGCTGCCTATCAAGGAAAAATTCACTTTAGTACCACGGTTGGCAATAGACTAAATCACCATGGAAACTTTAAAGTTCAACGTTTTAAACTTTTTGAATAAATAAAAAAAGACGACTGTGCCCCTAGTCCTACTGTGCCCCACCTTCCCCCAAAGAGAATGGTCCAACTCCAAAATTCACTGTTTTCAAAAGTAAAACATATATTGTAACATTTTATATTCTCTAGTGTTCTTTTTTGCAACTTTATTTTGATTGAATATCCAGTTAACCAGGACAAAACACATTGCATTGTGATACTAGTTGGGACCAGCGGCTATCATACCGTAAATCTGTGCCATATTTACATCTAGCTCAAATAGTAACGTTTTTACATTGGCTGAACTCAATCCAGATGGAATACCTTTGTTGGAGACGACTGCTTCAAATAACCTTTCTCACTTTTTCTAAGTAGGATATTTTTGGAGTAAACCTTGAAATCATCATTAATTTTGTTTCGTTGGATGGATGTTAATTGTAGCATTTGAAACGTCTTAAAATTTTTAACAAAACCGAAATTCGGGAGAAAACTGTTCAATTTCGGAAAAGCACTAAGTAGTGAATCTCCGAAAAAATTTGACTTCGATTTCTTTTATAATTTTGGGCAATATGTTGACGTTTGCCCCAAGCCTCTAACATGAATGATCATTGGCTTTTCTAGAAGTAAAACTGGCCGTTTCCGGCCCAAATCAAAAGCAGTGCTCTGTAACAGACTTCGAAGTTTTGCAGATCAACCGTCACATCTAATAAGATTAAGAAAAGACAAAAACAAACAATCAATTCTAGTTGAGAGACACAGCTTTGCAAAATATTTCTGATAATTTTGTACAACGTTTCCAATCAATTCTCCATGCCCGAAACAACACATGTGTTCATATGCAACTTTTATTAGTGTTGGTTAAATACGTTTGATGCTATCACTGGTAAACGCCAAGTATTAATTTTCGTCTTCTCTTGTCGTGCATCATCAGCCAAGGGAAATTTATTTCGTTGAAACATTTTAGTTGTTTCCAGAATTTCTAGACGGACAAATTCACGTAGGTCATTATGTTGTGCGCCGACCTACTGGGAAGATCGTTCAAGGAGTTTTTCCTGCGTGTCTGAGAGACGCGCCGTCCAAGATCATAGCAACTGCGTCAGGAGCGAGTTACTTTCCTGACCGGTTTGCCGTTACTATATATGACATCGCCACATCTGGATTCATCGCTCAGGTTAACAGAACCGACGCTCCGGGTGGATGGGGACAGAGCAGTGTGACGTTGCAATGGAGGGCCTTTTATGGCAAGTTTCAGTTTGTTTTTTCGCGGAATAGGTTTTTGCACTTACGTCACTCAGAAAATTCAACCTGGTCTGTTGACATCTAGTACTGCTTGAGCTGCTACAAAATCACTATAAATACCTAGATTTTTGTGGAACAAACAAGACTTACTTTTATGTGGAGGTAGTGATTGGTTGATTGCCATTATCACACTGTTTTCACTTTCTTTAGTTACAGTTTGCTACCTGTGCTAACAACGGATGCTTTGTTTCAACATTTAATGTCACTTTGTGTATTCTCAGTTCTTACTACATTAAAATATAGTGAATAAGAGTTTTGTGCTTTCCTTAGTGCTACCTATAGTGCGATTCGTTATATATAGCTTATAGAAAGTGCTTTGCAGTTTTTGCCCAGCAGAAAGAGCAGCGTATTCCGTAAAGACTGCTGCCAATTGCATCACAAAGTTGCACCAAACCCTTAATACTCAAGGCTTCTAGCCTCAGGTTTTCGTGATCGACGGCATGCGCAAGAACGTTTAATGCACAGACGCTTTGTCGACAAAAGTTTTCTGATTGAAAAGATAACTTATTAAAAACTCTATTCAATGGCAAAACAAGAGATTCCCTACTACGCGAGACATCTAAAAAATAGTGTTGCCCTGTAAATTCTTAAGCTGTGTATGGTGCCAGAAGAACAGATCGTGTACTTTGAATTTTGCTGTGGTTAAGAAATACTGAATATAGGAATGGTTAAAAAGAAACCTATATACAAACCTGGAAAGTGGCGTGCAGAGGTCTGGCGGTTCCCGGAGCGACTGCTTCATTGTATGCCCCTCTACCAAATTCTAATATTGAGCAGTGGCATATGGTGGACATAGGTTACTGGTTATACGCTGTTTGCGACGTCAAAATATAACTGGCGCAACATGCATATTATTCTACACGCACTTTCCTTACACGTTGTTGTACAATGTGTTACTGCAATGAACATGCATTATCAGCGCTCCAAGTTAGGAGACCGGAGTAAATCATAGCACTTAACGTTATGACAGAACAGTTCATAACTGTAAAAATTTAAGGCAACGCATTAAAACACGGAAGTAAAACAAACTCACCGCTGCGACAGGGCAGTTCACTACTGCGATACATCATGCTGCGCAAATGTCTAGTTGAATAGCAGTAGAGCAGAGAGGGATGGCCGACACCCACGATTGACAGTTTGAAACTTACTGAACTACACAAGTATTGAGAATGCGCATAAAGTACGTAAGAAAACATTCGTTTTTATTATGTGGCTGTTATACTGTATGTACAAGAGTACAACTATTAGGGGGACACAACTGATACGGGCTTGTGTGAGCCGTTATGATCAATCCGCCTGAGCTGCCAATTAATGACAAAGCTCGAAATGATGGACATATTGCAAGTACAGGTGTGCGGCTGTATGCGGCTGTATTAGCGCACACCCAAGGTGGCCTCATCAAAAAACGAAACGGGAAACTAGTGATTCATCAAAGATTCAGCTAAATCAAGCAAGTTGAAATAGGAAGGTTTTGAAATTTGTCTCGAAATATCCAACGTCCACAATTTCTTTCAATCCTTTTTAGTTTTCCCTTGATCGCATGATTTGTAAAAATCACGTCACCATCAGTTTGATTGGATGTGCGACGCACACCTAGAGTCCTTGGTATTGGAGAATGTGAGAATTACTGGAATTTGAATACGCAAAAACTAGTGTTGACAAAGAACACAAGTTTCAAAAAATTAAATCCATGCAGCGTGTGTTAGTAGCCTTACAGTAGCAAAAATCATCTTACCGCAGTTACCACATTTTGATTGTTGCAATTTCACTCTCTGGATGCCCCCTTGCCTTGGATGTCCGGGGACATCTACCCGTTCTTTCCCCCTTCTGCACGCCACTGAACCTGGAAAGTTTACAAACTGTCTGAGAGGACTGATCTCCTTCCAGAATCAGGAAAGTCGCTTTTCATACGCAATCCTTGCCGTAACGGAGGTATATGCAGAAACACAGCAGAGGGACAGGTTTGCAATTGTCCTTCAAAGTTCATCGGGAAGTACTGCCGGAAACGTAAGCAATAATTTTTCTTCGTGGACCGAGGGCAAACTTTTCAGAAGTTAGCATCAATAACTGTAACATAAGTTATTGATCTTATCCATGCTCGTAAAAGACCTTAACTGAGTCTTGAAGCAAACGAAAAGAGTTGCTTCTAAATCCGAATATATGCAAAGTGCTAACGATGACAATGTTTATAATCTACGGAGGTTTTTCTACTTGCGTAATTAGTGTTACTGTTCACTATACTCAAATAACAATTTGGTTATTTTTCGTCTGATAAGTAAATGATGTAACTGAAGAGTAGTAAACAACTTTGCGTTTCAATCTTAGCACAGGTTTGCAAACTTATTGACAAGAAACCTAAAGAGTAGTGCAACTATCTTTGTCACGTTCATTCTTTGTGAGTGTTTTCCACAATGTTCTTCAGCAAAAGCCTGCAGAACGGAATGATAAAAAAAGCTATGTTTCCAAGGTTTGGTTCACTGCTATCCAAACCCATGCAGAAATGGTGGACAGTGTGCAGAAAGACGAAACAGATTTCACTGCAGTTGCCAGCCAGGATTTTGGGGAAGATTTTGCTCCAAGCGTAGGTTTCTCTGATCATTTAGAGAAAATGTTATTATTTGTTATTCACTGTTTCTTGTCACAGCTCCCAAAATGATACCCATGCTTTGAGAATGATGAACGCGTATGATATTGTTAAAATGCGTCCAACCAGTACTTCGCACATTGTTTCAACGATTTAGGAAATTTTGTTTAAACATACATTGCTATCCTATAATTCTATGCTACTACTTCAGGAAAAACAGCTTTGACTCTGATGTAATTTTGTTAATCTTATTTTTCTTTATTTTACATGAGATGAGAAAAGCAAGCTTCAAAAGAATTTGCTCAAAATCTTTAACAACGTTGAGAACGTTTGATCATAAAAAAGAAAATGAATGTTGACATCTCGTTTTTTGTTTTAGTTTGTCAACAACAAACAAATTCAACTTATACTGTATGAGAGTCATTTCGTAGGAAAGGATGCTTTCATAATTTCCACTGTGTCTTCAACAATAGAAATTTGCTTTTGCCTATTTAGCGCAGTGTGCATTATATAATTATCTAGAAAACGATCGGAGATGTTTTTCTCAGTGGGTAAACTTTCTTAGTGAAGGTTTAAAAGAACTTCGCTTGATTTTAATTTCCAATTAGCTCAAAAAAATTTTTGAGCTTTTCACAAAATTTACCTTTTTTCGCACAAACTCAATATTTGCATTGCATAACGTCTTCACTCCCACAAGCAACACAGTAGACTTAAGCGTGCATGGCAGTAACATCGAACACAGGAATACATGAAAAAACACGAAGATAGAAATGTGGCGGTAGTAGAAAAGCATGCGCTTGATGGCGCTAGCATAATTGCTTTGATGGAACACAAGCATATATATATGATTCCAGTAGAAGTCACACGCCTGGATGGGTCCATCACGATTATTATAATGTAGTGCTGCGATGACTTCCAAGTACATCGATTTATAAAATGCATGAGGAAGTGAGAGGCCGCGAAGGACCAGGGGTAATTTTGCCTGGGCGAAGCTACTTATAGCGTACAGGGAACAGTTTATATCAGTAAGTAAAGTCTCTTGTTCTGAGTATAAGATTTAATATGCGCAATGCGATTATATGCTTCACGGAAGCAAAATGAGTTGCAGGTAAAGTCAGGTCACCAGAAAAAATTGCTTTACCGTTACATAACCGTTACATAAAACATTTGCTGTTTTCAAGTATTTCAAAAATATTTGTGATAGCTGAAGAGGAAATGCGACAACTGTTGTGGACTAGTGCAACACTGCAATGGTGACATAGAATGTACGTAGGTTAAAAACATGGCGTCCAGTCATGTATTTGAGAAATGAATCTCAATCGATGTGATGATTCATGCATGGGAACGGTAATTCGTTTAGTGTGCGGTAGACAAATTATTCACTTGGCACATCCCACTACTGTATACAAGAGTTTGATGCGACCAATTTTAGTGAACGCAGCAGAAATCAAACTGAATAAGATGTAATAGAGATACCGCATGATTCGACCATTTCGTAGTAGCCTCGATTAAATAAATACACCAAAAAAATTAAATCACTACATCTTGTTAATGCACACTAACAAAATAAGAAAACCAAAAATGTTTCTAGTACCCGAGTAACACATTTAAATTCCACTGCAAAAAGTGTCAAACCCGGTTAATTTTTTATTTTTAATGGAATTTTTGATCAGTTTTCTACTGCACTTTAATATTTTCACTCCTGAATTTGAACCTACTTTTGGTGAATCAAACTGGCGAGTTTTAGTGTGTATCCTATTGTACGGATGAACATTTGTAATGCGTTTAAAATAATTTTTAAATGTGGTCGGTAGCTGAGAGTTAGTATATTTATACATAAATTTGCTCACTTCAAGATTGTAAATATCTTTCAGTTGGAGAATTTTCTGGGTTTTATAAATGTTATTGTTACTAACTTTACGAGACACAGGTTTAAATACCAATACCACTAACACTTAAATGCCATACCGTGCTGCTTTAAGTAGCACAGAACTGTAACAGCCTTTGACTGAAATCCCACACCTGTCTATGAACATTCAGGGTTGCCCAGGGATAAAGCCTGATCCGTTAGCTTAAACTAGGCCATGACAAAGGCGTTGACAGCAAAGTATACTATAACTTTTAAATCAAGCCACCTGGGAGAAGCGAATACTTACTTGTCAATTAACTTCGCAAAATGTCAAACAAACCTTCTTTCCAATTTTGATTGCCAAACGTCTGTTTGGATTTCAGGTTACCACAAAGGAACTTCGACTGTCCGTCCCATTGTCACTGAAAATTCAAGCCGATTGAACATAAGTATATTTTACAACGTGTGCTACAACGACACACCCAGTCGTGTTGTTGCATCAGTGAAGAACAAAGTGCGGG
>JGI24021J15306_10011004_pt1 | contig 11256 bp, 9 predicted proteins | sample Ectturendosymbi1_FD_15306 | JGI IMG/M metagenome (IMG submission 15306)
AGATTGTGGAAAGACTTCAGCGTTAAGCGACACAATTTATCTCCAAAGTGCTGTGTGAATTTGTGAGCTGTACAAAGGTGTGGACACAAGTTTTTTCGAGTTCTCATCTGTCATTCCAGATCATTTTTCTTTGTATTATTTCTACAAATTTTTGATTGATACCCACATAATAATGCAGTGTGGGCTCGATGCTTCTTGTCGCAGTTACTTAAGCCATCTATTGATTCTTGCCATATGAACACATGATGCAACCACTTTTCTTGCCATATGAACACATGATGCAACCACTTCATCACATCTGCACCCACCGTCGGCAATCTTCATTACAGTGTATCCGTCAGAGTAAAACCAGAACTCGACCATTTACGCTGTAGTCAAATCAAAGTCAATTAGTATTGAGAAGAGAGCGACCGAGAGATCCTATCAAAAAGCCCGCAACTGGCTGCTGAAGGCGTAATTAGTGCAACACCACTCCAGATGAAAGAAAATACATTCTAGGTTTTAAACCCGGTTTGTAAACAACGACATCATTTCAAATACACAGTATTTTGCTCGAGTTACGCACTACCCTTGGCGCTGTGATTAAATTAATATTTTTCAGGAAGATAGATGCGCCACCATGTCTGGCAGTAGCTAGGCTAATTTGGTTGAACGGCAAACTGTGCCCATATGACAAGTGCATGTTTGCTTGGATTTCGTTTGCATTGCACAATTATAGGGTATTCTGTTCAGCATAAAACACGAAACTTTGCCTTGTGCGTGCGCATAAACATGTAAATTTAAAGGTGGGGATTAGTCATGAAGATATGGGTATTTGATTTCTTAACACAAACGAGAAGGTAACTGGTAACTTTCAAGTTGTCCTCGTCCATGACTTTTGGCAACGGTCATTAGATTATTTCACGATGCTTTTTTGTATGGTGCTTGACCTTTTTAGCCTAGCATCCTGCAAAATTTCGTTGTGCAGGCTTGACAGCAACTTCGTTGCGCAAGCTCGTTGAAGCATAACTGCAGATGGTTGCAACTTGTCGCTTTGACAGGTATTTGGTAGGTTAGACGAGCGTGTGCACGGCATGCAATGATAATATTTGTAATTAAAATATACTTTTTACTTTCGTGGCTGTTTTACTTTTGGCTTACTCGATACTTAAATGCATCAGAGGTGGACTCGCTGCTTGCGAAAAAAGCTGATTGTCTGCGTTGTGCAGCAACATGGTGTTGTCAACTAACATGTCTCAAAAATAATTTAATTGAAGTACGCCGGTTTCAGCGCATGCTNCATGAATCGTGGCTGCGTTTGATGTACGGTATGATGTTGCGCGTNTGTTTGACAGAGCTTCAGACCATCCGGNGTAGATTCCGGTCGGGCCCAAAGAGTTCATCTGCAACTGTGGGACACTGCTGGTCAAGAAAGGTGAGCGTGAGATGTTCATAAGGTTTGCTGAAATTTTGAAGGGATGCTGAGCATTCTTTTACGTTGCGATTGAAAAACTCGTGTGCAGCATGTTCTTTCCCATGAAATGTGATAAGGAGAAAATATCTTATGGTGTTGTTAGAAGCATTGGTTTCTTTTCATTTCTGTGCTGAACGCTCTGCTATGCATAAAAATCAAAACTGCATACTCATAATTCTAAATCAGGTTGGGTTGATGAATAGCTGTGACCAATATTAGTTTTCTCCAAAACCAATGACTACAGCCAGATTCTGCAGGGCAGGCTGTGGAGCCGAAACTAAAATTTTGGGCCCTGGCTTGAACCTCTGAAAGTCTTTGGCTCCGGAACGATTTGCTCCATTAAAAGCTAAAAGCCATTGTATTGTGTTTATACAACTGGCTTGCCCAACAAACTATATCTGTTGAACGGGAACCCAAATTTCCGGCTCCACCATCTAAATTTTTTTGGATCCGGCTCCAGCTATCCAAAATTGCTTGGACTCTGGCTCCACAGCCCTGCTATAGGGTAAGCAACTAGATTTTGTAGGATAAACCAAAGTGCTTGTAGTTTTCGGAAATTGAAAGATGATGATGACGTAATAAAAATAAAAACTCAAGCTCGTTTCTGTTTCACACCTGACAATCTCGCTTGGGAGTTGTGGCGTACGAAGAACAATCGTTGTTGCTGGTTGCTGAACAATTTGCGTATTTGTGGTTAAGCTAACAATCTCAGTTGTGTTCCTTTGCAAGAACTTGTTCTGTGTTGCTTGGTTCCACCCGAATTTGATTTGGTGTAGCACGATTAATACTGGTTTGTGACTCAAAAAGATATGCAATGCGTTGTGATGATTGATGGGAGAGTTCGGTTGTATTTTCGAAATCAGTTCTCCCATCAACGATTTGCATCTGACAAGTGCTTCTAGTTCTCACGATTGTTTTGCGACAGGCAGTTTATTAGTATTTTTGGTCGTTTAAATATTCAATGCATTTATAAGACGTGTATTGTGGCAGTGCAGAAGTCAATAAACCAGCCCTTTACTGAAACGTTTCAGTAGTACATGAAGCGTTGTTATTGTGCTATTCAAACTTCAATAAGAGGTCGACAGTAAAATGGTAGGTAGTTTATGGGTCTACTTTTCCTAAGAAATCTACTTACAGGCCATTCGGCCATTCACTTAAAAAGGAACTGCGCGTTCCTGACATTTCACTGACGCGGCATTCGCTCAAGAGCGTCCGAACTGTCGGTTTCTGTTATTGACATTATGACCCGGCAGGTTGTTTTATGTTTGCAAAATGGGTGTGGTGCCGGCGTACTTCTGAGGCTGAAAAGTACGCGCAAATTTTCTTGGACATTTTTGAGGATATGACATGTACAACTTTAAACTTCGTGATTTTTTAGCTATGTTGTGTGAAACGTTTCTGCCTGTTTTAGAAACAATGTCATGGTAATCTGTTTGAATGAGAAAGCTTTTCATAGGGAAAATGAAAAGCTTTTCATAGCATTTTGCGCCATTTTGGGCGAAACCTAAACGTTGTCACCACTGCTGCTGAATGCTTTTTCTTATTCTGTACTGCGTGTGATGCTTTGGCAGGTTTCGCAGCTTGACAACGGCTTTCTTCAGAGATGCTATGGGATTCTTATTGTTTTTTGATCTGACAAGCGAGCAAAGCTTTGTGAACATCAGAAACTGGCTTGGTACGGTCGTTCTGTTTTATGATGATGATGCTGTTAAAATATTATTTTTTCGTGTTGTAACATGTAAGAATATTCAGCATTGTCACCGTAGTTTACAGGAAAACATTAACTATCTCCAAAATGACTGAAGCTGGTATCTGTTTAGTTCCGTTTTTTTCTACTGGTTTTCTTCCCTAATTCGTATGCAGGTTCTATCAACTACCTTGTGGTTGTGTACTATCAGCTGGGTACTAATAATTACAGTGTACAATGTGATGAATTGCGCTGATGTGAAAGTATTTTTTGTGCAGATCAGCTTCGGCAGCATTCATATTGCGAATCACCTGACATTGTCCTTTGCGGAAACAAGTGCGACCTCGAAGACATGCGGGCCGTGTCTGAAGATCGAGCCAGACAGTGCGCCGAGTCGTATGGGTCAGCGAAAATCTTTCTTTTCAGATCAGTTCACTTTGAACTCTGCTCAGCTTGTTCCTGACAATAACAAAGCTGTTGCAGAGCTTTGGATTTGAAATGCACGAGTTTTGATCGTTGCCTTCTCATTTCATCAGGCGTCACTTCGTCATGATCAAAACACGCCAATCAATCTTTCGACAGCGGTGTAGAATTTCATTCCTTTGCACGAGAGTCGTTTGCGTCAGGCTTGCTTAGCTAAGTGTCCAGATGGTGGCGTTTTTATGCTGCCATCGTCCCGGGCACGAATGCAATGCTTCAGATTAATATTTCATAACGCGATGCGGCTGCGAGAGAAAGATACCAATCGATGTGTGTTAACTAAACGCTAAACGTGTGCTTCTGCACTGCTTCTTGAAGCATTAATTTGCGACTGTTCCTCATATTGTGATTTCTTTTTGCAGGTTACCGTATCTCGAAACTAGTGCAGCGACTGGACAGAATGTGGACAGCGCCGTCACCCTTTTACTTAATCTCGTCATGAAACGGTATAGAAACTACAAGCTCTATATTCTTCATGCGACTGATTCAAGCGATTGGCGCGTAAAATCTTTATAAAATCATGTAATCGTTGCGTATAACTGTTGCAAAATTCAAGTCGTGGAACGTGTCGTTAACACTTCACTGCATTTGACTGCCACGGTCCGCTTCCGGGTTTTTCGTCGGTAATTTACTGTAACAGTAATGGAGTTTCGATGTCAGTCAACCCTTCATTCCTTTGATGTTGCTGAATCGATTGGTTGTTTGCGACGCAAGTGGTTGCCTGCTTGAATCTGATTCGGCCTGTTGGCTGAATGCATTTGCTCTGCGCTGTAACCCTACCAAGTTGACATTTTTTGTGTACAGGATGGAAGAAGTAGTTGATAAGACGATGTTGCCGGCGCAGCAAGTTGAAAAAGGCGACGACAAATCAATTACCAAGCTTGACACTGATTCGTCGAAAGAAAAATCTTCCAGCTGTGCGTGCTGAGTTCGACTTGCGTTTACAAACCAATTCTCAAATCTGGTTTGAATTTTTTCTGAGACCTGGACAGCCCGGAAAAGAGCACCTGATTTCGGTGCCGATGCTTTTTCATCTGTTTTCTTCAACATACATAAATTGTGAGCAGGCTTGTTTCTGATATTGTAGAAAACCACCAGCAGTACTCTTCGACAAACTTGGCATGTAGTGTGTACTAAAAGCATGAACTCTGCGGAGTTCTTGCTGTTTTCATATTTTAACTTTTTGTAGATTTCTTTAGAAGGGCTGATGGGCAGCTTAATCACATTCCTCACGTTTTATTCGATTTGACTACTGCTTGCTGATACTACCGGTAGAAAACGAGTGAAGTGTTCTGGAACGTGTATAGTACAGTAGATACTTCTGTGGCTGCAACTAATGGAATAAGGAAACCGTGGCTGTCAATGTGGAAACATCTGAACAAGTTTAAGGTTCTTCACCTGTGACTCCGGAATGTTTCCATGTTTTTCGAGAACTTACTAAGATGGTCAAGAATTTTGCTCCGTTGGAAAACACCATCGCTCTTCCGATCTAGCATTCGTTTGAAATCACAAAAAGAAGCGTGAAAACAGTTATGCGCAACGTTTGATGTTTTCAAAGCGCCATTTGTCGCTCGCTACGCATGCGGCGAAAGCTTGTCAATGAGGTTACGACATAAAAATCGTGATCATCGGTCACGGTGCTTTAGGTACTGTATATTTGCACTGATGCGTTCGGAGTGAGAATGACATGCGATGCCTCGTTTGCACTTAAGACTCCACCCGGAACGCGTCCGTATCAGTTCGTACACTCGTGGTCGATGATTGCCCGTTTCTCTGACATTATAGCACCGTCACCTGCAGCCTACGGTACTGTTGCGTCCACTCTGTGTCATTCGACGAGATGAACGTGTTTTTCTTGTTGAAATGAGTGCGTCGCGTGCCGTTGCGTGGAAGCAATGGAGACGGCTTCATTGTCGCTTCCCTGCGCGGCAGCCTGAGACCGGCGAACACAAACCTTCGCTTTCATGTCCACTTGTATCATCTTACCGCGACTGCGTCCTTGCTTGAGCACGCCACTGTGTTAGGATCGCTTGTAAAACTATTAAGACGTTTCGATTCACACACGCAACGTTGAACATCAGCGCTACGTCGTGACTGCTACATGGGCTTGTGCTGGCACAATACCTGTCTTCGCTCGCTTACCGCGCTCACTTCCAGTGACCGAGGTCGCCGCCGAGCTGTTTCGCGAGCGACGTTTCGTCGAGCAGCGCCTTCTCACGTGTCTTCAGCTAACACACGTCGTCGTTCAAGACGCCAACTCGTGGCAAGTGTTGTTAATAGCGACCAGTGCGCACCGCCCTCAAAGCAAACTCGCGGTTAGCGCCTCAGTTGTGCGCAGAAAATTCTACCGCAACTGACCGAAACGGTTGTATTGCTTCTGCGGCGATGCAGCGAAAGCAACAGTCGTTGCTGTAAATACGGGTTTGACTAGATTTTCCCGACTGGAATCACGGCAATTGCATTGTTTGTTAGTTTGTTTTTTGTTGTAGATTGACTTTTTTGTCGACGTGATGTTGGTGAAGTGTATAAGAACATAGCTTACAGATTACGAACCTGATTTAAATTGGCTTGATTTGTTGCCCAGGTCATTTTACTGTGGCATCAGTGCAAGTAGACGTACCGCAAGTTGCCAATTCTTTAACCGCAATATTTCTGATCTTGTATTTTTTTACATTGTCTCAGCAAGTACAAGTTTGCCAAGACGCTCAAACAACGCCCTTGCGCCAGGTCTGTGGCGGTTTACTGCTGAAAATCTTATGTTTGGTACAAAAACAGTCATGAAGCTTAAGCCTGATCGAGTGTTACCCTTGCATTTTTGTCATTCCGTGTACGACGCTTTGCACGATTATGTTCTAAGATTGTCTCCTTGCAGAGTAGTTGTTATTTAGCAATAAGGTACCTGCAGTTACAGATTTGCTTTTTTGCCGTTGCCCTTTGCAGTTCGTGACTTGAAGACGTGCAGTCCACTTTGGCAACCGTCGACCTTCCTTCGACGATTGCTTTTGTATGTTTGCTAATCGTGTAATTCGCAACAACAATCGCATAGCGTGCCACTAACGTTTTGTTGATGCGCATTGCTTCAAGTGCAATTGTCGCTAGAGTTTTATTTTTGTTTGTCTCTTTTTAAACCGAATGTTCCAATTGCTGGTCATAATCGTTTCACATAATGTTTGTTGGTGACTGCGAATCGGGCTGGCTGTGGCGTTCACGTGTTTGTTGAAGCAACTTTTTACTTGACGGCCGTTACTGCTGTGAATAATCGCCTCGTTTATTTGTTGTTTTTTTTGTTTTTTTTCCAATGCACATATTAACCGTACATCAATTTCCTGATAGGATAAAATTAATCAGTGGCAAAATGAAGTTTACCGCTTCACTATAATGCGCATCATACCCTTCTCCGAACAGAGGCTTGCTTCACATGACCTGCTGCTGGGTTCCGATCCAGCGTCTCGTGCCCTCTTCCAGCGAATGCAATAATCCTTGCAAAGAATCTTGCTGCACAAGGCAAGCCACGATAGTGTTTCGGATCGTGCGAGCTATTGCCGTGCCGAAGCATCAGACGTTGTGACCGATTGATCGTGAGGCCGATCCCTTGTCACGTTGGGTTCTTGAGTTTTTCTTCTTAATGGCCGTGCACAGAACACCGGGCCAAGCTGTTCACACATTATTCGCCGCTTCTGATGCTGTCGCCCAGCATACCCGTGCACAGACCCAGCAACGTCCCATCATTGCGGTGCTTGTATATGATGTCTTTGTATTGTCCCCACTAGTATCAATGTCGAATTTTATCTGCCCTGGAACGAGGGTCCTATGCGAGCATGATGTTGGGTGGAATTTTCTGGAAGCAGGAGCTCCTGGAAATTTCCTTTAATCGCTGAATTTATTGCGTTAACACATGTGTGCTTTTTCGATCAACGATCTAAGACCTTGTAACGCCGATTAGGGCTAAAGTGTGTAGTTGGTGCCAGGTGCGCGGGACTTGCGCTCTGACAAAGCTGCTTCCTGTGTGCCATGAATTATATGCGCCCAGGAATGTAATCGGCCTTTATGCAATTGAAATGTAGTATTTCAAATAGAACAGACTATTACAAATTACAGTACCAGCAAGTTATAAAAAAGCAACTTAGCATGATGGCTGCATCTTCATGAAGAGCGGGACTTAGGTAATTGCTATGTGCGTCATTTGGAAATAGGCACAGCGAAGTTCACCACCGAACGTATGTTTAAAGAGGTGGAAGTCTAAAAACACGTTGCTTAACCGCTTCCAACAAAATTTGTTGTGCTGTCTTCCAAATGAAGCTATTGGCGTTCAGGTTTATCCTGTACAGTCAGTACGTTTGTTTCCAAAACTGTTAATGCAGCTGCGTGTGCAGGGCGTTGCCAGACTTGGTTGGTGGAAGGGGCAGCGAAAAAAACGGGGGCCACTTAATGCTGTTGCGATCGGAAATCCCGAGCGGTATATGCGCAAAGCTTCGCACTGTGGCAGCAAGCAACAATAGAGTTCACATGCCATGATCAGTCTATTATTGCTTGTTCGCGCCACATATATGTGTGGTGTTATTCTTCGCGCACATCCCGTTCGTGGTTAATCACACATTTAACGCAACGCCACCGGAGAGGTTGCAACAATGCCAAAGACCGAAAAGATCACTCGTTACCAGCAGGGGGGATACAATTACAAGTGAGGACTACAGACCACTCGTCCGGGTGACTTCTTACTTCGCATGTGCGATAAGTCAGTGAGCAGTTGGTTCTGTGCGCAACTGCAGCTAACGCGTCTTCAGTGCAAGATAATGCTGGATTCCAGCATCTTTTGTTTGACAATACTTTGCCTGCAGCGATTTGTGTCTGGGCAAAAAGCCCGGTGTACGGGTTGCGAAATTCTGATATGTCGTTATCCATGCATACATTAGCGTGTATTGTTGTCGGGGCTCAGTGGCGCATACTGCGAGTCTGTCGTGGTCAATGCGCCCGGTGCTTTTCCAAGTAGCGATTCCGGAATGTCGATTGAACTTCGCAATAATGCCGATCATAACTGCACGTCAATAAAAGCAAGGCTCATACAGCCTTTTTCTGTATCGGCTTGCAATTGGTTGTGTTGAATACCACGCTTTTAACTGCGCGTTTTGCCGAACAGCGTAGAACTGCACATGTTCCGTAAATGCTTCGCACAGTGACTCTGTTACCAACGTTTGTGGAATATAAAGGTCTGTGTGTGCAGAACCTGTACGTCTGCTGCATGCCACTGACTTGGTATAGTTTGGCCATAATGACGGAGCCACAAATCTACCTGCTTCAAAACAAATCCCAGAGGATTTAGTAGGTTCAACCGAACTTCATCAGAGACGCGCGTTCAACGAAAGTTGTTGAAAATCTTTGTAGTTTGAACTGATTAGTATTGACCGAAATTTCAAGCATGGGTGACGACTTCAAGGTGCGTGTGCAGGGCCGGCCTTGAGCCGATGCAGCTGCATTGGGCCCCGCGCCATGGTGGTTGAGCAGGTTGTTCATTGTTGCCAGATACTGCCTGCGCACGAGAATTGTGGAAAGGCTTATAAATCTCATTGTTAGCAAATAATTATCTCGTTTGAACGAACGGTGATTTTCCTCTACTTATTATCAAACGTGCTCAATTCCCATGCTGATCGTTGTATCTGCGTTCCACCACGTCCCACTCTTTGTGGATTGAATTTAAGTTGAGACTGAAGTAGACCTACAGCTACTGCAAACAAGGTGTGTAGTGATTCAACTCACACTGAACAGGTCAAGACGAGTGTATGTCGTATTGACTTTGATGGCAGTTCCGCTAACGTAATGTTGCTTAGTTCTCGATAGCGTTTCTGTTTTGGAAAGATTTTGGTTCGTTGCGGGTAATCTTCATTTTAACAAAGTCTTGCAGTTTTGCTTCACGGAAGATTTTGACACAAACCAGATATTTTATTGTTTTGTCAAACGAAAATTAATTGTACCACATGAAATAAACGACAAAAGATGAGAAGTTGGTCCTGTGGAGGCAAAAGTCTCATGCAAACCAGGGAAAAATTTTGTGAAGTGTTCGCACTTAAATTTACTCCTTTGTCCACAAAATTGTTCGGCGTTATTTGTCGATCGCGCAAGTAGCCTGCTTTTATCATTTGCCGCCCCACCAAACGTTTATTGTGATTTGCCTATTTGGGTGCATAAATAGGTAGAAAAGCCTCCACTTCGAAATCCATGCAGGTTCATAAACGTAAAAGACACTTAAAGCTGCTCTACAGCTTAACTAGCCAAGGCAAAAAATGTGAATGTCATCCAGCACACTCGTTCCTGTTTGTCAATATATTGGACGGATTTATGCTTTCATTTCATCAATCAACCATGCGCATTATGTATTACGTTTGATAAATGTTTCTACAAGTGTGACGTGGTAGTTGAAAAATCTTTGTACATTATATTTCTAATTCATAAAAAACAGTTAGTATTCCACGTCTATGCATAATGAAGCATAATGATGTTCTATGTATACATTGGGTTTGGGGGAAGTTTGCGCGGATGCATGGGTTGCTCTCTTGTGAAGTCTGCTTTTTTCGTGAATTGCGTCATAAAGGGGGGTAACGTTTGGGCGCATTGATCTTTGATCATGCGCCCAAACGTTACCTTTATGCAAGAACGCGTCTGCAATTGCGATTACGGAAAGCGAGATGAGCAATCAGTTCATTTCAACAGTTTTCTCCAAGTCAGTTGTTTCTTCGAACGAAAGTGTCGTTCAACAAGAGCGAAGTAATTGCATTATAAGTTCAATTCGCTTGTCAGCTCGGTTTGATTGACGTAACTTTGCACTTGCGCCCACCGCTCCATTGCAGAGCTTCCTTTACCACTTTCCGCTTGATTACGAGTGGTAGCGGTGCACTGACTAATGTTCACCACAGCAGCATACTATTAGTCATAAACCTGACCGTAGCTGGGGGATACGTGAGGTATGTCCACTCCCCATAAAACAAACTGTTGTGTTATCATGCCGCCTATATACAGATCAACTCCAATTGTTTGCTGTCTTTTTATATTTTCATATAGTTATTTTTGCGAAAAATCTCCATCAAAAAGGTCATAGGACGGTTGACTGAGAAGATGACGTAATAACCACTGCATAGAGGTGCCCCGCACCTAGGCCTTGCGTTGGGCCCCACACCTGCTAGGGCCGGCCCTGCCTTACAGAACGCCATTGATAAATTTGTAAGCACCCTGGCAAAATGCATTCCAGCACCAACGCCTCCTTAACAGAGCTCTTTATTCTATATATCGTCACGTAGTACATTATGGAAAAAAGGACGTTTGTTTTACATGAGAAAAGCCTATTAGATATAAAATTTATACCAAATTGCGACATAGCATATGTCTATACACTCATATGAAATTGATAAGGATAGTCCTTTTGCACCGAACTTGAAATAGTGTAGTACCAGTATCAGGGGCGGAGCCAGACATTTTCATTTGGGGGGGCCACTGGAGGGGCCAGTTTTGCAACAAGAGGAGCTCTCAATGGTCTGTGTAGGATTTCAGAAGAGACCTACTCCGCCTTTAAAAGGATAACTTCACTTGATTGTACAGCGTTCAACGTCACATCATTATGTTTCGCCTTAGTGACCTCGCTGGTATG
>JGI24021J15306_10011006_pt1 | contig 11255 bp, 9 predicted proteins | sample Ectturendosymbi1_FD_15306 | JGI IMG/M metagenome (IMG submission 15306)
CAGACCGGCCCCGCAAGATTGATTCAGTACGATGCAAATACATCGTCCCTGCAGACCCCTGGTTTTTGTATTCGCCATTGACCGTCACTGCGCTAATGTCGTTTCTGTGCTGCAAGTTGGTTTGTGGACACAAGTGCTGAAAAGCACTTGATATTTTCATGAATTGATCTTGGACTTCACGTTGTCTTTTATGGTAAGGCGTTTAGGCCATGTTTTGGTGTGGGGAGACGCGATGACCGCAACCGGGCACACATGAGCTGGCACCGGTTTCTTGCAACCTGTAACGTTGCAGGATGGCCCTCGGAAATCGCGTTTGTTTATTGTTTGTTTGAGGGTTTATTTTTGCTTGGTGTTTTCTCTTTCTGTTGTTTCTTCTTTTGCGCTGTTTCTGTTTGTTTTTACCGTACATTCTGGTTACCTCGACGACTCCAGAGTCGTTTAGCTGGGTGTTGTATTAATAAACAAAACAACTAACACTGAACATGAAAACATCATCCGTAGTTACTCAGGAAACTAGGTATTTGTTCATGCATTTGTTCTTTTAATTATTTATTGCATGACTTGCAACGTGATTCACAGCCAATTGTTAACAGTATTGCAGAGGTTATGTTTTTCCTTGCCAAAGACTCAACCTTAAGTTAATATCCAATAGACAAAAACTTCTGATTGCAGTGATGTTTTTTCCACCTTGACTCCAATTTAAATTCATATCAGCGTTGGAAAAAGCATCGTCTAAAACAGTGGTTCTCAAATTCTTTTTTCATATTCCCCGCTTACAAATCCAGACACTGTCAATTCCACCCCAACAAAAATCACAAAAAACGTATTTGCAAAAATTTCACATCACCTACTGTGAAGAAGCTATAGACGATCATTAACCAAACTGACTCTTTCAATTACGTCAGTCGCTACAGCTAGAGAAGCTTGTTCTTACGTATTGTAGACATTCCCATCTAAACCAACCTCGTGCAGCTTTTTATGTTTTGAATAAACCATCAACAAAAATGTAAGATGTTTTCATCCACCGTTTTTCCTCCGCAATTCCTCCTGAGAACAAAATCTCTCCCCGAGTGAGGGAAATGGCACCCATTTGAGAACCACTGGTCTAACAAATGCAGCTGTTTTCAACCTTAAATAAAGCGAAAGTCCTGTCGGTGATTTGCGATTTATACCCAGGCTACTTTATTAGAACGCGTAAACATTCAACAAAGTAATATGCAGCTGGTTATTGTTCTGGAGGTTCCTGTACATGTTCACTGCCGCGTGGACTGATGCAGGGCGGCTGCATATGGTGCGCTCTCATAAAGGTCTGTCGGACACTGCGTCTGGCATAAAGATTAATTACGTAGGTTTTGCTGTTTTCTGGACATGTCGATGCATTTTTAATGAAATTCAAACAGTTTAAATACTCGCTAACATTGACAAAAATAAAAAAACATCACCTCATTTGCTGCATCCACTTCTGTTTTTATTTCATCCAGGGTTCCGTCGCTCGCATTGTCCGCACCCTCGTTGGGTTCGGACATCTCAGTTCAAAAACACGCAACGCACTGCTTAAGAAATACTTAGAAAACAAGTAATACACCTTGAAACGCTGAACCTGCGTGCAGACATGGACTACGCATGAAATATTCAGCGCGGAATTCACCAATTCAATCGCGCTTGACGCGCATTAGCCGCCTTCTGGAGATGTCCAGCGCCTAAGTAAGTCAATCCAAACGGTAATAAATACAAATGATAGAGCTTCGGAAATTTTAGCTTGCATACTAAAAAACTATGAAACCACCATAATCCACCTGGCCTGGTCCAGCCTAAACCCTAGCGTATTCTACTTTCTTCAGTTGACCAACATCAGATCTGTCTTTGACCGGTACGGCTCAGACAAGAGTAAAATGACTACTTCCCTTTGAAGTATAAGCACTAACCAACTGGCAATATTGTTAAAAAAGGTACACGTTTAGTCATATCACATATACTCAACTTGTAAAGTAGGCAATTTCAGACCTTGAAATTTGCACAGGGAGCTCAACATTCCAGATAAATCATTGCTTATCTAAAGCAGTTTGTTGTAAGCAAGTTTACTACTCCTTGTATTCCCGCAATTGGTCTTGGTTGCGTATTTACCATGAAAAAAACGTTTGTCAATGTTCGAAAATAAAATCAACTCGATTCTGTTGACGTTTTTCAGCAGACGCTACATCATTTATGTGAAAATATGCGGTTCGGGCTCGCTATTTTCATTGATTTTCACCATACGAATTTTCGTTTACGAGTGCCATTGCACTGTGGTTCACGGGCCACTTTTTGGCATATCCGGCACATTTTCAGGAAGGCTTGGGGTCATTGCTTTTGGTTTCATAGCTCCATTTCACAAATGGTCCCCTGGTCACAACACTGAAGGTAGCTCACTGGCATCCTCAAAGGGTGATTCCTTTTACAGAGCCTACCTTAGGTACGTTTTTGCTACATTAACCATTTGCAATAGTATTATTGCTTTTAAAGCACTTTCACATTATGAGACATTTACAGAGATTTTACTAAAATGGTATTAACAGGTTTTCTTGAGTTATTTAACAACAGGACAGAAACAGCACCGGGAGGTCCAACGTAACAGTAACGGAATAATGGCAAACAAAGGGCGTACGCCATAAACAGATAGAAATGGGGTCTTGCCTGAAGTGTCAGTTTATTTTCACTCTGACTACTGTAGATAGCATGCAAGTAGCCTTCACGTTGGAACCATTAAACCACTGAAGTTAAAATCACAAAATCTTGCATATTGATCAGAGAGTACACGTGGACTGTTGTTGTATCAGCAAGATACATGCATTAGGTCATGTAACGGAATTTCTAAGGTGTTGGAGATGATACTGTAACAACTTAAAACTGGCTTTATTTTCCACTACAACAGAAAACTTTTTTCTGTCGTTCTGAAAGTTCATGAAACGTCCACAAGCGAATTTCACGCTCATACCATGAGGGAATCCCAAGTTATTAGTCAAAAAAAAGTCAAAATTTATCATTAGGTCAAAATTTATCGTTAGGTCAAAATTTTCTTGCAGCAGAGTTTTTTTCTCTTCACCGATGCTTTAGTGAAACTATAACAACAGATATTGATACGCTTTTGCAAGTTTAGTTGCAATTCTGCAATAATAGTGGGTTTGTTGCGACTTCTGGCGCAATAATGCCATTTTACCCACTACTGGACGATTGAATAGTATGTAGAATAGGCATGGTAAGGCAAGAAACGTGGTCTTACAGTACCTGGTTTGGTAAATGCTCAATCCATTATGCGTATAAGGTTTCAAATTTATGATGTTCTCAGGTTTGTCTGTACTGTTATTTATGTACTTATCAATATATCATCCCCAAAGTTAAACAACCAAATATATTAAAATTTCGGAGCATACTACAGTGCATGAATATGCTTCTGGGTTAACCTCAACACCTACGGCTCAATTATTTTGCAGTTACAAACGCAGAAAATGTATAGGTCAAAATAAAGTCAAAGTTTGTAAATTGTAAAGTCAAAATTTTACGTTTTTAGGTCAAAAAATAGGTTGCCCTAGTAATAATGCTTGCTGAAATGGACGGAGCCAGCCAACACCATCCCACTTACTTGATCCCAGTATTTCCATCGTTTATGTTTATGTTAATTTCTTACTTTCTTTTATTTATGTGACCCAGTCCTTGCGCAGTTGAATTTCATAAAAAGTCATATTCGTGACATGAAGATCATTGCAGGTAACCTATAACCAACAGCTAAAGTCTTCGGCAGCTCCTACTTCAGAATACCGCGTTATAAAACACTTGGCAACTTTCCATTCGTAGTAAATTTAGGTCGAAATTTCATGCGTTTCCTATAATACATGGCGAACTGCAAACTGACGGTGGATTTCGTGGATAATCGTCTCTTGCACCAAGCTTAGTAACCCGTCAGTAGGGCCGAGACAAAAATGCTGAGATTTCTTGATGAAACGAACTGGCGAAAGGCGAGTAGTATTGTTTTCATGCAATAGCAATGGCCTCGATTTCACCTCACGGGACAGGTTTTCCAACATCGAAGTAGGCCTACTCAGTGGAAACTGTATTTCACAAAGAGTGAATCAACTATAAGGTTTGCTTACTTACAACGTAAGGCACAATTCATTGAAAAGTACGGGTATTACGAAACACTGCGTGAGATCACATTGTCTTGCTTATGGGATGAGAGCACTCGCTCTGACAAAGAGATGTCAAACAGAGGGCATGACTGCAACACCAAGTTCGACGTTCTGCTTCGCGTTAACCTCGCCTAATGCTGCTTCCGCTGTTGGTATCTACCCTGCCTGCCAGAGCCGGTGCATACGTCAGTCGTGTTTAATTCGCCTAGAGCAAACAATACCGAGTCGCGGTCGAAAGAACCACCCGCACCCATAGATCAAATCGATACGGGCAGAACTGCAAATTCACGCCGTCTTTGTGGTAGTTGGTTCCTTTAAAATCGCTGAAACTCCATGGCCGCAAGAACTGTCAACACGTCACTACCAGTACTACCGGTGTGTCACAAACCTAAGGAAACAACAACTTTACTCTGAAACGGGCAGACGTACAGTTCATTCCGAAAATAAGTTACAGGAATCCAGCACCGGAGCAGAGAATCCAGGTGGTGCAAGCAACAAAAGTTTGTTCATCAACGTACGTGCGCTTTCCAAACTTACATGACCTCGGAACTGATGCTCAACCCTGAACGAACTTCACGAGTCGCGAAAAAGATGAACTGGAGCATCAGCAGTAATTCTAAAACCGTGGCGTACAAACGGAACTTTTCGCAAACGATTGCGTTTCCGATTTCTGCTTTGACCTATCCTGTGCAAGCGGTACAGTTCAAAACTGAATGATTCAACTGGGCAAATAACCCTTCATAAGACTACCACAGTTCACAGCCCAGTGGAACTGACAACTGATCACATTTAACGCTGAACCGCAGCTCCTTTTCGAGCACTCACCTAGTTTTACGAAGCGTAGTGCTGGCGTGCGCTTTAAACTACTGACAGCAGAACGTGAAAGGCAGAGCAGTGCCTTTTTCGCTATTGACACAATATCCGCGCTTGAATTCACGCGTTTTCAACATGGCGGTGAGCGCAGTGTGTGCGAAAGGAATCCGTCGCGCGGAGCAGCAGGCAGTCAGCAACTGTACGCTTCGATTTTGCGAATCGTCAAGATTTTTTTGCTCGTTTTTTTTTATCCGAAGCTCTCAGTAGCACCGGTGTAAATCCATGCCTGAGCGTAAACGGGCCCAATGATTAAAGGTGCGCAATCGAAGAATTTTGGAAGCAGATGACTCATTGTGCACTGCACCTCGTTGGTAGAGAGCAGTGAAGGACGCATGAAACGAATGAGACCCTGCGTAGACAGTCGTTTCGCTTGGGTTGGGTTGGATTGGCTGACGTGTGACCATTAGTAAGCGTGCGGCGTGGTGCTGTGCTTGTAATAAGTATTGGTCGAGAACTACGTGATTTGTTTTGATTGAGCGCTTGATCTGTACGTAGTCTTCGGCTCTATTTGCTGATTGCGAGAGGAAGCAACCTGTGCTGTGTAGTGACGCACAGTCTTGACATCATTGCATCTGTATATACCGACAAGCAAAAGCTTCGAAAGAGTTTACCATTTCCCGCACACATTCTCAACTAGTACTGAAGTAAATCATAACGTTGGGATAACGATTTTAGATGGAGAGTGTGACTGGAGTTTTTTTAAATCACTAACAATAATGCGATAAAAAGTTACCCTCAAAGTTAACCAGCGCCACTGTAACTTTACTGACTGTCATACACCCCACTTGGATGTTGATTTGGCTAAATGAGTTCCCACACTTCGGGCACAACAGTCCAAACTGTACTGTGCGTTACACTAAGATATAAGATCTGTTGGTGAATTACCATCGTTATTGATTTCACATGACGAGTAAACGCACAAATGAATAAAGGTATGCAGGTTTTCACAAGGTAGCAGCCAAAAAACTACGCACTGAACCGCAGTGACTTTCATTGGACACATCGCTTATAGACAACTTGTGTTAAGAAAAAGACCACCATTTGTGGTGGTTTACCTGAAATTGCGCAAGCACAATTTATGTATTAAGTTGTTAGAATATCACCGCCAAGGGCGTCACTCAAGCAACAGGGCCAATCACTAAAAACATCAAATCGATTTTGGCAAAAAATACATGTAACAATTGCATGCTTTGCTCAATAGAGACTTGAGATCCACCAGTGTGTGTTAGCTATGCAGAGCACAGTCGAGATTCCTGCATGTAAGAATAAAAATGGGCTTTCAAACAAAATGTTTGGAGAAACACAGTGTGTTCGAATATTGTTTCTTGCCTTTATTTACGACAGTGTGGATATCCGCAGACAACATATGTTTTGTGAAAAATATACATTATTTTGTTTGGAATTTTGTATGCGTGAAAATTGGATGATTAGAATGTTTGGATGAACACAATACAGACAATAAAAGCGCTTGTCACGAGATGTCACTCCATCCTTTCACCTGGAGGAATCGCCGAGACGAGTACAGTGTACGGAAAGTATTTGAATCATAATATTTTTTGCGCGTTCTTAAGATCATGAAGCTTTTTCTCACCGGTATTGACTGGTTGCTTCTTGTGTTAGCCGGTAAACCGCTTTTCACAATTTTTTGGAGCATTTCTTGATTTCGCTTGTCAGCAGCCCGAAGTATTGAAAGCTTGTTACCGGTTAAGACCAATCAGTGCTTAAGACACACCCAAGGCGATATGTGCACACCCAATGAAAGAATGAAAACAGTGGAACTTTGACGAAAATATTTCAAACAATTACACTTGTATCAACTATGTGATTGCAATCGTGCGAGAATTTGGTTTTCTCATTCTTTGCTACTTACGCTCGGCTTTTTTCCCAGCTCCGAAGCAACCTATTCACATCCTTTCTGTCTAGACAAGTTCGCCCGGTTGGCTAGAGGAGTGCTATTGCGAAGTGGTTGGGCAAAAAAGGCAAACAGACATACATTTATGACGCACGTCGAAAACGTGGATGCTTTTGTAAGTCGAGCATGCTTGATGTAGGAACGGTAAAGTCGCATATGAACGCCCCATCTTATTCTGCTGGTTTCAGGACAAAAAATGACCAAATAAGCTTTTTCTGCCTCTTTCGCTGTTAGAAGTGCAGGCGATCACCAGCTTTCAGTCGTGGAGTGTCACAGCATGTAATTAACGCTGTGCCACACATCCGGAACGCCCGATCAGGCAACTTGCGTTGTAACTGGCGTCGATGCGTTTGCAGCAGGCTTTTCCGAAATTGTTTTTGCCACCAGAGGCTGAGTTCAGCGGAAGCTTCCAGCCTTACAGCTACTCCAGCCGTCCAACACCGTATCGCAAAGGGACATATCGCTCTTTAAAGCAAAATGTAATGAACGCTGTTACTCATGAAGCCCGCTTCATCAGCGATTTTTCTTGTGTCTAACGGTGTCAAGTTGTCAACACCATGAATGCATTTTTACTCCGATGCAAAACACACCTGTTGCTTTTGTCCCTTTAAGGAAGTATTTTCCCAATGACTGTTAACCGGCCTGAAGCAGCAATAACGATTAACGAAGTTTGAGCAATGCATAATAAACTTGTATAGGCCACGTGCGTAATATTGACGGTATGAGCTTGGTATCAAGCATCAAGATCGTAACAACGATGCATCTGATATGTTAAAACGGCCTAAGAGTAAGAACGTGTGATTTTGCAGTACGTAACACTGTTTAGTATTCTTAGTACAGGCTTGGCAGTACCAGATAGTTAGTTTTTGCTGCTGGAAAGTGCATTGCCATGCGAGACAAAGATCTCCATTAAATCATATTTTCCTTAGTTGCCATGCAAAAGTTATTGGATAATTCGAGTTCGCTAAAATTCACACACGGTTTAAAATTCCTTTCACCATCTCCCGGTCCCATCCTTGTCAATTGCATCAGCTGCATGAGGAGGCTGACGTTTTTTGAAGTTTAAAGTAGGAACACCTTTAATTATTTCTTTTTCGAACCACTTCGCATCATTACTTAAACCTGCCAATTTCAAAAGGAAAGGTTTTAATGTTGTTGTCTAACACTACGCGGTGTGTACTTCTAAAAACCCATTTTTTAAGATACTGTATGTGTTTTAAGGTACATCGGAGCACTCCATCATTCACGTAAGCAGCGTGATACATGTGTCTCAGTACAACCTGATAAAAATTTGCTGGGAAGTATTGGTCCCAGGTGAAACTATAACGTTCATCAGTTGCCAAAAATGTCACTTTGCATTGTATATGAAATTCACAGTTTTGTGTGAAGTGTTTTTGATTGCGGTGCGGATTACTGTAATATTTCTTTGCACGATTTTACAAAATAACGATAAGATCTAGAGTTAACTTGGGTGTGGAGGTATGGAGTGCCACTGGTAGTCAGAGAGCCTGAGTTGTTTTTTGCTTGCCTGATGATCCAACAGCAAATAGCGATCCAACCAAGTAGGATCGATGAGCGGTGGCTGCCATGGGCTTCGCCTGAACTGCCATGCATGCATGAGAAGTGAAATGCAGTCAACTTGTTTCAGGCAGGTTCTTAGATTCCGAAGCGTCTGTTATAAATCGATTAGCCAAGCGTTTTCGTTGTTGTTCTTTCCTTTGAAGTGCATTGTTAGAATTTTCAGTTTTGGTTGCAAAACGTTCACCAACGAAGCTAACAGAAGGGTTTGTGGAATGCAAAGCATTTACTTTTGCTACCTGGTTTTTGGGAAGATGGTATTCCTTAACAAAACACAAGCACGCAGCAAACATACACTGCATGTTCCAATACCAAACGGTTTGTTCTTAAGCAAAGTAAATCGCAGGTTGTACAATTTTTTTCTTTTGTTCTCTCTCAAGACGAGTGCACGAGATGACCCTTATATTTCAACCAAGCTGCAAACTCCGCCTGACTTTGTTTGGTAACGATTAGGTGTTGAAGGTGCTTTCTTTTGTTCGTTTCCTCAGCAGTCGCGCTTTATTTGCCTGTTGGCATCGAGAACAAAACTGGAAATGCTCGGCTTTGAAGTGGGCTTCGTATTCTTTTGTCGCTTTTTTCAAGTGTCGTTGCGCCATGCCAAGAGACGATCAGTTTTTCAGTAAGCCGAAACACAACAATCGTATCCATTCGCACAATGGCCAGTTGAGTGTTCATTTGTTATAGTCCTAACTGTATCACATTTTCACTTTTCAAAGCTAGCTCTACAGTGATAAATTCACTTTAAATCCCAGTTTTCATATTATTTCTTAAATGTTAGGTAAGATTATATTAATGATCTCAGTTGTTTGCTTCATCTGATCAAATTACTGGCCAAATAGTTCTAAAAGGGAATTTTTTATATTTTGCATTTTACTTCAAGTACGTATATCTAAAACATTAGTTGAGACTACTTTTTCTAAGTAAAGAAAATAACTTCATCCCTTTGTTTATTAAACAAAAAACAACGCAAAAAAAGAACCAGCCAGTTCAGCGCGAAATGTAAACCAGGAAAATGAGTTCTTCCCCATAACTGCAAGCAATTTCGAAAGCCCGCAAGTCTTACCTTACTCCAGACATGAAGCTCACGTTCTCTGAAATCATGCAATGCATCAATCTGTGCTAGCCAAAGGTGATGCTATGTCAAGCGTTCCACCGAACTAAGCGGTATGGCACCACGTTATCCGTTTTAGTTTATCTGCAGCCCTATGTACGGTCCTTTCAGTTTTAGCTCAATGAGGACTGTATTCCTTTTCTTCCACTCAAGCATTGCTTTGAGACCACACGCAATCCCTGTTTGTACGTCTGGCAAAGATCCAACACAGCGGATATGCAAACTAGCCCAAAGCCGTTTTGGACATGTTTAATCCATTACTGGTTTTCGATTTTGACTGCAAGTGAAATAAAGCACGTAGCAAAAATATAAAACTACATGATATTTGCCACTGACGTATGTTTTCACATGCTTAAGTTGATCGTCCATTTAATTCGCATATTTTCATTTTAATTCGATTGCACGGGTGAAACAATTTTGCGAAACTTGTTCTTGTTGGCTAACAGTAATTTTTAGTTTTCGTCACAGTTGCATTTCATTGTGTATTTCAAAAAGTGCCAGTATAATAAAATGAATGGATTGTCTTCTACAAACAATATGAACAGGCAAACCGCAATCGGATTTAAAGAAACTCGACTGCTGAAGAAGCAGTTTTTCAATAAGATTGTGAACAATTTTGCACTTTTGCATAATTTCATGATTTTTTTCCCCTTACCCAACAGCTGCAAGCAAATCTTAATTTTATTCGTTGTTTGTAATGATCGCTGAGCAAGAAATCGATGCTGAACTATTGATTTCTATTTAAAAGGTAGTGAAGTAATGCCGTAAACAATTACATTGAGAGTATATATTTGAAGTATACTTGAAGGTAAATAAGGCATGATTTCGATGAAAACCTTAGGAACAAACTACGCGCCTTAAACGGACATTTCTATTTCTCTTTACATAAGATTTGTTAAATATCTTCCTATACTTATTACTTCCTGCCGTTTTGCAGAAAGTACAAAGATCTGCAAAAAGGATAGAAAAATGTTGAAAGAGTACAAATATACCTGACACTTACACATAGAGTCAGCGCCGGATTTAGATGGCGGGGGTCCTGGGGCCCAGGCGTGGTGGAAGGCCCCGTGTGCGGTTACAAAATGTTTAGGTAGGGTATGATCGATTAAGTCACTAGTATTTCACATATCGTTAATATTTGTGACCTAATCTTGTGACGTCACATTTGTTAACTCAACTGTAACAAAGTTTTATATTGCAACATGGTTTTTAACAATAATTAGCGGTTTGTGAAACTGTTACAAAACCAGGCGGAAGCATCACATCTTCTTTTCATCAATGTTTTCTTGAAAAAAGTTAAATTTTGTGGAAAACTTTCTAGGCGATCCAACCTTTTCATCATCTCCAAACGTCACTCCTCGCTCAGCATTAAATTTTACGACAGAAACCAAACGTTGCAGACAGAAACGATTTCCAATATTGTTCGAATTGTTTGACCTTGCTGGCTAGTTCTGTATCAATTCTTCATAGTGATTAATGATATCTGCGACTAAATCCAATCGTGGCATCTATATGTTCCATTGAATGCTCGCGGCTCCTCAGGCGCTCAAGAGCGTGCTTCCAGTCGAAGATTCCTTTTCTAAAAAAGAAATGCGCACATTTAGTGGTACCCGCGCAC
>JGI24021J15306_10011008_pt1 | contig 11254 bp, 6 predicted proteins | sample Ectturendosymbi1_FD_15306 | JGI IMG/M metagenome (IMG submission 15306)
TGTTGTTTCTCAACACTTGTCAAAAAGTGATAAACGGGGTTGGTTGACTAGATGACCGCCACGGTCTTTCGCCAATCCTATATGACACAGCGCCCCTTTTTGTTTAAACTGATCAGCTATTGTGCCGTTGTGTTTTCATTTGCTCTAATGTTCGCTAATGGTTGGTTTACCGCATGCGATGGCTTTTATGGTGTTTCTGCTTATTGGCTGAGTCATATGACACAATAAACCATTAACGATTAACCATTAGTTTAAAAGGATTATATTTTTGCGATGGAAAACGCTTTACGCAGATTTGTGATATGAAAATTTGCATTCTGCAAATTCGTATGCAAAAAGTTTTGGTGTAACTTGAAATGGAAAAACAATTTATTTTTTTCTTGAGACTTTACCGTTTTACCATTGAAAAGACAAAGAATTAAAGTTACTTCTTCATTTTGGGGTTGAATTGAGCACTACATCGTTGATCATTGCGTGCGACGTTTATTTCAAGCACTAAGCCAAAGCCAACTACCATTTGTTGTGTTTAACAAACTGCAATACTTACGTCTGCACGGAAAGAAGTTCTCACAAATATATGTTTGGTGCGATGGAGTTTACACAAATTGGATGGCGCCACTCCTGCATTGGAGCACACGTGGCTGCAGTTCATGATTCATTATTTGTGATGATGATGGTTGTTGACTATATCAGCGGGAAGGCAAACGGTAAATGCATTTCCCACATGCCTTGACACACGTCTAACTAAATCCCCATCTATACAAATCTCCCCAGGGTATTGTCGCTTCATGGAAAATCAAAATGAAAATAGGTTGGTCAGCATGCAACACAGACAAGCTGACGTCACTTGTAGCATCTGAGACGAATAATGGATTTAAAAATAATGAATGACAGAATGTTCCACTTTCCGTATAACTACAACTTCCCCAAACATCAATCGATAACAAAACCACACTGGAAAAATATGCAATCACAACACTCTGTTGTTGCAATTGCAACTTATCTAGAATAATAGTTTAACTTACCTGGCTATAGATCAGTACTCTTCTGCTCCTCAATTTTGCAACGAGAGAACGAACAAAAAAGGCGCCAACCAGACCGCCAACAGGGAAAATTGCTGCGGTGACAGTGTATAACGCTTCAATGTCAGCAGGTTTCATACCAACGTCATAACGAATCTGGAGATGTCAATCAAAAATAGATGTATATACCCATATCAATGGTGGTCAAACTGCGGCTCGCCGACATGTTTTTGCGGCTCTTCTAGCTGAAGAGCAATTTGTCAAACTGATAGTAAGTTGTTCCCTCGTATTTGATGTTCGTTTCATTTATCAGTGTGTTTACACGAGTTGGTAAGGCTTGTTTCCAAGGTGTCTACGCGATTTTGATAACAAAGAGTGCCACCCTGAAGCTCAAGTCAAGCCACTTAAGTTTCCAAAACAAAATAACAATTTTTCTAAGAGACGTATTGGCAAAAACATTCTGTCATTTTCCCAGTCGCCGAATGACAACGAATCCTTTTAGCGAAAAGACAACTGCAGAGCACAAAGTGGAAGAATACAAAAATACATTGCAAGACTACTGGAGGAGTTTCAAGCCAGATTTGTACGTTTACAGGAATAAAAACCATGCTTCGCATTCCTTGTAAATCCATTCAGCGTTAATGTAGTCGGTGACGGCTGTCTCATTAGTTAACTGTTTGTCACAAACTTGTCTGCTGTAGAAATGAAACTGACTGAAAAGCACGAACACCTCACTCTAAAAAAAATTAGTCAATGGCACTCTACAGTTGTGTTCTGGAGACGGGTTTCAGTAATGATATACGCAAAAACGAAAAGACCAGTGTACGACTCATTTGTGTATTTAGCACGACATATTGCTATGAATTTTAATTCTGTGTCTGTGATGAAGTTCGTAACATTAAATATCATGTGACCATAACAAACGAACATTTGGCAGAATTCATCCGCACACCTTTAACGATGTGCGATATTGTCCAGATTTTCGAAGACTAGCAAATATAAAAATAAATATTGATGTATATTGCGTTTGTTTTGTTGCAATTACCGTTAAGTCATTTTATGTAAGACTTGTATTCTTTACCGTACTTTTATTGACACTAAAAACTAATTTTGCAGCTCGTTGGTGCTTTTCGGATTTCTGCAAACACGACTCTTCTACTGAACAAGCTTGCCCGCCCCAGGATAATAGAGGTGCTCCTGTAATATCGCAACGGCATACAGTAGTTTGTGAGCAGTCAAAGCGAAAACAAAATAAAAGATGCGGTCGGAGATAGAAAACATGGTTTAGAAACAAGCTGCCGTTTAGTTGATTATGCAAAGTAGTCAAACTGCGCATAAAAGAATCGAGTTCAGCACAAAAGGTGGGCTCGGAAATGCAACCACTGAAAGTTTTCAGTTGGGCTCTTAAACGTTTCACTTTCAACATAAATTTTGCTTAAAAGGAAGATTTTTTTTCATTGTCCTTGGCAGCAAAAGCGATGTGCGAACGCACGCACGTGTTTGTGGGTTCTTAAGCACAAAGACACGTACAACTCAAATTACGGAATTCAATACCACATGCGATTCATTGAAGAACTGCTTCAAAACGACAGCTGCTGAGTTGGTGGTTCCAACACTGTATCCATATGGAAAGAAAAAGCAGATAACAATAAGGACTGTTGATATCAAGGCATAGGCAGTAACTTTCTGAAAACCAAAACAATAATGTGCAAGTTGTCAAAATGAATTTCGAACGTTGTGGACTTCAGCAGTTAACACTTCTTTTTTATGATCGCATGCAATGCGAGAAAGACATATTTCACGACAATTGGCGGCAGGCCGAAGCCTGAAAAATGCGTTTTGTCGCGGCGATTGCGGTCAGGGGCGTAACAAGAGGGGGGAAAGGGAAGGGACAATTCCCCGGGCGCCGAATTACTATGGGGGCGCCGAAAAGCCCCAACAATGTCACATGTACTTTCTTCAATACAGTACATTTGCTTCCGAAACACCTCAAATTCGAACACAGGGGCACCAGACTTGCTTCTTGCCCCGGGCGCCATCTAGCCTCGTTACGCCCCTTGTTGAGGTGAACGCTCTTGCCCGGAGCGCTACGGCGATTCAACCAGTGGCCGTGAACCGAACACTCAAACGTCCATTTCAGAGGCGGACACTCTGCCGTACCACTAAGTTAATCGCCGAACAATTGTTGATAGCTAAGACTACGTGAAGCGGAGTGGCGAAAGCACATACCCTGGTCGGCATCCAACACCCACGATGAACTGTTCTGATAACTCCGCCAACACGTGCAATGCTTTTCCGTAAGACAGGGGCTCCCAAACTGGGTACATGTACCGCTAGGAGTACATTTACCTATCTGAAGGGATAGATTTATAGTTAAAAATAGAAGGTAAAATGTATGTTTATATATTATTTATTTCGAATTATTTATACATATATCAGTGAATATTATCATCAAAAATCTTTATATGCTTATTGGTAAACATATTTTTGTTGTTTTTCTCAGCTTTTTTGTCATAAGAAGTTTTAGGGGTACATGCTCATCTACCGAAATACTGAAGGGGTACATGGCCAGCGAAAGTTTGGGAGCTGATGCTGTAAGAGATGGGGTGTAGGGTGAGCAAGGGCATACCTGATTTGTAACAGTTTGGGCAAAATCTCAAAACCTTTGGGCAATCAAACTTCGAGATGTTTAACAATATTAATGAAATTATACGTTTATATTGTTGAGTATATAAAAAAGTATATTGTGTCATATACATGGGTGTAGTTCTAACAAAGATGTGTGGGGAAGCCGTTCCCACATCAAATAACAGGAGAGACTGCACCAAATAATGCAAATAAAGTGAGCATTCGCCTACAAGAATTTCAACTGTTTGTGGCATGAATGGTGTCACAAACAGTAATTACACAACCATGTTACGGTGATATACATGAGATAACTTGTTATTTATTCATTTATGCTGGTCCAGGCGCTACACGTAGAAATTGAAATGAAAAATCTAAAACTTCAAGTAACGTTCTAATGCAAAAACGTGTGGGAATGACGTTCCCTGCGTTTCCACCCCACCACACCCCTGGGCAAATAATATACATTAAATATATACGAAATGAATAAACCATTTCTAGTGACTTCGGGCTTTAGGTTGTGGGAGTTTATGAGCAACTAACTCACTTGAACGTTTTGGCAAAAAAAGGAATTCCTTTGAATCTTGAATTTTGGCCAAGTCTGGCAAATCATAGCTCGCCAGGCGATTGAGCTAGAGAGCTGTTCAAACTCTCTATAGATGCAGCTACCCTAATAAATTCGATCAAAAAAAAATTTGGTCGGTTTCGGATTTTGTTTTTTATGGGTTACGTCATAAAGAGGGCAGTTTTAGGTTTTTGTAGGCCCTACTTATCGGGTACCGGGCCCCAACCCAACGGGCCAAAATTTTGTCTCAAATTTTAGTTAAAAACTAGGCTAGAATCCTAGTCTTTGCAGCCCTTGATTGGCTTTCTAGCATTTTTTGATCAAACATTATGGCTCAAAAACCAAAAGGTTGTAAAAAATTCTACTCACACAAATGCTGACCCCGGGTGTATTATACCCATGAACTATGGCCAGCCATGACTCGCCAGCCGATTGAGCTAACGATGCGGAAAGTCATGTCGATTAGATTAAAAAAAATTTGAATAGTTTTGGACTTCGGATTTTTTGTGAATGACGTCAGAAGTGGGATAGGTTTAGATATTTTGGACCCTCTTATCGGGCCCTGGGCCCTAACGCCAAGGCCCAATGTTTTGTTTGTTTTTTTACTAGAAAAACTAGGCTGAAATCCTCATCTTTAGAACCCTTGGTTGCCTTTCTAGCGTTTGTCGTTAGGAAGCTATGGTTTTAAAAGAACAAACAAATAAATTTAGATCCCTAGGAAATTATATGACTATTTTTAGCATATTAGGCATAACGTGTCAACCACAAACGCTAACAAGGCCATCAAGGTCTCAAAAAATGCAAATTTTAGTGTAGTTTCATTTAAAAAAAGAAACAAAGAATCACCCCTAGGGGGTTAGGCCCTGATTCAGGTAACCTGAGCAAAAAAGGCTAAAACTCACACCAATTGATGACGTCACCCAAGAAAACCGCTAGTCCAAACCTCCCCAATTATCTTTAAAATCAAAAATACATGTCTAACCGGATTTTTAGAGGGTTTGACCAACTCTCTAGCACACTGCCCTGGCGAGTTATAATAGAAAATGTTCACCACTGTCTGCCGCCAAAATTTTGGCGGGCGCGTTAGGTTTTTTTTTCATTAATTGTATACTGGGGGAATCGACCATACTGCATGAGACATACTTAGGCATACCATATTTTTGTGATTGTAAACTGGGACGCTTCAGAACAACGAACCTTATCAGATAAATGTGGTACCTATCTTACTTGCAGTATGCATCTATTTTGAATTCCTACAGTTAAGACACCAAGAAAAACTAATATGATGCATTTTGCTAAGAAACAAGCAATGTTCAAGCATTTTTAATTTTCCACATTCGCCTAATCATACTTTTCCATAGACAATACTTTCTTCAAAAAGTCTTCACTCGATTTTATTTTCTCGTAAAAATCACAACAGAAATTGTCAGTAATTTTACAGGTGATAAGGGGTTTCATATTCTGCTTCTGTTTTCAGACTACATGTTATTCATTATAGACAAAATTCTCTCAAAGGGAGCTGATGTACCAGGTATAAGACCAGACAGGCTGACTGAATGCACAACCGGGAGTTTTTGGTAGACTCACCGGGACGCCGGGACAAAGCCTTCAAACCGGGACTGTCCCGGCTAAAACGGGACATATGGTATGCCTACACAAACTTCATGATGGAAGAATCCATGCCAGCCAAGAACAAAAGTTTTTCAGCATTATGTGCAATTGAACAGGGAATATTGTGACACTCACGGCATAATCATACTCATAATATATATAATAAGATAGGCCTACATGCCCTATAGATGTCTTCAGGGAAGGAAGCAGATTTAGGTCTACCTCAGCTAGGTCTGAAGTTCCTTGTTAACAACAACAGCTGAAATGTGAATGGAAAATCTCAAAACTGCGAGGCAAATGCTAAAGATTACTGAGCCAGTAGGCTTCTGACAAAGTTCTTGCACAGCCTAACCACATCAGTTCAGTTGGATTTTTAAGAATCAAATTTAAAGTACCAAATATTCTATTTTCAAGTCTATGGCAACTTGGCAGAGAAAAATATAATGTGTCGACAGCTACAGAAAATTTGTAGGGAGAAATTCGTAGCATAAATTTTTTTGGGGCAAATTTGGGAAATTTGGACAAAATAACCTTTACACTCACAAAACGTTGCCGGCTCCTACCCCCATGAACACGTGCACATACACGAGCATGAATTCTAAAAGAATTAAACCACTACTCAAGCAGCCAGTACCAAGTGGCCGTCCAAAATGTTTCATGTCCTGGACAGTGAAAATATAGTCTGTAGTGCTGCGTCCAGGACGAAAAGTGTACTGGGTATCCTCCAGTTTTGGATCAATTACTTTGCGGCACTATTTTAGAAGGAACTTGTCATACTTTTACTAGAAAGCTAGGAACAGAAATGCTTCAGTTGTTGCATTGAACTCTGATCCCCTTCTTGTGCATGGGATGATCATCCTGGACCGTGGCCAGATTTTAAGGTTTGGGGCGAAATACATTTTGAGGAACAAATTTTTTTGGGCACAACACAATTTGAGGAACACTACCTCCAAATGCCCCCGCTCCCGTGGCTACGATCTTGTAACCAACACAATTTGCCAACTGTTCGGTATCTATCCAGGACAATTGAGACAGACGAGTAAGCTGAAGATATCCCTATATTCAAGTTAAGCATTTTTCCATTTCGGGTCGGATTTCATCACAACCTTTTGTATTTCCAGTTTCAGTGTTTTGACTGCTAGGAAAACATCGGCTGCAACGATTATATTTTCTTCCCCCAAATATACCTCCTGTGTGTCTGATTGTATGATAGTTACAGTAGTTTTAAAGATCTTTGAAATATTTTCTCCAAATGCGAAAGATGTAACCCTCATTGCTGAAAAAACACTACTTTGGTTTTTGATGGACTACGCAGTGGCTGGTTAAGGCTCTTGCGGCCTTGCAGGTAATATTAAAATTTTTGAATGTGGTCTAAATTAATGTGATAAAATAATATTTTTACAATAATTATTAATAAACATGTATTTCTAAAACATTTAAATGCAGGTAAACATGTTAATGTATACATTATACATTTTATGTATATAGCAACAGCAGAAACACTTCAACAATGGCACAGTAACAGAACAAGTAAAACGTGGTCCGTATGCTGGCAGTACAAATCTCATCTGCAGAGATGAGGTCAGCGCACCAGATCTATGCGCGCGCAGATAAACCCGGCAAATCTTGAATCCGTTCAGATTCAAAGCACACGCAAGCACAACGACCTTGGCACAATGACAGGGTGGCACCAGAGAGCCAAATTGGGCAAATATTGCGAAAAATACCTGTTTATGTTTTATGCCAAAGTTCTGCCATGTTTTGAAATACCAATTGTCAATATTTTTATCAAATGAGTATCCAAACGTAAGAGACAAAATACAGCTTAACGTTAATCATTGTGAATCTTCTACCAAAGCACCATGCAATATGTCTGAATATGATCATTGCTTGAAGAATTGCTGTTACCATTGCAGTGTTACCTGTCATTCACAACTGATCTTAAAACCGTGTAGCCTATTTATTTCAAAATTGGCTTGCTGCTACTGTGTTTCAGGCAGTGTTGCCATTTTAGCTGTTTTACTGCTGGATCCAGCAGGTTTTTCTCACTGTTAGCTGGAAATTTTTCAATCTAGCTAGCAGCTAGCTGATTTTCTAGCAGGATTGTGAAAACCGTTTAGCAGGTTGAGCAGGTAGCAAATTCCTGGCCAAATATTTGTTCCAACAATTTTTACAATTCTTCAAAACTTTTACACCTTCTTCATCAAAAAATTCTTTACCTTCCGACGCTTTATACCGGGCAACACAAAGACGACCAGACACAACTATCTGCCTTTAATCGTTTGGATGCATAAATATACCATTGCCATTACCATTGGGGTTTGTATCATGACGCAGCGAAGCTGCTTCAAGAAGAATATTGCATCATAATAACAAGCAACTTAATCGTGGATGGCTTGGTGAAGCCTACTTGATTTGCTTCTATGCTTAGTGAGCGCATTGGGTTTAAAAGACTACATTGGCAGAATATATTTTTATCCCACGACACACATGATTTTTCCTGGTGGTTCAGTTGGACCAGGAAATCGTAGCCCTAATTTCTGGTCCATTGATAGTGAGTACAAGACCAAAAATTGACACATAGCTTTACAAGTCTATTTTAAACACCTCATAAATACCAGTTTTTTTAGCAGAATTTCACTATTTTTAGCATATTATAGATAAAATTTTGTGGCATGTTTTTTTGCAGGATCTAGCAGTTTTTCGTGACACGATTTAGCAGGTTTAGGTGACAACCATCTGACAACACTGATTTCAGGTCTTGCGTTGAGCAGGTTTGTGTGTATTTAAAGCAATGATTCAGCAAGTAATGATTAAACGAGCTATGTCCAACCCGCGGCCCAGTCGAAGTTTTGTGCGGCGCAGTATAGGATTTCGCTGTAACATAAGTAGCCTACATATTGACAATCTGTCCCATTTAAATAAATCTAAAATATGACATGCTTGATGTAGGTGGTCCTCAGTGCAACTTAATGGCGTCTGCAATGCGTGGTGCGAGATTCCATATGTCCACTAATACCTTGGTGCAAAACATTTTAATATAGTTTTCTGATTTTCACTATACTGTAGTTTTACTCTTGTTCCATTGACACTAAATTTACGGATGAAATCGCACTTACAGAGTGGTTAAAGATGTCAAAAACGTGTGTCATGATTGCAGGTAGGATCGCAACGCTTTCAGTACGTTAGCTTAAATAGAATTTAGTTTGCTGAGATCAAAGAAAATCATTCACTGTGCACCCCCAGTTAGGAAAGTCACATAATTTTTGTCTCAGGAAGCAATTTCGGTTGGACATAGCTGAATTCAATTAAAGTATTGATTGTAGTTTTTAACTATGAATAAAAGAAATCATTTCGTATCTAAAAATCAGAGACTATGATCTAAACAGAGGATTTACTTTGCCAACTGAGTAGGCGTCCTGAATCCCATCAAAAATCAAAGCTTTTCAGATTGTCAGACTTTAAAAGCTGAAAAGTATGGGGAAAAATATATACAAAGAACATTAAATATCGAAAAATCAATATTCCCAATAACATTGCCGTTGTCAAAGTTTTTGCCAATTGTTTGCCACAAATTGGACCAACACACGTCATTCTTAGTCAAACATCTAGCTGCCCTGGTTGCGGCACAAGCAAACCAGCACGCACAGTTAAATAATCACAAGTTCTGTAATGCCCATTTGTTATGCTCACAACACTATGACAGTTGACAATTCAAAGATTCAAGGCAATCACTCTTAAGAGCAATGCAATAAGAAGCTTAATTGTACAAGGTGCACGATATCAAAACAGAGAGATCGTATATACAGCACAAGCGACTATTTAGGACTACGCTAGGCTACACATATAAACATTGATAAACTGTGCTAAAGGTCACTGCTATAAGTAATAAGCATAGCTGTACGATTATAACAATTATGAGTCAAGAAAAGAGATTGGATGTATTGGATCAGTGGAAGTCACACCGCTCCCCTAACTTTCATGACATGATAAATAAGAGAACAGGCGTCTATCTCTAGACAAGTGGTTGCCAAAAGGTTTGGCCCTCTGACAAAAAGTTCGGTGGCCCATGATCTGTTGGTTGCAGATTTTGCTAACCATGCCAAATTGTTTTTTCGTTGCCGGCTTGAGCTGTCTACGAGTTCGCAATGACAACACAAGGATCAAAACCGTGCAGCCACCAGCGAATGTTGCCAGGCGGCTAGTCCCGTGCGGGTAAAAGGCGCCGTCGCCCCCAAATTCTGAACTGCAAATACTGAACGTTGAGCAAACATTGCCATGATTGCGTAAAGTCAGTTATTCATTCTACCAAGCTGTATATAGCTTGTATTTGGCCAAAGTTTCTGTGTTAGAGGCGATGTCGTAGCGAGGCTAAATTCCGGCCTTGGCCGACCATGAAGTGCTGCACTTTCCACCCCTGCATTTTGCTTACAAAAATTTAAAATGAAAAAAGATCACCTTTCGTGCTAATTAAAGTTACAAGAAAAAATAAAGCATCTTCAACATTACGATCAAACACTCACAAGCTGAAATTGTCCTTGATTTTAATATTCGATTATTGATCTTACTTTTTCTGCTTATGGCCACTTTTCTCATCATTACTCTTCCTACTTTTTCTGCTTTCTTTACATATGCATATATGGACCCGGTATATTTTTTCAAATTCACTAGGCTTTATGGTTTACTCATCCCAGGGGATCAAATAAAAAAATTATGAGAAGCGACATCGGCGTTACTTTATAGATGTAAACATTAATGTACGTTATTATTTCGTGCAGTATCCCAATCTTTAACTGAAAAGAGTATATACTCACAATAGGCTATAATAATAAACTTAAAAAATGTATAATTTCAGTCATGGTAAAGATTGTTTCATTGTTCACTTCACGTTTGAGTAGTGGCTTAATTCTTTTCGAATATATAAAAGGCTTCAAAGTTTAGCACTGTCTGCACTTGCGGGGGCCCTCCAAACTTGCAGGACCCATTTTGATAAAATAAGTCAAATAAACTTAAAACCGGCTCCAGGCACTGGAGATAACGATATTGGTCTCTGGCCAGCCATTATACCAAAAAAATACGGGACTATTGCATCAAAAACGAAACTCTTCAACATTGCGATGAAAATTTATTTTTAAGCCATGCTGTTCCACAGCACAGAAAAGACAGAAACTTGTAACGAAATGGCACCACAAAACTTTTTCGGTGCTAGAACCACAACATCAAAGTGTTTGGCAGACGTTGGTTTGTTTTTCTCCTTAACAAGTTTGTGTTTATTGTTTAACTTGTAATAGGCATCTGAAGAGGGTCATTAAATTATTTAGCAAAGCATGTTTTTTTCCTATTTTTGAAAGGGAAAAATGAAAATTTTCCACTTTATCTCCTCCTGAAAAAATCTTTATGGCCGCTGGAAACATGCACTGCCGCCCCCCCC